>Ga0315537_1003309_pt1 | contig 11999 bp, 10 predicted proteins | sample SalMarSW160270MG_FD_203091 | JGI IMG/M metagenome (GOLD analysis project Ga0315537, IMG submission 203091) | Salt marsh sediment microbial communities from the Plum Island Ecosystem LTER, Massachusetts, United States - Salt Marsh Sediment SW1602-70 ... | reverse complement strand
TGGTGTCATTCATGAATAGTGCCTTAGAACAATTTTTAGCATAATATTAGAATCTTATTATTTCAACAAAACCTTGACTTGTGGATATATGCAGCATGAATACGATAAGATTTCTCAGTTCCATAGATGAATCTACCCGGGTAGTGAAGTGCCGAATTAAAAGCTTATACTTGTCCGCCTATGGAGGATTCCTCTTGTGTGAGAAACTGTGGCACCGTTTTTTCGATTTTTGGATAGGGTATACCGGTGGCGATATTTTCAGGTATGATCCGGTTAAGCGTCAAAAAAAGGCAAATTGCGCTAACTGCGGGGTTTGTTGGTTAGGCGGCCGCACATATTGTATAACTCATGCGCGCAAAGTGTCGCGTTCCGCACAAGTAGTCTGTCAATCTCGCTTGTGATGTGGACAGACGAACCGTGTTGGTGTTTAGCGTTTTTTATCTCACGAGGAGGGTACAGATGACAGGCTACTTTGAGCAAAATGATCCATTGTTTTTCTCGCCTCAGTTAAGTGTGGTGTTTCCAACAACAGGGTTGAAAATAGAGGGATTGGTGAACCAAGACAAAATCTCTGCTGTGTTGTCGACGGCAGCACGCAGCATGCTCTCTTTCAACTGGAAGTACGTAGTCGATAGATATGTACTGAACAAAAGCACCGCCAAAACCTATGCTGGAATTTTCCAACGTCAAGCGGAACGAGGGTCAATCCCTTGGATCCTCGGACCTGCAAGCCTGATTCCCGGTGTAGGCGCGGCAATCACGGTCGCAACATCGACCATCGATGGACTGATGCGACTCGCTGACTCGGGCTCTGTGAGTGCATCCCAGTTGATTGTATTAATGGCTGACGGAGGCGCCTTCATAAAGACCTGGTCGCTGGAAAGGCACCCGCAACACGGTGAACTTCTTGTAACGATTGTCTTCTACAACGTCACAGTAGGCTCTGAGAATCGAATGCACGGAATATATTCCTCCAAGCACGCACTGGTTGTTCGGAGCTGACATCGGCGCGGGAGTGTGTTTAGGACTCCGAAACGCCGTCTAACCTTTAAGGATTGACACGACCTGAAAGGTCGTTTTCAATCTATTGTTCAAGAAGCCCGGTTCGCTGAGCTTTTTGCATAAGGGTATTGCTTTGATGATCTGGGTGGGGAGACACCCTGGAATCAATAAAATTCGGGGTGCCGGAGATTAACAAAGACTTTTTATCGATACAAAGACATAATTTTAAAGAAATAGTTATGGGTGTTCGGAGCAAAAACCCGGGTCAAGGCGCAGTTGTCCTGTGCCGCTTCAACCAGAGATCGGCGGCCGCTGTTCCCGTTTTGCCGGTATCAGTTCCAGTGTGTGCCATTCGCGTTTGAGCACATTGACAAAAAAACTTGATGCCGCTTTAGCAAATACGCATAGTGCCCGATAAACAGTTATCGACTTTTCTACGGTGGAGGAAATAATCCTGTAGTTGATCTCCGGGGATTCAGTCGGGTGTTTTTTTGTAAAAATCGACAAATTGACGCACTGTGCGGGTATAGCACTCCTGTGTGCGTTCGCTCATGTCGGCCCCGATAAGTCATGATCTACGCTTCGCTAAGACAAGCTTGCAGGGCCCTCATGGATTGATCGTAGTAATTCTTCATCATAACCTCTCTCCTTTCATTTGAAGGGTTTATTGGATGGGGATCCAATAGAGGTATGACAGAGAATTAATAGCTTTTGCAACCTGCCGTGGATGGGCTTTATTTGAGGGAATTAACTGAAGTCTTATCTGCCGCGAAGCGGCTTACTTGAACATTTCGCTTCAGCGGACAGCTAACCGCTGCTGCTGAGCTTTTTTAGGCGTATATAAACTTTTTTGAACTATTCATATTCTTAATGTAAACAGAAAAGAGATCAAAATTATCTGATTATGCTGATAAGTAACGACAAAGAGAAAAAATATTTACATTTTAAGCAATTAAAAAAGAAATACGGCATTTCATCTGACAGTTACATAGTCAGTTCGTTAAATCCGTTATATCCGATTTTACAAAAGATGGAAGAACATACCTGTATAGCTCCTGAAGAATTTAAATGGCTGCATACGAAAGGATTGGTGTCTAAAGAAATCTGGACAGCCTGTCGTGATATTCAGGCATCCTGTATGGGAAAACAGCCTGAATATATGGAAAAGATAATGTATTCGGATAAAAGTGGGAAAAACCGACAAAAGAATTCAGACAAATCAGAAGAAAAACTAAAAAGAATGAAGCTTAAATACGGGGTGCATAAAGCCGCTTTTGATCGCATAAAGAAAAACTCATCTGCTCTTATTCCGGTCCTGCAAAAATTGGAACGGGGTAAAAGGTTATTATCCGAAGAAGTAGTATGGCTTCAGGAAAATCATCTGCTGAATGGAAGAATCGCCGAAGCATACCATAAAAACGAGGCTGAATATTATGAACAAATCTATGAACGTACCGACAATCTCTGGAATATTGTCAATGCAAGCAGTCATTGGCGGGGGGCCGGGCGTTCGGAAGATGCTGTAAGGTTGACAGACTGTGTGGATTTGCCGGATATCAGGAACAGCAAGCTTAAAGCCGCGTTGCTTACGACGCGGGGAGGTGCTCTCAGAGATATCCGGGAATCGGAACAGGCTGAAATCTGTGCGCTGAAAGCCATCTTTTTCCAATCAGAAGACTATCGACCGTATAATTTAATGGGGGCTGTTCATTATGACCTGAGATTTTATGGCGAAGGTGATATGTGGTTTGAAGAAGCTGAAAAGCGGGGTGCGCCCAGACATGAGGCGGATGCTGAACTTAGACGGATTGTAAGAAGGTCAAACGGAAAGGATCGTCAGCAGTTAATTGAACATCTTTTTCGGAAAGATCCGGTTCGATACAGTTGGGTCCGGGAAGAATCGAAAAATGAAAAAAACAGAAAAACTGGCCGGCGAAGAAAAAAAAAGAAAAAAATTCGGTAAAATAATCGTTGTGCTTGCAACTGTTTTATAAAATTATTAATAAATTAAAATATCTATACGCCTATAGGGATGGGGAGTAGCCTCACGGCTACCCCCTCCCACACCACCCGGAAGAACGGGTCACGTATCCGGCGGTCCCCGCTTCGCTAAAGCTCCGACGGGACAGGTCGGCTGGTCAAGGCAGGCGCAAATATAACGATATCTTGCCTGCCGGGCCTAAAAAACAGAACGCTACCGGCATTTCAGCGACTAATGCATGATACCGATAAGTTGGGGATCTGGGGTCTGACCACGCTAACTGCCTGAATATTTGAAAAAAGAGCTCTAAAAATAGCCGCTTTTGGTCTTAAACATACCATTTTGGGTGCAAAACTGCAGGTCTAAGGATTTTTTTGAAATATGATTTCGCTTAAAAGGTCCTTTTGGGGGTCAAAAAGAGTTGTTTAATACAATTTTAGGGCCTATTTAGGGCTTCTTTATCTGTTATTATAGTCGGTTACCGTGGTCCGCCCCCAAAAGACAAAATTCGAGGCTTAAAAATAGGTTCTTCTCCAACTAAATTGGAGAAGAACCAACAATATTAATAAGGGTCAAAAGTAGACTTGACCCCCTTTCCTTATTTTGGAGTGACGTATGACAACGTTATTTGATCCGGTTCAGTTGGGAGAATTATCTCTGCCCAACCGCATTATTATGTCTCCGCTAACCCGTTGCCGCGCCAGTGAAGGTCGGGTGCCGAATGCTCTAATGACAGAATATTACTCCCAGCGTGCAACGGCAGGTCTGATTATTAGCGAAGCCACATCTGTCACACCTATGGGGGTGGGTTATCCGGATACGCCCGGGATCTGGTCGGATGAGCAGGTTGATGGTTGGAAGCTGGTGACGGATGCGGTGCACAAGGCTGGTGGCCGTATGGTACTGCAACTGTGGCATGTGGGTCGCATTTCTGATCCGCTTTACCTCGATGGAGAACCGCCGGTGGCACCCAGTGCAATTGCGGCGAAAGGGCATGTCAGTCTGGTGCGTCCGCAAAAAGCCTACGAAGTGCCCCGCGCACTGGAACGCGATGAGATCCCCGGCATCATCGAGGGGTATCGCAAAGGCGCGGAAAATGCGAAAAAAGCAGGTTTTGACGGTGTGGAAGTGCATGGCGCCAATGGTTATCTGCTGGATCAGTTCCTGCAAAGCTCCACCAATCATCGCACGGACGATTATGGTGGCAGTATAGAAAATCGGGCACGTCTGCTGTTGGAGGTCACCGATGCGGCCATTTCCGTCTGGGGCGTCGGTCGTGTCGGGGTACACTTGGCACCAAGAGGTGATTCACATGACATGGGTGACAATGATCCGGCCGCAACCTTTGGTTATGTTGCAAAAGAGCTGGGGAAGCGCAACATCGCCTTTATCTTTACTCGGGAACACTTTAATGAGCCGCCATTAACGCCCGCATTGAAAAAAGCGTTCGGCGGCAGCCTTATCGCTAATGAACAGCTTACGAAAGAGAGCGCAACGCAGTTGTTGCATCAGGGTGTAGCCGATGCTTTTGCTTTTGGCAAAGCTTACATCGCCAATCCGGATCTGGTAGCCCGTTTCCGCCAGAATACACCACTGAATGAATTGGATACAGAGACAATGTATGGGTCTGGTTCCAAAGGCTATACCGATTATCCGGCACTGGGTTAAAGGGGAAGTCAGCGTAAAAGTGGGGTTAAGTCTATGTTTGACCCTTGATGGTAAAAGAAAAGATTTAAACGTTGATTTTGTCTTATCAATAGAGAGTTTAGAGGCTTAAAAATATAACTGGAAAACTAAAAACATACATGTAAAAAGCAGAACAATATTAATAAGGGTCAAAAGTAGACTTGACCCCTTTCCTTTTTCAAATCAGGTGATTCGAATATAGAAAAGGCCTATTCACGCCATTATATCTGGAACCAGTCACAGGAAAAGAAATTGAAAGTTATCAATGAGGCCATGCCCGTACACTGTTAGCCACAGAAAGAATCAGAGAGTAAAATGAAAAAAGATGTCCCCGCCGAGATTAAAGCAAAATACAAAATTCCATCCAAATTAACAGATTTTCAATTAGCGCTATACATTCATCTAATTGAATGGAAATGGAAGAATATAACCAAACGTCCAGGTATACATGCCAGGCGTGAATACGATGCTATTCTACCAAAAGAATTTATTGAAAAGGGTTATCCACTCTACCAACCCATTGTAAAGGCATTGGATAGTCATAAATTTAAAAAGCACAAGCATTTAGGCCATATGGCCAGTTCTCAAGCAGCTTGCATCAATCTTTTTACGCCAATTCTTAAAAAAAGCAAAATTGCAAATGAAGTATTGCCACGGATCAATCCCAAATTCAAAAGTATTGCAATTGAATATTTGGAGAATGGATTTCAATTTGAATATTGGGATGAGTCAAATCCTTTGAATGACCATACTCAAGCCGCTGGAACAGATTCTGATATTGCCATAGCATATTATAATGTTGAAGGTGAATTGTCTTTGTGGTTGATAGAGCATAAACTGACTGAAGATGAATTTACAACTTGTGGTGGCTATCGTTCCAAAGGAAATAAATCAAAAGGAAGCTGTAGGAATTGCAAATTAATTTTGAGTGATGAGTCACAGTGTTACTATAATTATCATTGTGATTATAGATATTGGCAAATCACAAATGAATCCAACTTATTCAATGGCAACAAATTAAGGCAAAGAAAGAACTGTCCTTTTATAGGCGGTGAAAACCAACTTTGGCGAAATCAATTGATGGGGTATGCAATCCAGAAAAAAGGTAATTTTAGGAATGTTCATTTTTCAGTTGTTCATCATCATGAAAATTATGATTTAGGAAAAACCATGGACGATTATAAGAATATGCTAACGGACCATTCTGTATTTGATAGTTTTACATCAAAGGATGTAATTAAAGCAGCAGGAAAAAATAAAGACGCAAAAATTCAAAAATGGATAGAATGGTATTCTGAATTGTATCGAGTATGATGAAAATGGCTAACAAATCGCTGCACTGGATTTTTAGTCCGCTACGATCCGAAATTAATGAACGGTGTCGCGTCTATAATAGTGAATTAAAACAATTTTTAGTTTAATATCAGTTAGTTAATATCTCAACAAAACCATGATTTGTGGTTATATGCAACATGATTATGATAAGATTTCTCAGTCCCATAGATGAATCTGCCCGTTCACTTAAGTGGCGAATTAAAAGCTTATACTTGTCCGCCTATGGAGGATTCCTCTTGTGTGAGAAACTCTGGCACCGTTTTTTCGATCTTTGGATATGGTATACCGGTGGCGATATTTTCAGGTATGATCCGGTTAAGCGTCAGAAAATGGTAAAATTGCCTTAGGGTCCAGACCCGGGATTTTGTGACATGAATTGAGGGGGCATTGAAGTCGGTTGTAAAATCGATGAGATGCCGATAGCGAACTTTTTTAACAGACCGAATCCTTTGTATTTTTAGAAAGTTTGCTAATTCGTTGAGCCTGATGGTTAAAGCCTGGATGGAACGTGCCGAGAAATCGACCAACTGACAGTATGCAACCCTAATTGATCGAAAGTCGAGGATGCCCCAGATTTGAGGCATCAAGGGCGACGCCGTAGTCATTTACTGCGAGCCCTTGATAACGAAGGAGATGGGGTATCATCGGCTTTCCTGAAAGGTAAACAAAATGGGATTTTTTAATAGATTTATATCTCTTTTATAGAAGAGTTATGAAAACGCATCTGAATGTGAAAGAATGAATGATAAATCGAATACATAAAACATTTTTCCCATTTTGTTTACGATCATTTAGGGTGCAAGAAACTGGCTGCAATACCGATTGAGCATGATGCCGCCTCCTTGTCGCGCCATAGCTTTTCAGCAAAGGCGGACCGTTGATCATGCTCCATCATTAACCACCCATTAATAAAAGGCAAATTGCGCTAACTGCGGGGTTTGTTGGTTTTACAACAGGTCTTCTAACTGGTGTGCAACAGCAATGATCCTTTCGACATTCTGGTAGTGTCTACGCATGATGTTTCAACATGTCCACCAGCAGCTTTTCGGCAAGCTTGATTTCCCTGGCTCTTCCCAAACGAAGAGCATCAACCAAACCCAAGGCCGCATATAATCTTTCGTCTTTCATGGCAACTTCGGGTATGGATTTGTAAAGTGGTGAAAAACTAATCCCTCTTTCGTGGCCTTTGGGGTAAGGCCAGACGTAGATTTCCTCCAAGTCGTATGCCAAATGATTACGTAATGCCGGAGAAGCAAAACCGGTTGGGATGCCCCGGGTCATGGTCCCAATGTCAAGTGGAAACGAGTATTTTACCCCGTGGATCAAAAACTCTTCCAAGGCTTTTCGCAGAGGCAGTTTGCGGTTGGGATCGAAAAGGCGCGCCTGGGAGGCACGCTTTACCCCACTGAAAGCCATGGATGGACTCATACCCAGTTCATAAGCTATGGTATTATACGACCAATCTTGAGAGGTGGACAGGGCTATCTTTATCATGATCAGTATATCTTGGGGTAACAAATTCATAACCCATTCTACATTCTAGAATCTAGAATAGGTCAAGCAAAAAATTCATATGTCTTGTTTAATGGTAGGCATATAGAATACGCTCTGCAGGAACATCATCGAAACTTTCTTACCCTGTGGAATCTGAAAAAATCCCACGGGAACTTGTTACGCAGTCCCTTATCAGGGATTTCACCGGCTAACCCCAATCTCATCCTCAATTTGCCGACAATGAAGATCGTCCGAAATGATCTTGCCGCCATTTCCGCCGTCATTTCACCCCGACCGGTTTTTTCTTTTCACCTCCCGCCATGGTCTTCAATATCTGCCGGATTTGATCCAATTCCTCGCCGTACTTGCCCCAATCGGCCTGTTTGAGATATTCCAGCGCCTTGTTGTAGTGATTGAGCGCCTCTTGGGCCATGGAAGAAAGCGGACCGGCGGGCAGGCCGATGAACGCTTTTTGTTGTTGTTTCTCCGGCACGCCCTCTACAGAAAAGACCGCACGCAGTGCTGTATCTAGGTCCTTTTCCATTTCCAATTGACCATTTTGAACGACGATCACCCGTTTCAACTGCGGCATCTGGCTCTGTTCCGACTGGAGATACACGGGCTCTACGTATAAAAAGGAATGGGCGATGGGGATGATGAGCAGATTTCCTCGAATCACGTTGGAGCCCTGCTGGCCCCACAAGGTCAGCTCCGAAGATATGCTCGGCTGCTGGTTGATCCGCGCCTCTATCTGCATGGGACCGTAAATCAACTTCTCTTTGGACAGCGTGTAAATCAAAAGTTGCCCATAGTTGTCGCCATCGCACCGGGCGCACATCCAAGCGACCATATTATCTTTTTTCGACGGCGTCAACGGAAGCATCAGGATGAATTCTTCTGATTCGGCATCCGGCAACCTCATGATGATGTAATACGGCAGTATGGATTGCTGTTTATTCTCATAAATTTCCTGAGGGATGCTCCATAAATCCTCCCGGTTGTAAAAAACCTGCGGATCGGTCATATGATATGTCGCATACATTTGTGCCTGGATGATAAACAGGTCCATGGGATAACGGATATGTGCCCTCAGAAACGCAGGCATGTCCTTTGCCGATTTGAACAAGACGGGAAATATCTTACTGTAGGTCTGAACGAGGGGATCCGAAGGATCGATGATGTAGTAAGATACGTCCCCATTATAAGCGTCGATAACGACTTTGACCGAGTTTCGGATGTAATTGATTCCACTTCTATCCCGGCTCAGATTCACGGGTTCCGAATAAGGAAACATGTTGGTGGTCGTATATGCATCATGAATCCAATATAGATGACCGTTCTGGCCCACTACCATATAGGGATCCGAATCATACGCCAGAAAAGGTGCTATTGTCCGGTCCCTGTCGGTAATGACTCGGTGGAACATGACGCGGCTCTGATCCGTGATGTATCGGGACAGAATAATATTAAGATCGGACAAATCCAGACTGTAGACCAGTCTTCGGAAGTAGCTGGAAAGCTGCACGCCGCCTTTTCCTTGATACGTGGCATACACATTTTGATTGCCCTTGGGATAATCGAATTCTTTGGTGGTGGTATGGACGATGGTAAATCCATCGGTTTCTTCACCATAATAGATTTGGGGCTGTGTGATGGTTATGGAAGTGCTGGATCGGGGCGGGATGTCCTGGACGATGAATTTGGGCAAACCGTCCGGGGTGACTTCATTGACGGGACTCATGACCACCCCGTAGCCGTGGGTGTAAACGAGGTGCATATTGACCCAGGTTCTTGCACGCTCGGGGAGCTGCGTCGAGGGCAGTTCCCTCATGGCAAGCGCCACTTGCGTGTATTTGTTTTGAAAATGGTAGCGGTCCACATCCACGCTGTTAAAATCGTAGTACAGTCTGATTTCCTGTAGTTGCTTATAGGTTTGAATCAACGGCCGACGATCCCATAAGCGGATATTATGGATGGTGGATTCGTTTTTCATGATATCGCCGTAGGACATGCTGTCCTTTGCCGGAAACAGCTCCTCCCGGGCCTTATCGAGGCCATAGCCGAGACGGGAGAACTTGATGTTATTCTTTATGTAGGGTGCTTCCTTGGCCAGTTCATTGGGTTTCACCACATATTGTTCGATAATTGCCGGATAAATCAAGGAAAAGCCGACGAGAACCACAACATATATTCCGATGACATATGCCAACCATTTCCATCTTTTCAGAACGGGCATGGCGAACAACAAAATGGCCATGAGAACGCTCAAAATCAACAGAACCCGATAGGCGGGCATCTGTGCATGAACATCCGAGTAAATGGCCCCGTAGGCGACGCCGCTGTTGGAATACATCAAACCGTAAAGTTTCAGCCAGTAGGACCAGGCCATCCTCAGCGCGAACAATCCACCCAGCACCACCAGGTGCGCCTTTGCCTTGGAATCGATATAGAACCGCTTTTCCTGAACCCTTAAGGTTACGGCCTGATCCAGATAGTAGGATAAGCCGACGGCGACGATCATAAAGAATAGTGCAAGTGAGCACCATTGCTGCAAAAAATTAAACAGCGGAAGCTTGAAGACATAGAATCCGGCATCTTTGGAAAAAATGGGGTCCGCAACCCCGAATTGAGATTGGTGCAGGAACTGCAAAAAGGTCATCCATGAATTGGATGCGCTCATTCCCATGATGCCCGACAAGAACAAAACGATAAGCCCCCATACATAGGGAGCATATCTGTCATGAAAAAGAATTTCGAGGGATGTGACCGGTGATTGAGGGGAAACCGCCCTGAGAGATCGAGACGGCGCCCCCCATCTTCTGGCGATGAAAATGTTCACCCCTCCCAAAATGGCGAAGATGAGGAAAAATACTGCAAAGGCTAAGACCTTTGCCCACAAAACCGTCGTAAAAACTTGCGAAAAGCCCATATTTTGGAACCAAAGCCAATCGCCGTAGTAATGCATAAATAAGCTCAGCACCGCCAAAGCGATAATTACCAGCCCTCCAACAACCCATAGCCCTTTCTTCAGTTTCATGAGGTAGCCTCCGGAATGCTAAATTGATAATCTGAATTATGCGGCACTTTTCCCAAAAACCAGTTCCGCATGGCCATTTGCCAATTTTCGGTCAAATTCTCTCCCTTCAAAGTGGATATTTGTTTTGGAAAAGCCCAAAACACCATCATACCGCTCCAAAACCTGCTTGAATCCAACTTTTTCGTGCGTTTTGAAAATACCTCTCTTACCAGATCTTCGCAAGATATTTTTCAGTGTCTGCTACCTCAGCACTGCCAGCCAAGCACAGCCCGATAATGGTGCCCCAACGGAAAAGCTGACGCCACATGAACATGCCAACGCCTGGCGTGATAGACGATCCGGCCGCCCGCTTTCACTAATCTCGTAATGATCCATTCTATAGACCGGCGCGCATCTTCACCCCACAAATAGAATCGACGAATCAAGTGCAGCAGGTTGTAGGCGAGAAAGCTTATTTTCAGCGGAGCTTCATTCGCTGGGAAACGGTGACAGCTCGTCTTGTCCCAACGCAAGGTGTTTTTGCCTTCTTTGATCCTGTTTTCAACATCCCCGCGCCCATTATACACTTTTACTACTTTACTTGCTGCAAGCCTTGAATTGCTGGATTTGGGGTCGGGCCACGTTAAGTGTTTGAAAATTTGCTAAAAGATTCTAAAAATGACCGTTTTTTGGTTTTAACCATACTATTTGGGGTAAAAAATAATAGGTCTAAGGATTTTTTTTGAAATAATATTTAGAGCTTAAAAGGTCCTTTTAGGGGGCAAAAAAAGTTGTTTAAGACGATTTCGGGGCGTGTTTTATGCTTCTTTTACCGTTATTATAGATGGTTACCATGGTCCGACCCCCGATGCAGCGTGCAGGCGCAGATATTGGCGGAAAAGACAGTTTTCGTTTAGGCACTAAATAAGCAAAACCTATGCCAGGTGTCTTTTATAGGCGATTCTGTTTTAAATACTATTTATTTTAATAAGTTAGTCAGATCTCTCCGATTTTCTCCCCTACATCTCAAATGGGTAAATATTGCCAAAACAACTTAAGCATATGGCAAAATTGACGTTGTTGAAATGATGTGACCGCCAGCTATCACTCGCAAAAAGTTAATGCGGATTTTAAGTAGTGTCCATCCATAAATGCGGATTTTTGTTCAAGATCAAGGCATGCGAAAAAAATAACCGCAGACATATAGTTGATATTTCGAGGATTATTTTTTGAGCATAACGCAGAGATTGGGCAAAAAGACCATTTATGGATGGACACTAGGTAACATTTGGTGTTGATAGATCAAACCGAATAGTTTATGCATCTTTTTGAATTCACCATGGTCAAAGGAGCTGATGTCGATAACATGGACTTTACAAGAACACCGTGTTTAAGAAACACTCGATTTACTGAATTTTTGATCCGGAAGAATGCTCTCGACCCGGGCGGTTTTAAAGGCTGGGTCTTTTGTCCCGGGATGCTGTT
>Ga0315537_1003308_pt1 | contig 11999 bp, 5 predicted proteins | sample SalMarSW160270MG_FD_203091 | JGI IMG/M metagenome (GOLD analysis project Ga0315537, IMG submission 203091) | Salt marsh sediment microbial communities from the Plum Island Ecosystem LTER, Massachusetts, United States - Salt Marsh Sediment SW1602-70 ... | reverse complement strand
TTCAGGTCTTCAATTGAGGCGACGACAAAGGGGCGATTGTCTCGGGTGTGGGCTTGCCGTACCGACACCACCATTCCGTTAACAGTCACCGTTTCATCAACCATATCTCGATTGATTTCACCGCAGGAAACAGTGCCTGGTGATGACGCTTTCCTGGAAAGGAAGTCCAATGGTTGGGAGAAATAAACCCCCAGCAGTTCCCTTTCCCACATAAGCTTTTGCTTGGCGGATACCTCTTCCTCGCCTTGGGAGTAGTGAACCTTGGCGGTGGCGGAGCTCTGACCCCATAGGTCAAACATGCTAACTTGTCCAGATTCCTTGGCCCTTTGTTTGGTTTGAGATAAGGAGATGATTTTGTTCATGGAATCGAGTAGCGTCTTACGGCTGCCCAGCGAGTCAAAGACACCGACTTTGATCAAGCTTTCCAGTACCTTCTTATTGGTGTTGCGAAGGTCGGTTCGATAACAGAAGTCTTCTATGGACTTAAAATCTCCCTCTATATTACGGCCAGACAGGATATGCTCAATCGGAGAAAAGCCGACATTCTTAATAGAAGCCAGTCCAAACCGGATGGCGACCTCACCCCTTCTCTCTCCATTTACTGGAGAGGGAGCCGAGGGTGAGGTCTCAATAGTAAAGCTGGCATGGCTCCTATTAATGTCTGGCGGGAGCACCTTGATGCCCAACCTTCGGCATTCAGCAATCGCAGAACGGACTCTTTCCATATTGTCCGAATAAGTGTTGAGAAAGGCAACCATGTACTCTATCGAGTAGTTTGCCTTAAGATAGGCAGTGCGGTAGGCAATGAGGCCATAGCTGACACTGTGGGCTTTATTGAAAGCATAACCGGCGAAGGGTTCGATCAGGGAAAATACTTGCTGAGCTAATTCGGGCGATATGCCATTTTTTTTGGCTCCGGCGATGAAATTGCGCTCTTCCTTCTTCATCACCGCAGGTATCTTCTTGCCCATAGCTTTGCGAAGAATGTCAGCCTGGCCTAGGCTGTAGCCGGCCAGAGCCTGGGCGATAAATATCACCTGCTCCTGATAAACGATGACTCCATAGGTTTCTTTTAGGATCTCCTTCAGAATGGGATGAGGATAGTGAATGGGAGCAACGCCCTGCTTGGCTTTGATGAAAGTGGGAATTTGTTCCATGGGGCCGGGGCGATAGAGCGCCACCATAGCTGAGATATCGCTAAAGTTGGTGGGCTTGAGTTCCTTGATATAGCGACGCATCCCCGCACTCTCCAGCTGGAAGATGCCTTTGGTTTCTCCAGAGGCAAGCAGCTCGAAGGTGCTAGTATCGTCGAGAGGAATATGCTGCAAATCCAGGGAGATTCCACGATTTTGGGCAATAATTTCTTTGACCTTAGTCAGAATGGTCAAGTTAGATAATCCCAGGAAATCCATTTTCAACAGTCCCAGACGGGCGATGTTCTCCATATGGAACTGGGTCATGACAGTGTGTTGCTCACGCTTCCCCAGCAGCTGTAGCGGCACGTATTCGATTAAGGGTTCATGTGAGATAACCACGCCGGCGGCATGGGTGCTGAAGTGTCTGACCATTCCCTCCAATTTCTTGGCCGAGTCAATCAGGTTACGTATTGCGGCATCCTGGTGATAGATGTCATGAAGCTCCCGGCTCTGTTCTAGGGCTCTATCCAGCGTTATGGTCAGCTCCAGAGGAATGAGTCGAGCCACCCGGTCAACCTGAGCATAAGGCATGCCTAAAGCCCGCCCCGTGTCTCTTATCGCAGCTCTGGCTCCCATGGTGCCAAAGGTAATGATTTGAGCTACGTGGTCGGAGCCGTATTTCTGGTTAACATAAGCCAGGACTTCATCACGGCGGTCATCCTGGAAATCAAGGTCAATATCAGGGAGCTCGCGGCGCTCGACATTAAGAAATCGTTCAAAAACAAGCCCGTATGCCAGCGGGTCAACGTCAGTGATGCCCAGACAGTAGAGAGCCAGGCTGGCGGCAGCACTTCCCCGAACGCCGAAGTAGATACCCTGTTCTCGAGTAAAGGAGATTATGTCCCAAACAACGAGGAAGTAGTGGGCAAATTTGGTCTTCTGGATGACATCAAGCTCGTAGGTAAGCCGTTCCCTGATCTCCGACCCAGGCTCCGGGTAACGTTTTTCCAGGCCCTCCCAGCAGAGCTCAGCTAGGAAATCATCGGCTTTCCGGCCCCGGGGCAGTTCCAAATGCGGCAGATGTAGCTTGGTGAAATCCAGTTCCAGCTGGCACATATCGGCAATGGCCTGAGTATTTTCCACGGCCTGAGGCAAATCAGCAAACAGTTGTGCCACTTCCTCGGGGCTTTTCAGGTAGAAGAAATCGCCAGCCAGCTTGAGCCTCTTCTCGTCGTACACAGAGGTATTGGTCTGTATACACAAAAGAAGTTCATGGGCTGGAGCGTCTTGTTTATCAATGTAATGTACATCAAATGTGGCTACCGGTGGTATATTGAGTTTGGTGGATAGCGAAACAAGCTCATTGTTGATTTGCTCCAATTCAGGGATAGGATGCCTTTGAATCTCCAGGTAGTAATCACCGAAAACTTCCTTGTACCACGAAGCCACTCTGACAAGTTCGTCGTTTCGCCCGTCGAGGATCAGTCGAGCCAGTTCCCCGTGAGCACACCCAGAGAGGGCAATAAGCCCATCATGGTGGAGCTTGAGAAGCTGCTTGTCTACCCTGGGCTTATAGTAGAATCCCTCAAGGTGACTCTTAGTGACCAGTTGGAGCAAATTGCGATAGCCCTTCTCGTTCTTGGCCAGTAAAGTAAGATGGTGGTGGGCCTTGTGGGCTGGCTCTCGGCTACGGCAATCGGTCTCGGCGACGTAGACTTCGCAGCCAATGATTGGTTTTATACCTGCTTCCTTAGCGGCTACGTAAAAATCGATAACGCCATACATCGCACCGTGGTCAGTGATAGCCAGGCTGTCCATGCCCAACTCTTTGGTTCGGGCAATGAGTTGAGATATGCGACACATACCATCGAGCAAGCTATATTCGGTGTGGACGTGAAGGTGGGCAAACCTCTGTGGCATTAGCTAGATTATAGCATTTGCGCCAAGAGCCCCAAACGAGAGATTTCTGACCATCAAAAATTTCTTTGCCATCATAATGAACATCGCTATCTACCTGCACTTTTACCTGGATCACCCCTCGGCTTTGAGGCTGGGATGATAACAGCGCATAAAAGCAGATTGAGACCCACAGGTGCGGACGGCGGATTCTGGGTCATTGTGATAAACTTGGGAGAAGTGCAATACGATTCGTAAACGAGGAGAGGAGCCAGCGATGATTGCAAATCGATACAGGAAGATTTTTGAGCCAACGAGCATAGGCCAGATGAAACTGAAGAATCGCATAGTCATGCCGCCGATGGGAACAAACTATGCCGAAGCAGGCGGTGCAGTCAGTCAGCGAATGCTCGACTACTATGAAGCAAGGGCTAGAGGTGGAACAGGATTGATTATTGTGGAAGGAAGCGCCCCCAGCGTGCGATGCAACATATCTTTCCAAGGATCTCCATCCTACCAGGCATCTCTGGGAGATGACAAGTTTGTTCCCGGATGGAAAAAGCTCACGGATGCCGCTCACAAATACGATGCCAGGATAGCCATCCAGATAATGCATGGCACCCTGGAGAACTGGGATGGAAAGGTAGTGCAAGTGAGCCCATCCCCGCTAATAGTACCTGCCAGGGTTATGGGTATTCTGGGAGGACCTCCTCATGAACTAACTGTGGACGAAATTGCAGAGAGAGTAGAATGGTTTGCCTCGGCTGCCAGACGGGCCAGGGAGGCTGGCTTTGATGGGGTCGAGATTCACGGTGCTCACCAGTACATTGTCGCTGCATTTCTCTCCTCGGCTACTAACCAGCGCAAAGATAAATACGGTGGCTCGGTCGAGAATAAGGCCAGATTCTTGGTGGAGATACTTCAGGCTGTCAGGAGGGAGGTCGGCCCCGATTTTCCTGTCTGGGTCAGGTTCAATGCCCAGGAATGGGGAGTCGAGAACGGCATCACCATTGAGGAGACCAAACAGATGGTACCTCTGGTGGTGGCGGCGGGGGCTCAGGCGCTTCACGTATCGGGTTATGGCGTGGGATCTTACATAACAACCGCTCCTATTCCAGATACAGCGGGCTTTCTGGTGCCTCTGGCTGAGGAGGTCAAGAAGCTAACCAAGGTGCCGGTGATTGCAGTGGGTAGACTGGACCTTGAGCTTGGCGAGAAGATTCTGGAAGAAGGCAAAGCTGACCTGATAGCCATAGGCAGGCGCCTCTTAGCCGACCCGGATTTACCCAATAAGGCATCTGAAGGAAGGTTTAATGAGATCGTCCCGTGCATAGGCTGTATGGAGTGTATTGAAAGGCTGGCCTTCGATGAACGTGGCGAGGGTGTAACCTGCGTCGTCAACCCCGCTTTGGGCAAGGAGAAGGCGTATCAGATAAAGCCCGCGAGAAAGGTCAAAAATGTGGTTGTAGTCGGTGGCGGTCCGACTGGCACGCAGGCTGCCATTGTCGCAGCAAAGCGAGGCCACGAAGTTACTCTGTTCGAAAAGGATGCGAAGCTGGGTGGGCAATTGAATATAGCTGCTCTGCCTCCCTTTAAGGGTGATATCTTCCCCTGGATAGACTACCTCGTCAATGAAGTTAAAAAAGCTCGAGTGGAAGTTGAGCTTAGTACAGATGCCAGTACTGAAATCGTTACCAGGGAGAAACCAGATGCCGTTATCATAGCCACAGGGGGTACTCCAGTCATGCCGGATATACCTGGCATTGATGAACCAAATGTAGTTACTGCTCAGGATGTGCTCTCGGGCAAAGCCAAGGCCGGGCAGAATGTGGTCATCATCGGTGGGGGGATGGTCGGCTGTGAGACGGGACACTATCTGGCGAAACAGGGAAAGACAGTGACCATCATCGAAATATTGAAGCGAATGGCTAACGACATGTTGCCCATGACAAGACGCCGGCTCATGGATGGACTGAGGAGCAAAAGGGTGACTCTGCTGACCAGCGCGACCTGTGAAGAGATAAGGGGAGGCAGTGTCCATGTAACTACTGCGGATGGTAAGAAGGAAACTGTTCCAGCCGACACAGTCATTATAGCAGCCGGCTACAAGGCGAATGATCGCCTGTACAAAGCTCTGGAAGGCAAAGCCCCTGAAATACACTGCATAGGCAATTCTTCTGAACCGCGGAGAATACTGGAAGCTACCAGCGAGGGATACCAGGCCGGGTTGGCTTTATGAAGGTTTCACGCAGGCTGACTATCTGGGCGATCGGGCGGTCAGGAAGAGGTTTGGAGTATGCCTGAGGACGGGATTGCACATTTGCTTGGTTCGCAAACATGGTAATGTCTTGATATAGGATGCGAAAAGCCAATAGTATGGAAGGCAAAGAAGGAAGGAGTGGGGAATGAAGCTGGTGACTTTCGGGGTTGCCACACTAGTCGGCCAGATACAGCGCATCGGAGCCATACACCAGAATCAGATTATCGACCTCAATATGGGCTATACACGCTACCTGGCTGATAAATATGGTAGCAGTGAAGCTTACGAACTGGCAGCGGCAATCCTGCCGACTGACATGATTGGCTTCTTCAGGAGGGGAGAAGAGGGGAAAGACAAGGCTGAACTAAGTATCGATTATGTGGCAAAGTGTCAGGCCAAAGACGGCTTGCTTGGTCCTCGAGGAGAGAAGATAGTCTATGAGATGGGTGAAGTCAAGCTGAAAGCACCGGTGCTGCGGCCGAATTCCCTTCGGGATTATCTCTCCTTCGAGGGCCACGCCAGCTTTTCTGGGAAGAGGCAACTTGACAAAGGCTGGTATGAGATACCGGTATGTTATAAGGGGAATCCAGACACTGTCATTGGTCCCGACGAAGTCATTCCCTGGCCCGCCTTCACCGATTTGCTGGATTACGAGTTGGAATACGGTATCTATATTAGCAAAGAGGGCAAAAATATCCCGAGAGAACGAGCAGAGCAATATATTGCCGGCTATACTATATTCAACGATATCAGTGCCCGTGATATCCAACTACAAGAGATGGTGGCAGGCGGGCTCGGTCCGGCTAAGGGTAAAGATACCTGTAGTATCATGGGGCCTTGCCTGGTGACTCCTGACGAGGTGAACCCTGAGAACCTGCGTATGACGGCCCGTGTTAACGGTGAATTGTGGTCGGATAATAACACCAGCACAGCTTATTGGACCTGGCCTCAGATTATTGAGTTTGCTTCCATGGAGGAGACGCTGTATCCCGGTGATTTCTTAGGCTCGGGAACGGTGGAGCGTGGTTGTGGTATGGAGCTCAACCGCTGGGTTAAGTCCGGCGATGTCATCGAACTGGAGGTGGAAGGTATCGGCATCCTCAGAAATTGCGTCGGAGAAAAGCCGCCCAAGCGCATGTTCACACGGTAATATCTCTGTCTGCGTGGTGTTTTGCACAGTGTTGGGCATTTATTCTCGATGATTGAAACTAAGCACAGCTAGAAAGAAGGGGACGCTATTATGAACAAGGAATATACAGTCCCGAGCTGGGAACCGGGGGTCAAGCAATTGGCTCCCAATATTTACGCCTATATTCAAGCAAAGGCTACCTGGTACTGGAGCAATGCTGGATTCATTGTGGGCAAGGATTGCGTGGTGGTTGTGGATTCGCTGGCTACCGTTGGCCTGACCCAGAGATTCAGAGACGAGATCAGGAAGGTCACCGATAAGCCGATTCGCTATCTAATCAACACTCATCACCATGGAGACCATACCTATGGAAACCATGTATTTGCCGGGGCTACCGTAATCTCGCATGATTACTGCCGCCACGAGGTGATAGAGACAGGCACGATGGACCCCAACCTGCTGAATAGCATCTTCCCTGAATTCGATTTCCGGGGCATCGCGGCTACACCAGCTCATATCACCTTTGACAAGCATCTTACACTGTATATGGATGGGCGGGAGGTCAGGCTGGTGCACTTTGGGCCTGGCCATACTATAGGCGACATAATTGTGTGTTTACCCGAAGAAGGTATTATCTTTGCCGGCGACTTCATTTTCTTGTATTCCACCCCGCTGGGCATGGAAGGGTCCTTTGCTGGCTGGCTCAAGAACCTGGATGCCATGGCGAAGCTGCATGCTCAGACTTACGTTCCCGGCCATGGACCGGTGTGCGGAGAGGAAGGGGTGAATCTGTGTCGTGATTATCTGGTCTTTGTCCAGGGCGAGGCCAAGAAACGATTCGACAAAGGCATGACCGTTGATGAAGCTGCCAAAGACATCGACTTGGGGCAATTCAAGCAATGGCCCAACCGCGAGCGCATCTTGGCCAACGTGGAACGCCTATGGCGCGAGTTCCGCGGCGAAGACCCGACCACCTCTAAGCTGAATGTTGCCGAAGTCTTCTTACGGATGGCCACCATGGCAGAAGCAGGAGAATTGTAGCACACGATTGTGACCGGTTGACGATGACAGATAGCCTAATCTGTTCAGGGTCCGACAAAATCTTGTTTCGTTAACAGGCGAGTTTTTCCAAAAGCCCTAAGAATTTCCCAGCCTATCATCTTGCCACCATTTCTCGGCTTGAGACCTGGCGCTCAGCCCTCATCATTCAATTTACCGATCTTCCACCAGTCAGACGAGAATCCGGAAAGAACAAGAAGAAAGCTTGACAGTACGGCGGGTGGTGAGGCAGTATGGACTGAGGTCTTGGGGGAAACTGAATTATCACCAGTGGGTTACGCTAATTGTGTACACCCTTCTTCCCCGGTGATTGATATGGATTTAAGCGAAGAAAAGAAACTCGTCAGACAAGCACAAAAATCCCCCGATGCTTTTGCCGAGCTTTACGAGCAGTATTATCCCAAAATCTTTGGCTATGTCCTGAGGCGAAGTGCCAATATTGAAGCCGCCCAGGATATTACTTCGGAGACATTTCTGAAGGCATTGGGGAAGCTCTGGCAATTTCAATGGCGCAATGTCTCTTTTTCTTCGTGGCTATACAAAATCGCCACCAATGAGGTCAATCAGTACTTTAGAAAAGCCGAATACAGAAAATCCGTGTCGCTGGAGGAATTACAGGAACAGGGTTTTGAACTCCTATCACCCTATGACCCCGAAAGTGAACTGACGGAAGCGCAGGAGAAACTGAAACAATATCAGGACTTCTTGGAAATTCAGGCAAAAATCGTTCACCTCCCTGCTAAATACCAGGAGGTCATTACTCTAAGATTCTTTGAGAAGAAGCAGATTAGAGAAATCGCTGAAATTCTGGGGAAAAGAGAAGGAACGATAAAATCCTTGCTTCATCGGGCAGTGGAGAAACTTAGAGGAACAGACTAAACCACCCACGGGAATCCGCAGGGTTTCTTGAGTCAAATAATGCAACCTTTTTCGGCATTGTGCATTTACACTAGTGGAAGGAGACACCATTTATGAAATACGAGGACTTAATTAGGAAACTGGAAAACCTTAAAACTCCGGATATCGAGCTTCCTGGACACAGACAGGCATTAAAAATCGCCTTGCTCAACTCCGGGCGTTTCAGGGAGAGGACGATTATGAATTGGGCAAAAGTGTTAGCCCCCATAGCTGCTGCTGTGCTTCTAATAGCGCTTGTGGGACTTTTCCCGGTGGATAGGCCCGGGCCTCTGTATCTGGGAGTGAATGAGATCAGCAAGTTCTCTTCTTATGAGCAATTGCAGAATTTCATAGAAACGAACGCAGGATACAAACAATTGTATTGGGGACCTTCGAGGGGAGGCATCATCCTTGCACCAGGGGGTGCAGAAGGTTTCGCCCCTGCACCTTCTGTCACAGACCACTCTGCTGAAGAATACTCTGCCACCAATATTCAGGTTGCTGGGGTGGACGAGGCAGATATTGTTAAGACCGATGGTGACTATATTTACCTCGTTTCAGGGAACAGGACCATCATTGTCAAGGCGTATCCTCCTGAGCAGGGTCAAATCGTGTCTCAAATTGAGTTAGAAGGAACCATCATAGGGATATTCATCAACGGAGACAGGCTGGTCGTGTTTGGGGAGGAAACACCTTATTATCCCTATTATGATATTGGGCAGGACTCTGTAGAGAAATTCTACATGCCTTACAGATCACCTACTCTATCTACCAGAGTATATGATGTCTCAGACAGGGAAAGCCCCCGGTTACAGAGGGAGGTTTCCAGCGATGGTCAATATGTCAGTTCACGGATGATCGGCGATTACGCTTATGTGGTGATAAATGAGCCTGTTTATGAAGAGAATGATGAAGTGAACCTTCCCAAGGTTTCTTCTGGCGGCAATGAGACGGAAATACCGGCTGAAGATATCTACTATTCGGATGTCTCTGACTACTATTATATGTACACCACTATCATAGCCATAAACACACAGAACGATGAACAGGGGCCAACATATGAAACAATCCTGCTGGGAGCCAGCAGCACCCTGTATGTCTCTCCAAACAATATTTACCTGACTTTCCCTGTGTGGGGGACCGACATATTGGGGAGGGAGGTCTGGGATTCCCCAAGAACCTGTATCCACCGGCTTCATATAGAAGGTGCCGCAATCGAGTATGTCGCCAGTGGCGAGGTCCCTGGCATGGTGCTGAATCAGTTCTCCATGGACGAGTATGATGGCTACTTCAGAGTGGCAACCACAACCCAGGGGGAAACAACCGGGAACCACGTATACATTCTGGATATGGGTCTCAACATTGTGGGCTCAGTGGAAGACCTCGCTCCCGGGGAAACCATTTATTCAGCCAGATTTATGGGCGAAAGAGGCTATCTGGTAACCTTCAGGCAGGTTGACCCGCTATTCGTGATAGACCTCAGTGACCCCAATAACCCCAGAGAGCTTGGTTACTTAAAGGTAACTGGCTACTCAGACTACCTTCACCCCTACGACGAGAACCACATCATAGGGATAGGTAAGGAGACAACGGATGCGGGGGAATTCGCCTGGTATCAAGGAGTGAAGATATCGCTCTTCGATGTCAGCGATGTCAACAACCCCCAGGAGATATCAAAGCTTGAAATAGGGGACAGGGGCACCGATTCCCCGGTCCTGTGGGACCACAAGGCATTTCTATTTGATAAGTCAAGGAATCTGCTGGTGATGCCTATTCTGGAGGCCAAGGTAGATCAGACGAAGTATTCTGAGGAGGATCTTGTGTGGGCTTACGGCGATCCTGTCTACCAAGGCGCATACGTATTTGACATATCCATAGTTAGCGGGCTTCAACTCAGAGGTAGAATCACCCACATTGATGATCCCTCTGAACTAGAGCAGGGTTACTACTACTATTACTCTCCCTTCTCAGTGGAGAGGTCTCTCTACATAGGCGATGTTCTCTACACTATTTCGCAAGCTAAGATAAAGATGAACAGCCTGGACAATCTAGGTTACATCAATGAGGTGGAGCTTCCATACTCAACCTGGACACCTTATGAGTACATCATCCCGGGTGAGGCCCGGTCGGAAGAACCATCTCCGGGCGTTGAATCTGGAGGTGAAGTGCTTCCAAAATAGCCGAATTTGAACGGAAGAACAGGATTGAACGGGCTGAATACATGTAGGAGGTAAGTGAAAATGAAGAGCAAGATTGTTGGAGCAGCTTTTTGCCTGGTGTTGATCGGGACTATGCTGATGACTGCGCAATGTGCGGTGGTCAATCCCGGGCCTTCCGAAATCAGCAGGTTCTCTTCTTACCAGGAATTGAAGGAATTTGTGAATGTGAATACACAAGACAAGGATATGCTCATCACGCCGGGCCGCTTCTGGTCAGGAGCTGCCGAAGCCGAAGGCGATGCTGCTGCACCCGCTGCGTCCGACTACTCCACGACCAACATTCAGGTTGCTGGAGTGGACGAGGCAGACATCGTTAAGACCGATGGAGAGTATATTTACGTCGTTTCGGGGAACAAGACTATCATCGTGAAGGCCTATCCACCTGAACAAGCTCAAATCGTATCTGAAATTGAGTTACAGGGAACCATAATAGGAATATTTATCAACGGAGATAGGCTGGTATTGTTCGAGCAGGAAACGCCTTATTATCTTTATTATGATGATGTGCCCGCTGTAAGGGAATCTTACATGCCTTACATATCACCAACCCTATCTATCACGGTATACGATATCTCAGACAGGGAAAACCCCCGGCTGCAAAGGGAGGTTTCTAGCGACGGTCAATATGTCAGTTCACGGATGATCGGCGATTACGCTTATGTGGTAGTAAATGAGCCTGTTTATGAAGAGAATGATGAAGTGAACCTTCCCAAGGTTTCTTCTGGCGGCAACGAGACGGAAATACCGGCCACAGATATCTACTATTCCGATGTGACTGACTACTATTATATGTATACGAATATCATAGCCATAAACACGCAGAACGACGGCCAGGAGCCAGCATATGAAACGATCCTGCTGGGAGCCTCTAGCAACCTGTATGTATCTCTGAACAACATCTACCTGACCTTCCCGGTGTGGGGGACCGACATATTGGGGAGGGAGGTCTGGGATTCCCCAAGAACCTCTATCCACCGGCTTCATATAGAAGGTGACGCAATCGAGTATGTCGCCAGTGGCGAGGTCCCTGGCATGGTGCTGAATCAGTTTTCCATGGACGAGTATGACGGCTACTTCAGAGTGGCGACCACAACCCAGGGGGAAACAACCGGGAACGACGTATACATTCTGGATATGGGTCTCAACATTGTGGGCTCGCTGGAAGGCCTGGCTCCCGGGGAAACCATCTATTCGGCCCGGTTCATGGGCGAAAGAGGCTATCTGGTAACCTTCAAGCAGGTTGACCCCCTATTCGTGATAGACCTGAGTGACCCCAATAACCCCAGAGAGCTTGGTTACTTAAAGGTAACTGGCTACTCAGACTACCTTCACCCCTACGACGAAACCCACATCATAGGGATAGGTAAGGAGACAACGGATGCGGGGGAATTCGCCTGGTATCA
>Ga0315537_1003304_pt1 | contig 12009 bp, 7 predicted proteins | sample SalMarSW160270MG_FD_203091 | JGI IMG/M metagenome (GOLD analysis project Ga0315537, IMG submission 203091) | Salt marsh sediment microbial communities from the Plum Island Ecosystem LTER, Massachusetts, United States - Salt Marsh Sediment SW1602-70 ... | reverse complement strand
CGCGAACTTCACTCCCTTGAAGTCGTCGAGAGTCGCGATTTTCTTCTTGCTGTAGATGGCCATCATTCTCTGGGGATTGCTGGGAGTTGAGGACCCCATGTAATGGATGTTCTTTTCCTCGAATAGTTTGGTAGCAAAGTCCCAGACCGGGCTCGCCCGGAGCTCCGGGATACTCATCGCCGTGTTACCCATACATTCCCATCCCGGGACCAGAGTGTCCATATACCCGAAAAGTGCGCTCACGATGTCCATGGAACCCCTCTGCACGGCGGCCGGGGCATCAGGGGGCGGTATGGCTTCAGTTCCACCCACCCACTCTATGGTAATTAACCCGTTGGTCTTGGCCTTGACCCTGTCCATTAACCCGTGCTCAAAGAACTGGTCCGGAGGAACATCCGGTTTAAAGGAAACCATCTTAAGGACTATCGGCTGTGGTGCCGGTGGGGTCGGGGTAGGTGACGGGGAGGGGGACGGAGCGGGTGACGGGGACGGGGAGGGTGTTGGTTCGGCACAGCCAGCCAGAACCAGGCCGGCTACCAGAACAATCACCAATGGTAACAAAACTAATTTCTTCACTGCTTATACCTCCTTAATACTGTTGGATTTACTGCAAAACAAAACATAATTAGCTGCAGTCAACTGTACAAACTATTCAGCACCTCCTTTCATGGGATATAGATTAATTATATCAATTCTAGGATATTAATTATATCAATTCTAGGATATTAATTATATCAATTCTAAGATACGGTAAATAGATATGTCGGCTCATTATATATACGCATTATTTGAGATGTCAAGGCATAATGACGGTAAGATTAATTTAGTTTCATGTCTCTACATCCAAGCAAAGATGTTGTAAAGCATTTTCCCCGGCCGGGCTCGGTACGGCATCCGGGTGGGGTACAACTCGCACCAGTCAGTGAGCTGGCCATGCTGCTATTTCATTTACGCTTATTCAGCACTTCAGAATAGCATTCCAGCACCCTGCGGGCAATAGATTCCCACCCATACCCCGAGGCTTTCGCCCTGCCTCGGGCCCCCATCTCCTGCCGAAATGCCTCGTTGTTTATCAGCGAAACCAGGGCCTGGGCTAACCTTTTTTCGTCTCGTGGCGGCACAAGTAGCCCTTCGGAGCCATGAGTTAACACATCGGCATAACCCTTGATGTTGGAGGCAATAATGGGCTTCCCGGCAGCCATAGCCTCGAGCAGAATGATACCAAAGCTTTCCCTGCCCGTGGCCGGGCAGCAGACAATGTCAGCGGTCTTATAATACCTGGGTAGCTCATCGTAGGATACACGACCGGTAAAAATTACATCCGGCAAGCCGCTTCGCCTTATTTGCTTTTCATACTTTTTACTCCATCTGGTGTGAGGACCTACAATGATAAGGCGTAAGTTGGGAATTTCCCGTTTTGCCCGCTTATATGCTTTAATCAAGTAATTCACGCCTTTTCGTTTCTCCAAGCGGCTGACAAATAATATGTTTACCTTTCCATCACGGAAATCATCAATCGGCGGCACATCTTGAGAAAAATGCTCCACATCAACGCCGTTGGGGATAATGGTATAGTCTCCAGGGAAGTGCTTGTTACTGAATTCCATAGCCGCCCTAGATACAACAATCCTGACATTAAGCTTACGGAACCACTTCCTCAGATACATGACGGTCAACGGCCACCACAGGGTATAACCCCGGCTATCAACCGCGTGAAAAGTACCTACATTGTTGCCATTTGATTCGCGAAGTACCGTAACACAGAGGGCCGGGCACAGGGGCTCATGGAGGTGTATTATATCAAATTTTTCCCGGTCGAGGACATCCCTTACCTGCGAGGTCAGCCAGGGTGAAAGACTGATACGTGCTACGGACCCACTGCTGGGATAAGGCCAGGGTCTGCCTATGGGTACAAACCTGCTACCGAAAGCAGAGATGGGCTTGGAGGCCGGGGCAATCACGACGACTTCGTGCCCCATTTTGGTGAATTGACGCTCCAGGGCCGTAATATGATTGTTAACGCCACCGGGATGAGCGAAGTCATAAGGCGAAACCAAGGCTATCTTCATTTACTATATCTTTCAAGAACCTCTAGTATTATTATATTTATATGTTCACTTTCTTGGTTTCACTATTGCGGAATTTAATCAGTTCGGCGAACTCCTTAATCCTGGCGGCATTATTATTCTCCAGGAAACCATCATAGGTGACACTTATCCATGGCTTCTGGTATTCCGTGCTGAACTTCTCCGACATGGCAGCTACGATGCCACCGGGCATACAGCCATGCGGCATGACCGAAATAACACCGGCGAACTCAGGGTTTTCCAGCCAATCGACACCACCACCGATACTGAGAATTGCCTCACTGCCACATCTGGGGGAAAGGTGCCGCTTCGACTTTGCCAGGATATGGGCGATGGAAGGCTCCTTATCCGGTATCATCTCACGGTAGCATCCGGCAATTCGATGCGCGTCACGCTCCAGAGTACGCTTTATCAGGTAGCCGGTGAGTATTTTCTTGAGCTTACGGTCTTTGAGCTTATCTTCAAGGTGCCGATGCGTAACATAATGGCCCCATTCGCCCACCGGGGCAACGATGACCTCAAGGCCGACCTTTTCGCACTCCTTTACGAGGTCACGATTGCTGAAGCGGTTGGAGCGCAGGAAGATTTCACCGTTAATACCGACGAGGGGTCGGCGGGGCAGGTCAGGGTCAATCAACTGCTTGAAGTCAGCAGTCGCCTGCCGTAAAACATCATCAAAACTCTCTTTTCTGGCAACCCGTTCTCCAATTCGGATCAGGTATTCATCAAAGAGGATTTCTGCCGAACCCTTCTCTTTTTCATAGGGGCGGGTACGCCAGAGGAGCCTCTGCAGGCCGTCCGTGGCGAAAACACAGTTCAGGGCAAGCCGCAGGAAATCGGGGGTAAGGTTCAAATCGCGGTAACCATTGTTCGCCACCGAGGCCCTCATCGGCAGGTCATAGCCCAGCTCCCTGAGGGCCAGGCTCTGTTCCGTAACGTACTTTCCAAAGCGGCATGGACCATAGGCACTGGCCATAAGCCCCTCATAGTTCTTCAGGTTTTTCCCATTCTCATGACAGAAACGCAGGAAGTCCCCCAGGGTAACGCGGTAGGGCAGGCATTCCGTGCCCGATGACATCTGGTTGCTGTAGAGGAGATTGCGTTCGTCCGGTTCCGGGAGCGCTATCGCCCTGGCCCCGCAGGCGTTCAGCGCGGCCGTGATGACATCAATAAAGGGGCCCATCCTGGGCAGGACGAGGGTTTTACCGAGGGTGATAGTTGTTGAAGACCCGCGGTAAATATCTCCATCTGGAGCTTCAGGCTTTCTCGACGAGCCAGCATGGCTCTGAATTGTATCAACGTAGGCTTCAAGGCGAGTAATAATGCCGGCCTCGGCGGCGTGCTCGTCGATTTCCAGCTGCCCCAGGGGCTTGTTGCCCATAATAGCCCCAGTAATCTTGAGTATGAATGAGTTGGGACCGCAGCCGAAGTTGGTCAGCGCCAGCCCGTAGATTTGCGGGTCAGCGGCGGTGATAGCGGTGCCAGCGATAAACTTGCTCTCATAATACCAGTAGGGGCGGTCTGAGTATTTCTTGGGGTCAACCGAGTCAAGCGGCAGGAAATCAAGCGGTATCGGCACCACACCTAACTGAGCCAGTTTTTCCGCGATGCCGAGGTTCGCCCCGGAGTCCTGAGCCATATAGGCGCGGGAGAGGAGAACCACTCCCAGTTCATTGTTCCGGTGAAGCTCTTCCAGCGCTTTCCTGCCGAGTTCGGCCAGGTCTACCTGAAATCTCTGCTGTGCTTCAAGGCCGGCGATGGCGGCCTGCTTGCCCTTCTTCCGGCTGAAGCCCAGCTTCTGGGCGACCGCGGTAAGGTTGTTAATGGCTTCGTCGTTGCCGTGGCTGAAGTCAATAATCGGCATCAGCATTTTCTTCCCGAGGTCGAGAACATGGCGTATGATAAACGGCGACGCCTGGATAAGGGGACAGGCGTATTTCTGGTTCTCATCCCCCTCCTTCTTGCCCAGACGTATGAAGGACGGGTAGAGGATGTAATCAACCTTATCACTGAGTGCGGCGACATGCCCATGGAGGAGCTTGACGGGAAAACAGCTGTCGCTGTAGCTTAATTCGATGGCCTGTTCCGTTATCTCTCTGGTGGTCTGGCCGGACAGGATGACCCTGACGCCAAGAGCATTGAGAAATCCAATCAGCAGTGGAGCCCAGTCGTACACCAGGAGCGCCCTGGGAATCCCCACCGATGGGCCGGTACCAGCACCTTCCCTGTATTCCCGGAAGAGAAGGCTTTCCCGCTGGTCAAAGTGGGTCTGCTTCTTTGCATTTTCGGTAGTGCTGTCATAGCGGTCACAGCGGCTGCCATAATAGGTCGCTTGCTCATCAGGTAGTTGCATGCGGGTGATAGTACAGTTATTATCACAGCCTTTACAGGTGAATGTCGTGAAACTACACTGGCTATCAACGACCTTCTGAAATCCTTTGAACTTTGAAGAGTTACCAGTCAATGTCTCTTTAGCGAGAAGTGCCACACCTATAGCGCCGCTTACCTCCCGGTGTTCCGCTACGGTCAATTTTTTATCCGGAAGCTGCTGATTAAAGGCAGATACCACCGCCTGGTTGTAAAAAACGGCACCGGTGAGGATAACCTTATTGCCCAACTTCAGCGGACCCACCACTTTGGTCAGATAGTTTTTGGCTATAGAGCTGGCAAGGCTGGCCGTGATGACATCCAGGGGCATGCCGTCCTGTTCAGCCGAGGCGACTGCCTGCCCCATAAAGGCGGCGCACCTGGTGCCCAGGTCTATGGTGTATGGCGCCCTAAACGCCAGACTGGCGAAATCTCCATTTTTTACGGAAACCCCCAGCATCTCCGCCAGTTCGTCAATAAAGCTTCCAGTCCCGGCGGCACATGCCTTGTTCATCTGATAATCAATGACAACGCCGTTCTTTTTAAGCACCAGCTTGGAGTCCTGGCCGCCAATTTCTATGATATCAGCTTCGGGGTCTATCTCGGCAGCCGCTCTGGTCTGGGCGGTAATTTCATTCTTAATCAGGTCAGCCCCGATGAAGCTGCCGACCAGGTATCTCCCCGAGCCTGTTACGCCCACGCCAGCTATCTTCACCTGGTCAGCACTGTCGTGAAGCAAGTTTCTAAAGACCTGCCTGACGGCATCTACCGGCCTCCCCGCCGTCATCAGGTAACTCTTGGCAAGAATCTCTTTGCCAGACTCATCAATTATTACTCCCTTGGTGCTGGTGGAACCAACATCCACGCCAAGAAAACCCAGGCAGGGCTGCTTTATCCCCCGGACATCTCCATTCCCCGGCAGAACCACTTCCTCCAGCTTCGGCAGCTGGAAATATTCCTGCCGGGTGTCAGCTTCGGAAAGAAGAGAGGCGGATGAGCTTTTCCCTATGGAAAGTAAGGCGGCTCCAAGGGACTCAATATGGAGGTAGTTTTCCGGGACGAATGCCTCAACGGGATAGCCATTCCTTGCCGAGAGCAACTCATTGAGTGCCCTGACGATGGCACCGTTGGCGGCAACACCGCCAACCAAGAAGACGGGCTCCTTAAAAGCTCCTTTCTTGAGAGAAACCACCATCCGGGCGATGCTTTCGCAGAGCGCGTAGAGCATGACTTCAATGGGAACGCCTTTCTGCTGTAAGTGAATGAGGTCAGTCTTGGCAAAGACACTGCATCTGGCGGCTATCCTGGGAGGGTTATCCTGGCACTGGAGCGCCAGCTTGGCAAAGTCATCCAGGCTGATGCCAATACGGTATGCCTGCTGCTCCAGAAATCTTCCCGTGCCGGCAGCACAAAGTGAATTTGACACCGCTTTCCACGGCTTTCTCAAACCATCCTCCAGCTCAATAATTAGAGAACTGTGGGCACCAATCTGTATGATGGTCCTGGCATCGGGATGATAGTGCAGTAGCCCGGCAGCAATCGCCAGCGAACTGCTATATTCTGGCCAGTTAAATTCTTTGGATACATAACCACTGCCTGAGCCAGAGACACCAACGCTGTCAATCCGGGTAAGGGGATAACTATGGCTCAGGTGAGCCAGGAGCGAGTTCACAGCCGCCTTGGGATTGGATACTATTTTTTCGACAGCAATATGGAAAGCCCTGCCGTCTTCCTCAATAAGCGACAGCTTAGCATTGACCGAGCCGACATCCAGACCTAGATGGTATTTCATTTTATATGGTGGAATTTCAGTAAAATAACGGTCTTCTCTTTAAATGCAACCATTTTTATATAATATGCCAGTTCCCGCAGGTTCCGCCTTTAAGCTTATCTCTATATATCCTGAACTTTCAAGTCAAGCAAAAGGCAGCCAATCTATTCATTAGCGTTCTGGCACCCTCAACTTTCCTCTTGATACTCTTTAAAGGATACAGTGAGCCGCTCCTTTTTTCAATATGTTTAACCCGTTTTGGTATAGACTCTAGCCCCACAGTCGCAGGTTTGTCAAGGCCTCAACAGGCAATAGGGTCTTAAAGGGCTTATTGTGGAGAGCCTGGTGCGGGTTCCGTTCCGTCTCCGGGGAGAGCGTTATCTATTTCCGGCGAACGGCCTTCCTCATCGTCGGGAGCAACCGACCGCGTATAGAAGTCGCGGACCCTGGCCACGTCGCTTAACTGGGAGAGTATAACGGTGACTTCCATGATGCCGTGCCCCACCGGGTAATCACCGCTCCTGATGATGGCGTTAGGGGCGGCTTCCTTGAGATAATTGCCGAGTTCTTTTATAAGGTCGAGATTAATTTCCTGGACGGGAGCAGATACGAGGTACAGCGCACCGGCAGCATCCTCCGGTTTGCAGAGCCGGGATACCTCGCCGATGGCCTCATCCATCGCTCTTATGCCCTTACTCGTTTCATAACTTGCTTTCCCGAAACCGCCGGGTAACAGCGAGGCCAGCCCTATTGGCAGGTCCACCCGACCGCTTCCCACCACCGTCCAGCCACCCAGTGTCTGGATAACATCACCAGCGTCGAGCAACTTGGCGCCAATGTGCTCTTTACGCTTCTCGGCTCCGGCGCAGAGTAGATTGTAAAAGGGCTCTACGATGGCCTGGTTTATTTCCGAAAAATCGCCTTTCACGATATCATCTGCCATGTACAACTCGTTATCGACGAGAATCACGGCATCGGCGACTGATGCAACCGACTTAAGGCAGATGGCGGTGTTGCGGACGGTCCTGGCCTCCTCCTGCTCTTCATACTTATAGGGGAGGACCACCATGGCATAGACAACCTTATCGTGAAAACGTTGTTTGACACGCTGCATCATGACGGGCAGCGCACCGGAACCGATGCCCCCGGCAGCGCCGGCGATGACCAAAATGGCGTCGGTCTCGAAGAACTGCCTGACATTCCTGATTTCCTCAAGGACCGCATCCGCATGTTCCTGCATGACCTGGGCACCCAGTTTGTTATCGCCCCTGACGCCGAGTCCCTGGAGCTGTTTTGCCCCGATTAATATGCGGTGCTTATAGTCTGCCTTGATGGAAGTAAGGCCTATCAGGTCCGATGTATCCGTGCTCACCGCAAATACCCCGGTAATTATCTCCACCCCACGCTTGCTTCTCGCACGGCTATTCTGTCGACTGAACTCATCGGCAATCCTTCCGCCGCACTGTCCCAGACCGATAACCAGCATTTTCATATCAGCACACCCGTAAATAATGAGATAACCACCGTCATAATCGAACCTTAAAAAAGCCCAGTCACCTCTGGATGTTTATCTCGATAACAATGCTTTTTATCCACCCTAATCGTCAGCAAGAGCGCATGATGAGAACAGTGGCCAGGGTCGCCGTGGTTATCAGCAGCACGATAATGATAAGCACAAGATATAGTAGATGGCGCATCGTAAGGTGAAAGGTGAAACCACTCCTGATACCCGGCCGACGTTCTTCTCTCTCCTCATCAACGGACTCGTAGAGGGCGCCTTTTTCCTCAAGCTCGCCGGGAATACTTTCCGGTGGCAATCCGCTCTTTTCCACCCATTGCTTGTATAATTTCTGTTTCTTTCTTTTATCGAAATAACCCGTCATTGTCAGTCCATAACGGTACCGTCGCCTCATATTATATCAGTAAAAACCTAAACTGTCCTGTTATTATGGCGTTTTTTATCAATTTAGTTATCAGCACCACGCCGGTGCTCAGCTCTATGGCGTCAGGTGGATCAGGCTTTTAACATCAATGGAAAGCTTTAACCGTGAGAATCTGACGATAGAGGTAGAGCGTATCGGGAGCGACCGAGTGGTCGAGGCATTGACGCGGCTGAGCAAGAAGCGGGGCCTGCCGAGAAGGATTCAGGTAGATAATAGACAGGAATTCATATCGAAAAGGCGGCAATAACATAACAAGTTAAATGGAGTACCCGGACTTCCGGTGATATGCTCTCCAATAGTATCTATCTTGATGCTGAAAGCGCCTGATAATATTTATGGGTCTCACCATAACTTTCCATGATAGCCGCGGCGACAGGCAGCCGCTACGGCAGGCCGACACTTACAAGTAATGTACCTCTTCGTAACATTCCCAACAGAGAATTTCACAGTCTGTCAACTCATTCAAATACAAATCACTTTTACTGTGAGCTTCCCACCCATATTCAGATTCGTCATCCCCCCTGTATAATTCAAGTAATCTCTTATTGCATATTCTAGCGTGACTGTGAGTTGTTTTAGTGCACTCACATCTACCACTCGACCTTGCCCACGCCTGTTTCACGATATAATCTGAAAAAGGCATATTCCACCTCCCCACATGGGTAATGATAATTATAGCACATGTTAAGAAGATTTCAAGCCACTCCTGCCTCCGCAGGAATGAAAAACAACCTTAGTACCTTAGTATATACCAATTAATAATAATCCTTTTCTTTCTTTTTATTTTATCCTTTGACCCGGGCCGTAAAAGTCCTCGTGATGTCTGCTTTTCGGCGCTTACCGGATAAGAATAACTTGTAGCTTTTTGTGGTGGGTTGTAAACTATATAGAACTCAGGGGGAGTGTCATGAAAGTATCAGTGGTCTCTGACCCGATTTACCGAAATATCGCGAAAATGCCCCGGTCTATCGGCGATGGCATTATCGATGATGTCACGATGCTTAACGCCACTAATTCAAATCTCTCCCCAAAAAGATAATCTATGAGGAGATAAAAATACATTACACCACATAAAGGAGGAAAAGATATGGAGAATTCATATTCGCTAAAGATTGACGCCTATTCCCACATTTCGCCACCCAAGTATACCGAATTTATCCGTCAAAAGTATCCCGTGATGTATAACCAGATTTTGGGGACTTGTGTTCCACTTTATAACATGGACGAGAGATTCAAGATAATGGACATGTACGAAGGCGTGGTGCAGGTTCTCACCATCGGGCCCGTTCCGCCCATCGAGGACTTCGCAGATTCACAGCAGACCGTAGAGCTCGCAAGGATGGCCAATGACGAGATGGCTGAGCTTATCCTGAAATACAGGGACAGGTTTGTGGCCGCTATCGCCCTGCTCCCCATGAATAATCCGGAGGCGACTCTGAAAGAGACAGAGCGGGCGATTACCGAGCTGGGCTTTAAAGGCATCTATGTCCACAGCAATATCAACGGCAAACCTCTGGACTCACCGGAATTCCTGCCCCTGTGGGAGAAAATGGCTGAATATAATCTCCCCATCTACATCCACCCCTGGAGAAGTGATAGTTTTACGGATTATCCCACCGAACAGGCATCCAAATACATGATTGCCAGCGTCTTCGGCTGGCCTTATGAGACCACAGCCGCCATGACCCGTTTCGTTTTCAGTGGTATCCTGGAAAAATACCCCAACCTGAAAATCATTACCCATCACTGCGGCGGTATGGTTCCTTATTTCAAACAAAGAATCTACCAGCACTACGGTCAGGCATCCATGGGCTCCGGTGCCAGGTCGGCTTATATCAGGACACTGAGTAAAACCCCCCTTGAATATTACAAAATGTTCTATAACGATACCGCCATTCATGGCAATACCTATGCCTTGATGTGCGCTTACGACCTCTGCGGAGCGGACCATCTGGTGTTTGGTGCGGATATGCCGCTGGGCGACCATTACTTCGGCTTCCAGAGCTATCGGCAGACCATCAATGCCATTGAGGCTATGAATATTACTCCCGAGGAAAAGAAGAAAATATTTGTAGATAATGCTGTGAGCCTTCTGAGGATACCTGTATAAAAAAGCGTAGATTCAATTTACGACGTTATAAATCGAAAGATGGAATCAAAAAGCTGGGTTATTAGTCTGGAACTACCTAGCCGGCGCTATAGCTCCACAGCACAGCGGTAACGAATGGTTGACCTCTTTCTAGGTGGTTCGAATTTCGGCGGTTGGTTTAAAAGCTAATTTTGATTACTAAATTCGCTGCCGACACGTACTATGCCCATGGGCTTGCCATCGGCGGCTCTGACCAGTGACGTACTCATCTTCACCGGGAACTCCTGACCCTGCTTGGATTTCATATGATACTCCCGGCATTCCAAGTATCCTTTTTCCAGGAGCTCTTTAACATCATTATTTACCATGACTCGCTCGGCCGGGGCAATTAATTCCAGGAAGTGCCTTCCCATTAATTCATCTTTGCTGTTAGCACCGTACATTTCCAGATATTTGCTATTGACATCTATTATCTTTGCGTCAGAGTCTGTTATTACGATACAATCTGTAGACATGGATACAGCGCTGGATAGACGAAACATCTGTTCTTCCAGGTATTTACGGTTGGTAATATCCCGGAAAATGCCTCGAGTGTAGACTGGCTTGCCATCCTCATATTTACAGGTCACATTTCCCTCAACGATGACTTTACTGCCGTTTTTGCTTACGAAAGCCGTTTCCAGCGGCCCGATTTCTTCGCCGGACATTATCTTCATAAATTGTGTTCGGTAATGCTCAAGGCAGTCGGGATGAATAATCTGGAATATGTTTAGATTTGATATCTCTTCTTCACTGTAGCCCAGAGTTTGTAACCAACTTTTGTTGACATACCTGAAACGTCCATCCGGTGTAACCGACTGGATAAGTTCGTTAGTATTATCAAGTAAGTCACGGTACTTTCCCTCCGCCTTTATTAGTGCCTCCTCCGTCTTTTTACGTTCGGTGATGTCCCGGCACACACAGAAGATAAGCTTCTGACCGGCGAACACTGCTCCATTGGTGCTTATTTCAACATCATAGATGGTACCATCTTTGCGTCGATGTTGCGTTTCAAAGTGGTCGCCGTTCTCATCAACACTCCGGATCATATCAAGTACTTGCTCACGTGTAAATTGAAACTCCCAATCCCACACGTCGAGCTGAAGGACTTCCTCGGAAGAGTACCCGAGCATCTCTGCAAATTGCCGGTTTGCTTCATATACCTTACCGTTCTGATCGAGAATAACAATCCCGTCGCTTGATTGCTCGATAAGGATGCGCCGTCGGATGGCTTCGTTAGCCAGAGCCTCCTCAGCCCGACTGCGCTCGGTGATATCGTTCCAATGAGCCAGATAGTACTTGAACTCCCCGTTGTGCATTACCCGTACCATATTCATCTCAATCAGGACGCGCTCGCCGTTCCTATTCTGGATAGTTTGCTGGGTTATTTTACTGCCACCCGCCATGAATTCTTTCAGCCCATTGAGTCTGTATGACCATCTTTCTTCTGGCCACCATGGATAGGGAGCTTTAGTACCGGCGATCTCTGCTAGAGAGAAACCGGTTAGCTTTTCAAAAGCCGGATTGACATATTTTATGGTTGTATCCGGATTAATAACAGTTATCGGGTTTGGAGCGTTTTCCAGCAGGCTAGAGCTGAACTCCTCACTTTCTCTGAGCGCCTCCTCCGCCCGCTTGCGTTCCGTGATGTCACGCGCTATGGATATCATACAGGGTTCACCATCAATGTTGATGAGCTCGGCCGAGAACAGA
>Ga0315537_1003303_pt1 | contig 12012 bp, 9 predicted proteins | sample SalMarSW160270MG_FD_203091 | JGI IMG/M metagenome (GOLD analysis project Ga0315537, IMG submission 203091) | Salt marsh sediment microbial communities from the Plum Island Ecosystem LTER, Massachusetts, United States - Salt Marsh Sediment SW1602-70 ... | reverse complement strand
CTATATACCTTGGTGACCTCCAGGGCCTCATCATTGGTCATTGGTGGCAGTATCGAAGGGAGCGACCGGGCCAGCAGTGTCTTGCCAGCGCCGGGAGGCCCCATCATGATGACGTTGTGGCCGCCGGCGGCGGCTATCTCCAGGGCACGTTTGACATGCTCCTGTCCCTTGACATGGGCGAGGTCGGTGGTTGCCCATACCGGTACCACGTACTCGTCGACTGAGTCAGCCTGGTAATCGGGTGCACTTATCTCTCCCCGGAAGTAGCTGGCCAGTTGCGACAGGGTATCGAAAGGCATTATCCGGGCACCGTCCACCAGGGACGCCTCCCTGGCATCGGCGGTGGGGACGATGATGTTGGGAAAGCCCTTCTCGTGGGTCACGGCGACCATAGGCAGGACACCGGTGGTGTGGCGCAGGCTGCCGTCGAGCGATAGCTCACCGAGTAAGACTGTCTGCGAAACATCGGCGGATGCCTGCTCTGAGCCGAGCAGGATACCGACGGCAATCGGCAGGTCATAGGCCGGACCTGCCTTCTTGAGGTCGGCAGGGGCCAGATTGACGACGATGCGTTTCATCGGGAAGGTGAAGTCCGAGTTGCGGATGGCGGCCCTTACCCTCTCCCGCGCTTCCTGGACGGCGGTATCGGGCAGACCGACGATGGTGAAGGAGGGGAGGCCAGGGGAGATATCGACCTCCACCTCGATGATAACCCCCTCTAGCCCGACCGTGGCACAGCTCATTACTTTGGCTAACATGGTGGTACGTGCACTATCTTACAGGTCAGCGTGGGGGGTGTCAATGAGGGTTGGCTTATTACTCTACTATCCATGATGCCACGTAATACATACCACGGTATTCCCTTGTGCTAAGGTCGGGTATGAACTTTGTTAGGATATTGTCAGTTTCGCATCTTGTTTATGCAGGTTCTATTTAGTGTCTAGGTTATAAACTACTGGTAAAGGATAGCGAATCTGAGGGAAATCCCAAATTATCGAATACAAAAATGCAATACGAGACGTGGTATGAATTCAAGCAAGAGTGTGAGAAGAGGCTTGGATACAGCCTTCTCAACCGCACTTGGCTAAAGTTGAAGCCAGAATCACCTCTGCCGTGGGATGACTCACACCTGAGTGCGGTTCTTTCGGCTCAAGGCTACAATATGAAGCCGCGGGCTTTTTCAAGGCGTATCAGGAGTTGAGCGCATTGCTTTAGGGAAAGAAGAAGGCTAGCTGACCATTTAAGACCTGCTAGCCTCACTCCTTTCGTGAGTTCACTTCCTAATGTTGATACCAGACGCAATTACACTAATAAATGAAATGACTGTGAGAACCAGAAATGAAAGCGGCAAATACAATAAATTCCAACCATACTCTCCCTTGCTGTTCACGAAGACCACAGACCATGTTGTGAGAGCCACGAAAGTCACTAACATGATGATTGCTACACAGAAAACAATCTTACTCACATCTGGATAAGTGGACATCTTTTTCCGCTCCTCAGTGTCCTCTTCCTTTTTCTCAGCATCCTCTTCCATTCGTCTCTTGAATTTTGCTACGCTTCTTCTCTTGACTTTTCCGATTCTTCGCCTTTCATCTCTTCTAACACCTACCAAGGATTCCTTTTTTGAGGTAGGGTATGGGTGGGGTATTAGTTATGTACTGAGGCGTTGATTGTAGTCGTTTGGAGAGGTACTGTCAATAGACGAAACGTAGGAACGGCAATAATTTAACGAACATCGGGATGTTTGTCCAGCCATGCGTATAGATATTCGATACCTTTTGCCTTTTCAGTCTTGAGATAAAAATTGCAGCTGATATCAGGTTTCAGCCTTTCCTTAATCTCAAAACTATAAGAACTATTCCAGCGGTTGAGAGCGGCCCGTTGTATAAAGCGATAAAAAAGGGTAGCATCATTGCTAATCCAAGTGATTCACCTGAACTAATATCAGTTATTATGCTGCCAGCAATGTATGGCAGTACGTTCAATAGAATGAGAAATACACCACCAATCAGATGCCATTTCCAGGAAATTCCTAGTGCAATCCATGGCAAAGGTAATAAACCCCATAGAAAGGGGTAATCCTGAGCAACAAACACGGTAAAGAAGGTGAAGAAACAAGCAGCTAAAAAAGCAGGGGCTAATATTAGAACTGAGCCTTTCCATTCACTATCGTTGATATTTAATTTATCGGTATCCTCGTACAGACGTTCATAACAATTTGTACAAATCAATCGCGAACTCAGATTTTCTGTTCCGCATTTGGGGCATTTTATGGTTCTCTGTACTGGACCCTCATATCACTTGTCATTTTGCTCCGTCGGAGGTCAATTGAATTTACTCAATTCACAAGACACAATCTTAGTAGCGCTTATTGAAACGTCCTTCTATTATGTCTTGGCCAATACGTAGATGCCCGATGGTATGCAAAATATACCAAAAATCAGGTAACTGATGCGCTCGCCAGTCCAATCTCCGAAAGTAAAGAGGGCTGCTCCAATACATATAATTCCAGCTAGTACGAGTATAGAACCGGCTATCAGTATTGATGCGGTCTGCAGTGGACTGCGTTTTTTCTTATCTACCATTGTCGTAAATACCACATTGGATGAATCTACACTACAAACCTTGAGCGAGTAATGCTATGAACACCGCAAAAGCAACTATGACCAATACCACAATTGAAGCTATTACAATGGCTGTAGTTGATATTTTGCTTTTATCCCTGACCGTTTAAAAGACAGTATCGCAAGGACAAGTCCTGCAACACCAAAAACGATTATTATCAAAAAACGAACCAAACCTGGTACGAAGAAGAAAGACGCTACCGCCAGTACGCATAAGACCAATGCTATTATTGCCAAATGCACTCACCTATTTCTGGTTGGTTCCCAGTGTTAGTGTAAGGATGAATTGTTGGCGGCGTACGTGTCAGTGTTGTACTGGGATGTAAACTATAGTCCTTTGGGAGGCTGTTGTCAATACCACACAGAGTGATTTTGTAGTCTGATGAAGATACAAAGGATAGCATCGCGAATATGGTAAGTCAAAGAGATGAAGATGCAGCCCTCGCTCGATTTATAGACTCTACGTCTTCATATCAACCTTGCTGAGAAAGTTCAAAATCGCATCATTAAAGAACTCAGTGTTATCTATATTGGCGGAATGTCCAGCATTCGGTACAACTATGAGCTGAGCACCAGCAATATTCTTCTCCATATATTGTGCGGCTTGCAGGAAGGATGTGTCATTTTCCCCAACTAAAATTAATGAAGGCACTTCGATTTTATCCAGATTCTCGATTACCCAAGAATCATGCTGGGCGACAACCTTACGACTCATGTGAGCTAATCCTATAGGATTTTGCTTGAGGCTGATTTCCCTTCGACCTTGAGTATTTGCTTGAGCTGCCAAAACGTTAATTCCCTCCCTCTCTAATTGCTCTGCCAGTTCCTCACGACTTTGGTTCCATTCGGCCATACGTGTTGGATTGCGATAGCCAGGTCCGGTATCCATAATAATCAGTGCTGAAACCAGTTCCGGGTATTTAAGATAGAATCGGAGAGAAATATAACCACCCATCGAAAGTCCACCGATTACCGCTTTCTCTATTTCCAGTGCATTCATTAATTGGAAAAGATCTTCGACCGAGATGTCAGCTGAATATTCATCGCTTGAAGATGGGCTATCAGAGTCACCGTGGCCCCGTGCATCATAGGTGATAAGTCGATATTGTCTTGATAAGGGTTCCTGTGCCTTCCACATTGCGTGAGTTGCTGAGAAACCGTGTGTAAAAATTAAGGGATAACCCTCTCCAACTGATTCGTAGTAAAGCATAATTCCGTTAACCTTAACCTTAGGCATATTTACTCCTCTCTTTACACTGACTTACCCCCATAAAGGATATCACTCTTTGAGCCAGAGTTATAGATACTATCGCCATTTTATAGATTTGTAAAGCTTGAATGAGACAATTGTGTCAGCTGATTCTCTGAAATGTTGAAAATGTAATACATTGAATGTAGTTTTAGTGTAAAACTTTGTGAAAAGTTATTCCGGAATAGGGCAGAATTTAATAATAAGGGTCGTTTAAGAAAGGAATTGATATCATTGTGAGTGAAGCTAACTTGAATAATTACGTTAACTTTGGTTGTATTTCCTTGTCATACTCAGCGTATTCCGGTGTCAATATCAATGTCCAACCTAAAAGTAATACCAGACATTATCTCTACCTGTTTGGGGACATCGCCACTGGTATCTATCCCAATATGATTGATATCAATTGTGTATGTTCCAGGCTTTAATTCCACTCTATATCTGCCATTACAGTCAACATCTACCTGATGTAGCAAGTTACGTCCACTTTTGTCATAGACCATTATTTTTCTTGCTTCATAGACTTCACAAGGGACAGGAGGCCTTTCGTCTGGATTCTCAACGGGAGATAAGGGTCCAATAGTCACAATGCCCTGAAGCAAACCCATCTCTACTGTTTTATTAGAACAGGCTGTTAATATTAGTCCAGTGATTATCACTGAAAGAAGCACCAAAGTTCTTTTCATTAGGTATCCGAGCTAGTAGTTTTTTCCCTACACATAGCAGTTAAATAGACTCCACACCCGGCCAATACGACACCAATTCCTAGAAATATTAGCGTCAGGAAAGTCTCATCACGATTAAGAACAAGATAGGAAAAAACAAAACAGATGACGCTAACAATAAAAGTTGATACTACCCCTATTTTCATTTAGTTCTCTCCTCTATGAGTGATATTTTACGAAAAAAATGAGACCTGCACTAAATCATATATACGTTGTTTTCTTTTAAGTATCACAATGTGTACTGAGACTAAGCAGAATCAAGATTTAGGGGTGTTTAGTTGAGGAAATGATTTCAAAATACTGTAGAAGCAAGGGCGTAGCCGTCCCTTGACAAGCGGTGGAGAACAGTAATGAACAAATCAGAATATATCCTGATACATATTTGTTATTCAGCTAGACTATAATACCGAAATAATATAGGATATATACCTGGGTGTAATTAATTAGTAATGTAGGTATTATGGTCATGCCTTTGTTTCATCGCAACCAACCTAATCATTCACTCTTACTCATGCCGGTACGACTCAAAAGTGAGCGGTGGCCGAAGAACAAGGTGCGGATATTATCGTGTGACACCGAAGGGAACCTGTTCACTCAACTTATTGGAAGGTCCGTATACCAGCGTATAAAAGCTGAAGCGCAGCGCAGGGAGTTGTCTCCCAATAACTATGCCACTATTTATTGGGATGCTGGTATGAATCGGCACGTCCCCGTTTTTGTTGAAATAGGGGATAGGGAGAACTGGGCTCTGGAACGCTTACTGGAACATGCTTTTAGAAGTGCTGTAGTCCCCAATGTGCTTGTAGGGTCTATACGGGAAATCATTGGGTTGGGAGAAAACAAACATCAAGAACTTGTTGAAGAAAAAACAAAGGGCGCTCATAGAGCTACGTCACCTGCGCCATCAAAAGTACTTGACATATTACCTTATTCCAGTAGGAATGATGTCGAGGTATCTATTCCTCTGTACAAAGCCGAATATGCTTTTCCCCTCATCATATTAAAAAAACTTGTTCAGGAAAATAATATAGGCTCAAGCGAACAACCCCTGCTGATTCTAGATAGCGACGGTGATGTTGCGGCGATTACTTTGCCTGAGGAACAAATCAATAAGGCGGAAAGAAAGCTCGAAGCTTTACGTAAAAAGGGCAAGGAAGGCTCGCTTATTTGCTTAGAGAAATCTGAGGGTATTTCCATTGGCGTTATGGAAATAAGTGACGTGCAAAGGCAGGCTTTAGAAATTGTAGCTCAATATTTTGAGGAAACTGGTACAGCCAGGCAGCCTCTTTCAGACGCCGTTAGCAACGTGCTGAATAAGGTAAAAGAGATAGTTTCAAATTAGTCTTTAAAGCCGGCGGTAGCTTCTTCTTTTTAGCCAGGACTATCACTCTTGCCTTGTTTGCCAAAGAGCTTTGGCCCGGCCGGTACGATATCGTCCGGCTTACTTAAAGACTCTCTTTCCTGAAGTTTTTTCCTGCCCAAAATATCTGGCAGGCTTGGAGAAAAAAGCCAACCATATATTTCGTAGAATTTCGTTTTATCAATTAGCATCACTAAAAGCGAAGTAATGACGATGCTCAACAACACGACACCGTAGGTGAGATTTTGGATTAGCTCACCGCCAGCAACCGCCTGTTGCAACGGAAATGAAGCTAACACCACTGCAGCTAGGCCCTTTGGCACCATGACGGCCACAATAGACATATCTTTAAGCGGTAGTGAACGTCCCAGGGCTAACCTGGTTGATGGTATACGCAGTACAAAGGCTATGGCTGTCAATACAAGGCTGATAATAATGAGTTCGCTGCTGAAGAACTGCAGTGATATCCCGAGGTAGACGAAGAAGAACGTCTTCAGTAGAAAGGCCACTTCACTAAAAAATACCCTCTCTGTCTCCGTGAGCCCGACAGGCTCTTTAGCAGTCGAGGGCTTAAAAATTGAGAGATTAATTGACTCAATATTACCGAGTGTTATACCAAAGACCAGCGCTGCAATAGCGCCACTAAATCCTAATGTCTCAACAATACCGAACAGGATAAAAACAAAAGCTGGTGTCGTGAACATGGCATTTTTAATAGCGTGAATTCTATTTAGTAGTATTGACCATATAAATGCACCAATGATTCCAAAGATGATTGCCACGAGAAAAGAAGCGATAAGGTCACCGGATACGGAAGCAACCTCGAACTTACCAAGAGCATATGCCTCCACAAGGGTAACGGTAATGACAATGCTCAAGACATCATTAACTGATGACTCCAGGGACAACAGAGTAATCGTACCGTCTTTTACTCTTAGCTGCCTGACTAAGGGAATGATTATAGCCTCTGAGGTAGAACCGACAATAGCTCCCAGAATAAAAGCGGGCAGCACTTCCAGGTCCGTCAGCCATAGAGTAAATCCTGCAACAATCCCCATCGTAGAAAAAAAGGTGAGAGGGGCTAAAATCATCGCACCACCCAGGGCAGAGCGAATAGTGTTAAGTTTCAGGGTAAGTCCGCTTTCGAACAGGATAATAATTAAAGTGATTATGGTGAACACAGGCCCTACGGCACCAAAGAGGTCGGGTGAAGTCAGGCCTAATACCGGGCCGACACAAACGCCGATAATGACCAGGAAAAGAACGTCGGGAATTTTAGTTCGCCTGAAAATGCTCGTGAAAAGATGCGCCAGGAATACTAAAATACCGACAAAAGCGATTGTTGAAGCAGTATCTTGCATTTAATCACGTCTTGCTGTTTTCAGTACCTAACATTTTATATGCATTATCCTGCCTGGGTCTATCCAAAATTTATGTTAGTATATGGCCTTTGTCAAGTATTGTGGGGGAGATGTGTACCTTCCTTGACGATTACAGCTTCCAGTCCGACGGTGGCGCAGCTAATTACTTTAGCTAACGTGGTTCTGAGTTATGTTACGGGCCAGGGTCGAGGGTGCCAACGGAGGATGTCTTTACTGTATTATTCAGTTGCCCAGGATATGAACTCGTCTGTGCTGGAAAAATGCTCGTTAAAATCGTTAGAAAAAGCCTGCACTACTTCAGCACCCGGTAATTCACTCGACCAGTATGACAGCCAGTTACTAATGGCAGTCGAGATAGGCTCTGAGCGCAATGAGCCATGTAGCCAGCCAGTATAATAGTTGCCTGCCGGGTCAAGTATAGCAAACTCATTACCTGCAACAGGAAAAGCAACAGCCATATGTGCACCGTCAGGCGCACTGATAGTCAGAAGCCAAACGGCATATTCACCCTTATTATAGCTTAGCAGCATGCTGGCCAGCAACAGTGCCATGTCCTCACAGTCGCCAGTCTCATCCTCGATAGTCTCCTCGGGCATTCGCCAGCATTCACCATACCACCTTAATTCGTCCGACATGAGTAACGGCAGGATGGGGACATAGCTATCATAGGAATACGTTATATTATCGACCACCCATTGGTACAGTCTTTCACAATCCCTCCAGTACTCGTTAGTATCACCGGAATAACCGCCAGTAATTTCCTGTACTTTGTCATAAACTGTCGGACTATCCGGCGTGATGAAGCTCTGAATATCCTGTGTTGTATCACCGAAACGTACATTGATTTGTGCCCTTAGACTGGCATATTGCTCTAACATTTGATTATTCTCACGCTTTGCTGCCTCTAGCCGACCTGAGGTATAAGCAAGCTGGTTTTCAGCAGTATCTAGCTGGGCTTCAGTAGAATTTAATTGGCTTTCGGCTGCATTTAATTCACCTTCCATATCAACTAGCTGCTGCTGGACTGTATCTAATGATTCCTGTTTCTCAGCAAGCTGTAATTCTACAGTATCCAGTTCGGCCTCAACATCAACTAACTGTTCCTGCGCTATGACCAGCTGGCTCTCTTTATCATTTAGTACATACCAGCCAATTCCAATACAAGCGCAACAGGCGACCAATAAAATTGTCACGACTATAAACAATATCTTCCATACGCCGTACATGATTACCCCCTTGGTTTAGTATCATGAATCTTAACGCTATATTGGGTCGTTTGACAATACTATCCTCGACATCTGCATAAACAAAAGAAGGTGGGTACGAAGCTGTCCGTTACGTGTTCTGACTAGATATTGTCGGTATACTGAGGTCACTCTCTGGTTGTTGCTCCAGTAGCCAGAATGTTAAAATGGTGCTGGTGAGGGGGGATGCAAAGATATGCCGCTCGATTCCATCATTGTCAAGGGTGCCTGTGAGCACAATCTCAAGAACATCGATGTTACCATACCACGGGACAAGCTGGTGGTCATTACCGGTGTCTCCGGTTCGGGGAAGAGCTCACTGGCGTTCGATACTATTTATGCCGAGGGACAACGCCGCTATATGGAATCGCTGTCTGCGTATGCCCGGCAGTTCCTCGGGCGAATGGAGAAGCCCGAGGTGGACTATATCGAGGGACTGAGTCCGGCCATCTCGATTGACCAGAAGGGGCCGGGACGCAACCCTCGCTCGACGATGGGCACCGTCACTGAGATTTACGACTACCTGCGCCTCCTATTCGCCAGGGTCGGCCACCCCCATTGCCCCAATTGCGGACGGGAGATAACTACTCAGACGGTAGAGCAGATTGTCGATGCCATACGGGGGCTTCCTGAAGGCAGCCGGCTGATGATTATGGCACCCCTTGTCCGCGACCGCAAGGGTGAGTACCAGGCCGTCTTTGATGACCTGCGCAGGGCTGGCTATGCGCGGGTGCGGGTCGATGGAGAGACCCATGACCTCTCCGGGCAGTTCCAGCTTGACAAGAACAAGAAGCATTCGATTGAAGTGGTGGTGGACAGGCTGGTTATTGGGCAGAGCGATAGCCAGGAACGAATTGCCGACTCTGTGGAGACGGCCCTTAAGTTGGGGGCCGGGGTGGTGTTGGTATCGGTTGTGGACGGGGTGGAGATGCTCTTCTCCGAGCATTTTGCCTGCGTCCATTGCGAAATCAGCCTGGGTGAGATTGCCCCGCGCAACTTCAGTTTTAATAGCCCCCATGGTGCCTGCCCGGCCTGTACCGGTCTGGGCTACCGGCAGGAGCTGGACCCTGACCTCATTATCCCTGATAAGAACCTCTCCATTGCCCAGGGGGCTATCAAACCATATCAGACGCATACCTGGTATCTTTACTCCCTTCAACGTTGCGGTTTTCCCTTGAACACACCGGTGAAGGACCTCGGCGAGCAACAGTACAACATGCTGCTCTATGGTGAGGGGGGAGAGGCGGTACGATACCGAAACCGCTTTGGCCGTGTCAGGGAGTACTCCGATGGCTTCGAGGGGGTTATCCCCCGTCTGGAGCGCCTTTACCACGATACCGAGTCCGAGTACTCCCGGGCGGGGATAGAGCGCTACATGGTTACCAGGGTCTGCCCGGTCTGTCATGGCAAGAGGCTCAAGCCGGAGTCATTGGCGGTAACCATCGGCGATAAAAACATTATGGACGTGACGGAGCAGTCGGTTGCCCTGGCCCTGAAATGGGTGGCTGCCCTGAGCGGTAATGGCAGGCGTGCCATCCTTTCCAAACGGGAGCAGACGATTGCCACCCAGATTATCAAAGAAATCCGGGCCCGTCTGGGTTTTCTTAAGGATATAGGTCTCGATTACCTTACTCTTGACCGTCCCTCGGCTACCCTGAGTGGGGGTGAGGCGCAACGTATCCGTCTGGCAACCCAGATTGGCAGTGGACTGATGGGGGTACTCTATATCTGTGATGAACCGACCGTTGGGTTGCACCAGGCCGATAATTACCGCCTGATTGAGACCCTGAAGCGGCTAAGAGACCTGGGTAATACGGTATTGATTGTCGAGCACGACGAAGCCATGATGAGGACCGCCGACCACATTATCGATATGGGGCCTGGGGCTGGAGAGCATGGCGGCTGGATTGTCGCTACCGGGACTGTCGAAGACATCATAAACTGTAAGGAATCGGTGACCGGTCAGTACCTCAGTGGGGCCAAGCAGATACCGCTCCCAAAGGCACGCCGTTCCGGCTCCGGGGAGGAGATGATTATCAAGGGGGCGCGGCAAAACAACCTGAAGGACATCGATGTACGTATTCCCCTGGGCATGTTTGTCTGTGTCACCGGAGTCTCCGGCAGTGGTAAGAGCACCCTGGTGGACGAAGTCCTTTACCGTAAACTGGCTCAGGCACTTTATAAGTCGCGGATAGTAACAGGCGACTGTGATGAGATTATTGGTGTCGAGCATATTGATAAGGTCATTGATATTAATCAGTCCCCCATCGGACGGACGCCACGGAGCAATCCGGCTACCTATACCGGTACCTTCACCCCGATTCGTGAACTCTTTGCCACCGTCCCCGAGGCCCGGATGCGGGGATATGCCCCCGGCCGTTTTTCCTTTAACGTTAAGGGCGGGCGCTGTGAGGCCTGTCGTGGTGAAGGCTTCATCGAGATTGAGATGCAGTTTCTGCCAGACGTTACCGTTCCCTGCGAGGTCTGCAAGGGCAAGCGCTATAATCGGGAAGCCCTGGAGATAAGGTTTAAGGAAAAGAATATTGCCGAGGTGCTCGATATGACCGTGGAGCAGGCCCTGGCTTTCTTTGAGCACTTTCCCAAGATAAGAAGGAGGCTGGAGACACTGAACGATGTTGGTCTGGGCTATATTCGTCTGGGGCAACCGGCACCCACCCTCTCCGGTGGTGAAGCGCAGCGGGTGAAGCTGGCCACCGAGCTTTCCAAGAGGTCCACCGGACAGACGCTGTACATTCTGGATGAGCCGACAACCGGCCTTTCCTTTGCTGATGTGGCTGCTCTGCTCAAAGTGCTGCACCGCTTGGCCGATGCTGGAAACACCATTGTAATCATTGAGCACCACCCCGATGTGGTAAAGAGCGCCGACTATATTATCGACCTGGGGCCAGGGGCCGGAGACCAGGGTGGCTATGTTGTCGCCACGGGCACGCCCGAGGAGGTAGCGCAAAATAAGGACTCACTGACCGGGCAGTACCTGGCCCCTCATCTACAACGTGGCCGGGTAGGGTTCCCTGTATCAGTTTGAACTGGAGGAAAGATGGACAGACAGGAAGCACTTGAATCTGTTGAAGCTAATGTTGAGAGCCAGAACCTGATAAAGCATATGCTGGCTACCGAGGCTATCATGCGTGCTTTGGCAAGACGACTGGGTGAGGACGAGGATGTGTGGGGGATAACCGGTCTCCTGCATGATATTGATGTGGAGTTGACTGAGGGTGACATGAATGCCCACAGTCGGCTCGGGGCCGACCTCATCCGGGAAATGGGAGCCAGCGAGGAGATAGTCCACGCTGTACTGTGTCACAATGAGGCGCATGGGGTTCCCGCGGATACACAGTTGGATAAGGCCCTGCTCTGTGCCGACCCACTGACTGGCCTGATTACCGCCGGGACTCTGGTGCTGC
>Ga0315537_1003300_pt1 | contig 12017 bp, 9 predicted proteins | sample SalMarSW160270MG_FD_203091 | JGI IMG/M metagenome (GOLD analysis project Ga0315537, IMG submission 203091) | Salt marsh sediment microbial communities from the Plum Island Ecosystem LTER, Massachusetts, United States - Salt Marsh Sediment SW1602-70 ... | reverse complement strand
ATATTCCCTCGCGCACCGGTATCAATCTCGACGCGGCGACGGTCGCTCAGCTTGCCGAGTTGCCGACCATCGCGGCAATCAAAGAGGCGTCCGGCAACCTCCTGCAGATTTCCGAGATTCACGCCCGCGTGGGAGACCACGTCGCTATTCTATCGGGGGATGACGCGTTGACTTTACCCGTCTTGAGCGTCGGGGGTTGCGGCGTTGTCTCCGTTCTCGGGCACATCGTGCCTGAAACCATTAAAGAGATGATCGCAGCTTTCGAAGAGGGAGATAACCACCAGGCGCTCGCTTGGCACGAGAAGTTGTTGCCGCTCTGCAAGGTGCTGTTCCTGGAAACGAATCCAGCGCCGATCAAGGCAGCGCTTTCGATGCTCGGGAAGTGTTCAGAGGATGTTCGGTTGCCGCTTGTTCCGGTGAAGGAAGCGACACGGCGCCAGATTCAAGCGGCGCTCGAAAAGGTCTTGGGGCGGCCGGTTTCGGAGGCGGGCCATGCCAATTAAAGTTGCGCTTTTCGGTGCCGCCGGACGCATGGGACGCGCGATTCTCGCCGAAGTCCAAGCAACCAACGACATCAAGGTCGTGCATGTATACGAAAAGCCGGGACACGATCTCATCGGCGAACGAATCGAAGGCGTGCGCATCGAAGCAACTCCGAAAGAAATCAGCAAAGACACGCAAGTTATCGTGGATTTCTCGACGGCGGAAACCGCGCTCACGCATGTTCACATGGCAGCCAGCGCCCGAGTGCCGTGCGTGGTAGGCGTTACGGGAATAAGCGAGCAAGGTCACTCCGAACTCAAGCGACATGCCGAAGCGATTCCGATCATGTGGGCGCCCAACATGTCGCCGGGGATGACCATGCTCTTCAAGCTCGCCCCGCTTCTGGCGAAGGCTCTTCCGGACTATGACCGGCACATCATCGAGACGCACCACACGCAGAAAAAGGATGCGCCGTCGGGCTCGGCGCTGATGCTGCAATCGGCTCTTTCAGAAAGAGGAGAAACTCCGATCACATCTCTCCGGCTCGGCGACATCGCTGGGGAACATCGCCTGATTCTTGCAGGCCCGGGCGAACGCATCGAGCTTGTCCACCACGCCCAGTCCCGCCGCGCCTTCGCTCTCGGAACGCTTCATGCCGTCCGCTGGATTGTCTCCAAAGAACCCGGGCTGTATGGCATGGACGATGTCTTAGCACCATAGTTTCACTCCGCCATCGCAAATCCGAAAGGAGCAACGATGAAACGCCTTTCCTTGTTCTTATTCGTTTTGATCGCACCATCTCTGGCAATTGCCCAGCCGGATAGCCTCTGGAGTCGCACTTTCGGAGGAAGCGGCCAGGATTTCTGCTACTCCGTTCAGCAGACAACCGACGGCGGTTACATCTTAGCCGGTCGTACCAGTTCCTACGGACACGGCTATGATGATTTCTGGCTGGTGAAAACGGATGCCAATGGCGATAGCCTTTGGACTCGCACCTTTGGAGGAGACGGCGATGATGAGTGCCGGTCCGTTCAGCAAACATCGGACGGCGGCTACATCCTCGCAGGCTACCAACGCTCTTGGACGCCCTTTTCGGACGGCTGGCTGGTTCGGGTGGACGCCAACGGCGACAGCCTCTGGACCCGCAACTTCAATGCAGGGGGCAACGACTACTTCAAAAGTGTTCTGCAAACACCGGACGGTGGTTTTGCCGTGGTTGGGATAACCGATGGTTCTGGAGCGGGTCACAATGATTTCTGGCTGGTTCGGACGGATTCGAGCGGCGTGGAAATCTGGAGCCGTACCTATGGCGGCAGTTCGAATGACTTCTGCTATTCTCTTCAGCAAACTTCGGACGGTGGCTATATCTTGGCGGGAAACACCCTTTCTTTTGGCGCAGGCAGTGAGGATTACTGGCTGGTGAAGACCGACGCGAATGGCGACAGCCTCTGGAGTCGCACCTTTGGAACCAGCGGACAAGAATATGGCAGTTCCGTTGCGCAGACATCGGACGGCGGCTACATTTTTGTAGGAACTGGCGAGGGCTTCGGAGGTCTCCAGGATTTTTGGCTGGTGAAAACAGATGTCAACGGCGATAGCCTCTGGAGCAAAGTCCTGGGAGGCAGCGGCTATGACGCCTGCGATGCAGTTCAACAAACCTGGGATGATGGCTTCATCCTGGCGGGGCACACCGATTCTTATGGGGTACAGTATAGTGATTTCTGGCTGATAAGAACGGATGAAAACGGCGATACCTTGTGGACTGCCACCTATGGAGGAAATGAACATGATGACTGTTACAGCGCATCGCTAACTTCCGATGGAGGATACATCCTGGGGGGGCGCACCCAAAGCTTCGGAGCGATAGGCAATGATATATGGGTGGTAAAGACCGAGCGCGATCCACTCCTTGCCCCTCCCGGTTCTTTCAATCTAATTGCTCCAGCCAACGGAAACACGATTGCGCTTGTTGAAGCCGACTTTGTCTGGCAGACAGCCTCTGATCCCGACCCGAATGACAACATCACCTACTGCCTCTACCTCTCCACCGATTCCATCTTTGCTACAACCGACAGCGTCTGCTCACTTTCCGATACGACCTATCATTGGCAGGGGCTGGCCGACGACGAACAATACTGGTGGAAGGTCAAAGCGATAAATGACTTCGAACTCTTCACCTGGTCCGATGAAACCTGGAGCTTTACCGTCTCCATCCCCCAGCCGCCTTCAGCCTTCAATCTCCTCGCACCTGAAAACGGATCGCTCTTGGAGCCCGGCGTAACGAGCTTCATCTGGGAAAGCTCGACCGACCCCAATCCCGGCGACATCGTCACTTATACGCTTCATTTTGTGACAGAAACAGACTCGATTTCATACACCATTGGAACCGATACAACAGCTGATGTGAATCCGGATACGGTGGATGTGCTTGAGCCGGGAGGAGATGCCACCTGGTATGTCACCGCCCACTCCAGTTATCCGGATACAACGATTGAAAGTACGCAGCGATTCACCTTCACGGCTTCAGCCGCGGAGGTTTCGGCGCATCTTCCAACCGAGTTTCGTCTCTACCAGAATTACCCGAACCCCTTCAATCCAACAACGATGATTCGCTTCGATCTGCCCAGAGCCTCTGCGGTGACCCTGCGCATTTTCGATCTGCTGGGACGGAAAGTGCTGACGCTCGTGGATGAAAACCGCGCCGCAGGAAGCTACGCCGTCTCATTCGACGGCTCACGATTGGCATCCGGCATTTATCTCTGCCGACTCCAAGCGGGAGCTTTCGCCACAACAAAGAAAATGGTCCTGTTGAAGTGAACTCCTTGTCAAAAGGACCCGATTTGATATCACGTTAGTGGAAGTGCTTCCGACTATCAACTCAAATGGGGGTCGAGATGAGCGGCGTAAAGGGGACTATTTGGGAGGCAGCACCTCACACAATAGCGAAGCACGAGATTCTGAAAGGATACCTCGGCGCTTGGTTCCCAATAATGGGTACCATCACTGGTCGCATCGTCTATATTGATGGATTCGCTGGACCAGGCAAATACAAAAGCGGGGAACCTGGGTCCCCCATAATTGCTCTTAAATCTGCACAACATCACCGTGTTCCTACGTGGAAGGAAATCAAGTTCCTATTCATTGAGCGTGATAAGAGGCGATACAATTGTCTGAAAGCATTAGTTGAAGACGTAAAATGGAATCCTAAGTCACAAATCATTTTGAGGAACAAATCCTTTTCAGAATTTATTACACCGCATCTCGATGACCTGGAATCGAAACGTGGGCTCTCAGATCCAACGTTTGCCTTCGTTGACCCATTTGGTTGGGCAGATGTACCTTTCGATTCAATTAGGCGAATTCTAGGAGTTCGCTGGTCTGAAGTTCTTGTCACTTTTATGATCGAAGAAATAAGAATGTACATCTCGGTAGAGGCGCAACGCCGTAATTTCACAACATACTTCGGAAATGACAATTGGAAATCGTGCATAGACTTGTCAAAAACGGCGCGTGAGCAATGCTTGATTGAAACCTATGTGGATAATCTAAGAAGTCTTGCTGGAGCCAGACACGTACGTACTTTTCGAATGATTAACCAACGAAACATGACAGACTACTACCTTGTATACGCAACGAATCATACACTGGGCCTCGACAGAATGAAATGGAGCATGTGGAAGGTAGGTGCGGGAGGGGATTTTCAGTTCTCTGACATTACGGCTTTCACCAACCAGATTAATCTTAACAAACCGGACTTCAGGATAGGATACGATCAGATATCTCAGAAATTTCAAGGGCAGACTGTCTCAATAGAAGAGGTTGAAAAGTTCATCATAGAACAAACACCTTTTCATAGCGGCAACTACAAGACCCCAATTCTGAAAGAGTTAATGGAGGATATAGAGCCGCCATTGATCAAAGTGCAAGGGCGCAAACGTCAAAGACCAGGTGAATACCCTAAAGGATGTCGGATAACTTTTGACGACAAGATGGAGTAGCATGACAATGAAGGCTGTCCCGATAGTCTCGCGCCGCAAGTTCATCAAGCAGTTTCACGGTCCGCCGCCCGGGTCGACGATTCGGTGTTTTAGGTTCTGGGAGCTCGTCGCCGCAGCAGGTTGTCCATATCGGTGCGCCTATTGCTTCTTGCAGGCTACTCCCTCCTTCGTTTTTGGGAACTACCCGCTGTCGGGCGCCATATTCGAAAACTGGCAAGAGATGCTGCATGAATTGGAGGGATGGCTGCAATCTTCCAAGGGACGCGTCCTCGTTCTCGGAGAACTGCAAGAAGGACTGGCTTTCGAACGAGCTTATAAGCAACATGCCGGACAGTCCTTGACTGAGATGCTAATTCCTCGGTTCGCAGAACAAGAGGATAACCAGTTGCTTTTCCTCTCCAAGTCCGTCGATATCGGGTATGCAAAGAAGCTTCTTCCTACGGACAGGGTTATCTTTAGCTGGTCCGTGAACTCTGAGAGGGCCGCAACCAGATGGGAGAAAGGTGCGCCAAAGCCCTATCGGCGTTTTCGGGCGGCAGAAGAGATGAAAGAATTGGGATGGACGATAAGATTCCGTTTGGACCCGATGATTCCGTATGATGGATGGCAAGAGGACTATGCGGAGACAATTGAGCGTATCAATTCACTGAAACCCGAAATGGTGACTCTGGGCTCCATTCGGGCGTCAAATACTCTTGTCGCCCACACAAAGAGGAACGGTAGGAATTCATCGGTGTTTCACTTTCTTAGCGAAAAAGACCCGAGCAATTTCAAGTGGCGAATACCGTATGAACAGCAATTAGAACTCTACAAATTCGCCATCGATAGGCTTGACCCGAGTATCAGGGTCGCGCTGTGCAAAGAGGACAAAAGGCTATGGGATGATCTTGGAATGACATTTCATGGATGCAATTGTCTTATGATTGGCAAGCGAGAAGTCTCACGAAAAGGCGCTTCAAGACGGAGACATATCAAAAGCCAAATGCAAATCCCGTATGATATAGCACCCTTGGCCGCGAAAGGCAGACGATAACTTGCCTCTCATTATCCAAAAATACGGTGGGAAATGCCTGGCGTCGATGGGCGATGTCAAGGCCGTGGCGGCGCAGATCGTCGCGCGGTATGACAAGGGTGACCGCCTCGCCATCGTCGTTTCGGCGATGGCGGACACGACGGACAAGTACCTCGCGCTCGCTCGAGAAGCGAACAAATCAGCGAGCGGCCGCGAGCTGGATGTACTCCTGTCTGTCGGCGAACGCATCTCGATTGCGGTCTTGTCGCTCGCAATCAATGCCATTCGACGGGACCTCGCGGTTTCGCTGACCGGCGCACAAGCGGGTATCATCACCGATACGCAGCACACGACCGCGAGTATTGTCGAGGTTCGGGCTCAGCGTGTGCGCGATGTACTGGCCGAGGGCCGGATTCCTGTCATCGCCGGCTACCAGGGCATCACCACGGACAAGAACATTTCAACCCTGGGACGCGGTGGGGCGGATGCAACCGCAGTTGCCCTCGCGATCGCTCTGGGGGCCGAGCGGGTGGAGTTTATGAAAGATGTCGCAGGTATCTCCACAGCAGACCCAAAAGTGATTCCCGCGGCACAAATCATCCCGCAGATGAGCTATGGCGAAGCCCTCGAACTGACGGGCTGCGGCGCGAAAATTTTGCAGCTTCCCGCCGTCGAACTGGCAGCCGAGCACAAGATGCCACTGGCCATCGGGGATGGTCGGACAGGTCGGGTCGGCACGATTGTTTCAGACCACCCATTGGCACAGCGCACGCTGACCGCCATCGTCCTCGTTCCGTCGGTCACGCATTACCAATTGCCGGATGTTCCCTTCGGTCTGCTGGATGCATTGCGCAAGGAGGGGATTCATCCGCTGGTGGTCAGTTGGGGGCCGGGGGGTGGCGATCTGGTGCTCAGCCGGTCGGATGCCGCCTCGATATGGTCCAGTCCAACACTGGAAGCCCATCTGGGCACCGGCCGGGACCTATCACTCGTCACCTTCGTGGGCCCCGGCGCAGGCTCCCGCGGCATAATTTTCGCAAAGGCTTCCCTTTGCTTGAAATCCTTTGCGCGTCAATGTCTCGGGCTTCTGCTCTCGGAAACCCGATTTGCGGTTCTGCTGGAAGAAGACGCCGCCCGAGCCTTTGCCCGGGCCGCGCATTCGGAGTTTTTTGAAAGAGAGGCGGCAATCGGCCCCGAGGGAGCGGCGGATTCTGACCGTGAATGAGTCTGCCGTTGCACACTGGCATTTTCCAGCCAAGCCCTCCGCCCACCCAAGAGCATTCCTTTTTGCTCTTTGGTTTCTGTCGCTCGCTCTCCCAAGCCTGGACCCGGAGGAAACTGCAAGGAAAGCTGAATCCCTTGTCATGGAAGAAACTTCTCAGAACGAATCTTCAGTCTTAGACACTGGCCCAGCGGACACGCGGCCACGCATCCGTGTCGGCCTGCTCGAAGGCTACGAAAGGGTCAGCTTCCGGGTGAACGGGCCCTTCGCTATCGAGGATCTCAGCGGGAAGGTTATCCGTGCGACGGCCAGCTCCAATTTGAAGTGGCGCGTGCGCGTTGAGGAAGCCGTTCCCTCTCAGTTTCTCTACAGTGTCCTCGTGATCGCCTTCCCGGAGAAAGCCGAGGCCATGGCGCTGGCTGAAAGTCTGGAGAAAGACGGGGAACACGCCTATGTGCGAGCCCTCGGCGGACCGGTCGAAGTTGCCGGAGAAATCCTGCGCGACAACACCCGGTACCGTGTGCAGGTTGGCAATTTCCTCAAGAAGGAGGAAGCCGACAAGCTCCTATCGAAATTCGCCAGCGATTACGCCCCCCGCGTCGTACGCGAACTCATGCAGCGCGTCAGCGGCAAAATCGAGGTCTTCGATGCGAATCTCGATGAGACCCGAACGGTCAGCGATGGATTCCGAATTGTGCCGGTCGATTTCACGGTCGAGACTGAAATCTTTGGTGTGCGAATCGGAACTGGTTTCCGCTGGGAGAAAGAAGAAGACCGCGCATATTCAGGTATCGTAGAAATCCGGCTCGACCATGAAGGCAAGCTCTGCGCGATCTCCGAGGTTCCGATTGATGTGTATCTCCGCGGTGTTGTGCCTGCCGAAATGCCAGCGGGCTTCCCTGCGGAGGCCCTGAAAGCACAAGCTGTGGCGGCTCGTTCCGAGGTCCTGGCCAAGCTCCACACCAGACACCTGAACGATTTCGTCGATGTCTGCGCGACGGTGCATTGCCAGCTCTACGCGGGCGCCACTCACGAGGACCCACGAACCAATGAAGCCGTTATTGAAACCACCGGTGAAGTGCTTATGCGGGACGGCGTGCTGATGGACGGCGTGTATTCGGCAGTCTGCGGAGGGCATACCGAAGACGCTTCGCTGGTCTGGGCCTCTCCACAACCCTACGCTCCCAAGGGAGTGTGGTGCTGCGATACAAACCACACACAGACGTTCGACTTGACGAAAGAAGAAGATGTCCGGGAGTGGATTCTGTCCAAACCGGATGTCTACTGCAACGTCCCCGCGCAGCTCCTGCCCGTGGCACCCGACTACACGCGGCGCCATTTCCGCTGGGAAATCACCTACAACCGACACGAACTGGAGAAGATCATCACCCGCAACACGGGCCACGACATCGGCACGTTCTACGACATCATCCCGCTCGAGCGAGGCGTTTCAGGTCGGCTGATGCTGGTCGAAATCCTCGGCTCTCATATGAACCTCAAAATAAAAAAGGAAATCAACATTCGCCGGGCGCTCTCACCGACGATGCTGGAGTCAAGTTGCTTCATTGTCGACATTCAGCAAGATGAAGAGGGCCTTCCCGTCGAAATAACCCTGAGCGGTGCCGGTTGGGGGCACGGATCCGGAATGTGCCAGGTCGGCGCCGCCAGCCTCGCCCTCCAGGGCAAAACCTACCGCGAGATCTTAGCCCACTACTATTCCGGCTCCACCGTGGCCCACTGCTACTCCCTCCCTCCGCCGACCTATTTTCCTGAGTAATAAGACCCCCTGTATCTTCTTGTTAATAAAATCCTTGACTTTGTGATTTTTGTTTCATATCTTGGTGCGTTCGTTTCTTGCACAATACGGGTGCAAGGTCAGCAAGGGAGACGTATTTAGCTCGCACAATAGCTGTTAACTTGCTTATATAATTGACCTTGTCAGGGAATAAGATGCCTCAGAGAAATGGGTGCCGCTCAGGCACCATCCAATTACTCACGAGGGCCCCACTCCTGGCTCTTGGCTTGACGCTTCTTTTCACACCTCTGATCCTGGCCGTGTCGCCCCCAGACGCTCACAAGGTCGGCAACGCGGTCTGCCTCGTCTGTCACGAAGATCTCAGCGTGGACTTCGCGGGGAATATTCATGCCCGGCTCCGGGCTGGTGGCGATTATGGCTGCGAGGCTTGTCACGGACCCGGGTCCGTGCACAGCGATGAGGGCGATCCAGGCACGATAACCAATCCGGCCAGAGACCAACTCGCGGTGGCCGAAAACCTCTGTCTCAACTGCCACAGGTTTGAAGGCGCCGACTTGGCCCTCGGTAGTGCCCACTACGAGATTGCCGGCGGTTGTACCGACTGCCACGAGATTCACTCCGATTCGCCAACTCTCTTGAAAGCATCCGACCCCGGACTCTGCTTCGACTGCCATCGGGACATTCGCGCCAAGGCCCAGCTCCCATCGCACCATCCGGTGCTCGAAGGGTTCATCAAATGCTCCGATTGTCACGCGATCCACGGTGGAGCGGTGAAGTTCGCCGTCATGGGTGACAACCGCGACCTTTGTTTCTCGTGCCATGCGTCAAAACAGGGGCCGTTCATCTTTGAACATGAGCCCGTGAACGAGGATTGCGGCATTTGTCATGACCCTCACGGCACCGTCGCAAACAACCTGCTCATTCAGAGCGAGCCTTTTCTTTGCCTGACCTGCCATCCGATGCACTTCCATACGCAATTAGTGAGCATTGAGGGGACATTCACTCCTCCGCTCTATCCACAGCGCGGGCCGTTCACATCGACAAAAGATGCGATGAAAGAGGCTTTTCTGACAAAGTGCACGCAGTGTCACGCGGAAATACATGGCAGCGACCTGCCCTCGCAGTCCATCTCGGGCGAGGGTCGGGCACTCACCAGATAAGAGGAGGAAGTTGTGAAAACACCTTCCCGAGTAATGCTACTCGGCGCAGGATTCGTTACCTGCCTTGCGATTCTGACGATCTCCGCTTGGGCCCAGCAGCCGGTGCGCAGCTCTTCGTGGACCCTCTGGGTAGGGACTCACTACACCGGCTTCGAGGACTTCTATAAGAAGGTGGGGGAATTCAACCGCGGTGAAGAAGGCGCGATGCCGGAGGTGTCGTTTGCCTATCGCGGCTATGATGGGCCGCGGAGTCTCGACTTCTCCGGACAATTCTACGATCCCGACCGCATGTCTGTGAATGTGTCCGGTCGGGCCTCAGACGTGTTGGCCGGCAAGGTCTCCTACCAGTCCTTTTTCCGGCAGCAGTCGGCAGATCTCATGGACAACCTCTCCGCGCGCGAAGCCGTTAACCGGAATGACCTTCAGACTGGCGGCGGGAAGATGGTCACCCATGATCCCGTTTCCGAAACGGACTTTGGCTACACTCGCCACCGGGTTGATTCGGATTTTGAAGTGAAAGTGCCTGGGAGTGCCGGCGTGCGCTTCCACGCCTCCTACCGTGGCACTTTCGACAAAGGCGATGAACAGAAAATCGTCTCCATGCACTGCTCATCCTGTCATCAGGTTTCGATGTCCATCCCGGTTGACCGCCAGACGCACAATGTTGGAGGTGGCGTCGCCGCGGATTTTGGCCCCGTGTCGGTCTCCTACAATCTGGCCTACCGCACCTTCGTATCCAACGCCGCGACGGCAACAGCTTTCTATGATACGGCGCAGAATCCTGTAAGCGGAGGAGCGGGCGACCTTAAATCACGCATGAATTTCAGCGCGGAAGTCGTTCCTTTCAGCGAGTACGCGGAGACCCAGGCGCTGACACATACACTGACGGCCAGCACCGCCGTTGGCAAGACGAAGATCTTCGGCAGCTTCACCAGCGCGACGGCCGACAACACCACATACGATATTGGTTATCAGAGTAACGGCGGCACCTTGAAGGTCATCCATCCGACATCTCACAAAACGAAACTCATTGTGCAGGGTGCTTATCGGCGCAATGAGAGTGACAGCTATTTCGTCGACATGCCGTTGTGGCGAGCTGGACAGGCTGGCGGCGACCAAAATTTTGACTGGACGCGTTACTCCAATCTCTCCCGAACAGAACTCAAAGGCTCGGGCGAATTCATCTATCAACCCGAACGCAAGTACCGCTTCAGCGTCTTGGCAGGCTACGATGCCACGACACGCGATGATTATCCTTATTACGGTGCTGACCAAGAAGAAACGGTTCTTCGCGGAGAGCTTGGTTTCAAATATCGACCAAGCTTGAAGTTTACCGGGCAGGCCAAGCTGCGACTCGAGAGCATCGACAATCCCTTTTCTCCCTATGGCCAGCTCTACGAAAGCTACGGCAAAACCGCTCTCCACAAGATGCCCGACAACGCGAACTATTACTATTTCCAGCGAGATTCCTTGCGCTATGGCGAGTTCACGAACCAGCCCACAACTCGCTTCGGTGGCGATCTGAAACTGTCCTTGCGGCCAACCAGCCAGCTGACGCTCGGCGCATCGCTGCGCGCGACACTTGAAAAGAACAGCGACCTCCTGAATCTGGAGTACGAGCGCACGATACTGCAGCCGACGCTCTCAGCATCCCTTACACCCAGTTCTGCTTGGACGCTTTACGCCGATTACTCCTATCTGATGGACAAATCAAATGGCCTCGCCGTGGTGGCGATGATGGATGGGTGAGCGGGTAACCTTTCGACCACCGGAGGTGGTCTCCCGAAACACTACGGCTCACTCTACAGCGATACCGAGTACGAATCGCAAATGCAGGCTCTTCACGGCGGCCTCACTTTCCACGCAACCAAGGCGCTGGACCTGTCCCTTGGTGGCAGCTACACGCAGAGCACGGCCTCTTTCACCGCGATCGAGATGCCGACGCCAGCGGATGAAGTCACCGACGAAATCCCAGCCAGTGACTACGACTACAGCACGATCCAGAACTACTCCGACCTCTCCTACGGATATATCACCGCCTCCTTTGGTGCGATCTATGCCTTCTCACCACGCGTCGCTTTCACACTGAACTTCGACTACTACGACTTGACCGATGACGAAGGCTATGTTTACAGCGTTGAGAGCGGGTCGCTCTACATCGTTCGCACCGGCTTCCGAATTAACAATTAAGCCTTCATAGTAGAAAGTATAATAAAAAGCGGCGCCGGATTTTCTTTCCAGCGCCGCTCTTTTTTATTCTAAATTGAGCAGGAACTCATTCCTGCGGTTCCGTCGGATGAATATACTTAGGGCGAAATCGGTTTTGCAAATTCACAGAGAATCCACCCTGTTCTTCCGGAATACTCCCCTTCAAGAATATAAATTT
>Ga0315537_1003299_pt1 | contig 12023 bp, 14 predicted proteins | sample SalMarSW160270MG_FD_203091 | JGI IMG/M metagenome (GOLD analysis project Ga0315537, IMG submission 203091) | Salt marsh sediment microbial communities from the Plum Island Ecosystem LTER, Massachusetts, United States - Salt Marsh Sediment SW1602-70 ... | reverse complement strand
CTGGGCGTTGATCTGGAAGCGCACGGTCTCGCCCTCTTCCACCACCTCGTAGACGTTCGCCGGGCAATAGCGCTGAGCCGGCTCATCAAATTCGGGAAGGTTCTGCTCGATGGGGATCGATGGATCAGTGAGCTTCAGGTGCACCGGCTCGTCCTCGTCGTGATTGGTGTTGGAGAGAAACACCGAGGACAGGATGTCGAAGGTGAGCACGTTGTCCGGCTTCGGATAGTTGATCGGCTTGGAACTCGCCGCCGTCCTCAAGCTCGCATAGTCGGGCTTCTTGTGCTTCAGCGTGTGGCCGAGGAACGGAAAGATCGTGTTCAGCCACATGTCGATCCCGCCAAGCGCAACGCCGAGACGCGTGCCGAAGCGCGACCATAGCGGCTTCACGTTGCGGACCTTCTTCAGCTCCCTTGCAACGGAGCTCTTCTTGACGGCCTCACGGTATTCCAAAAGCGTGTCGTGGGAACGGCCCGCCTGCATTGCGATGAAAGCTGCTTCCGCCGCCATCATTCCGGACAGCATGGCGTTGTGCGAACCCTTGATGCGCGGCACGTTCATGAAGCCTGCCGCGCAGCCAATGAGCGCGCCGCCCGGAAGAGCAAGCTCGGGGATCGCTTGCCAGCCGCCTTCGGTCAGGGCGCGGGCGCCATAGGCAATGCGCTTGCCGCCTTCGAGATGCTCGGCGATGCGCGGATGCAGCTTCGAACGCTGGAACTCCTTGAAAGGATTGAGATAAGGGTTGGCATAGTCGAGATGGACGACGAAGCCGACAGACACCAGGTTGTCGCCGAAATGATAAAGGAAGGAGCCGCCGCCGGTCTTGTCGTTGAGCGGCCAACCCATAGTGTGCTGCACGAGCCCGGGCTTGTGCTTTTCCGCCGGGATCTCCCATAGCTCTTTGAGACCAATGCCGAATTTCTGGGGGCCGCTCTCCTCGTCGAGCCCATATTTCTTGATGAGCTGCTTCGACAGCGAGCCGCGGGCGCCTTCGGCGAGTAAGGTGTACTTGCCGAGAAGCGCCATGCCGGGGGTGTAGCTGTCCTTGTGGCTGCCGTCGCGGGCAACGCCCAGATCGCCTGTGATGACGCCTTCGACCGCACCGTTCGCGCCGATGATCGCCTCGGTCACGGCGATGCCGGGATAAACCTCGACGCCAAGCGCCTCCGCCTGCTCGGCCAACCATTTGCACAGATTGCCGAGGCTGCCGGTGTAGCAGCCGTGATTGCTCATGAGCGGCGGCATGAAGATATTGGGCAGCCGGATGTCGCCGGCCTCGCCGAGATAATAGAAGTGGTCCGCAGTCACCTTGGTGGTAAGCGGGGATCCCTTTTCGCGCCAGTCGGGGATGAGCTTGTCGAGGGCGACGGGATCGACCACCGCGCCGGAGAGAATGTGGGCGCCAACCTCGGACCCTTTCTCCAGGACGACAACGTTGATCTCTTTGTCGTTTTCGGAGGCGAGCTGCTTCAGCCGGATCGCCGCAGCCAGCCCCGCGGGCCCGGCGCCGACAATCACCACATCGAACTCCATGGTTTCGCGTTCAGGCACGTCGTTCAAGGCTTGCTGCTCCCTTCATTTTTCAGTCTGGCGCCCCCGAATCCTGGACTAACCTGCCTCGAGGCACCTCCCTATACTTCAAATCCATCGAGGGATAGTCTCTCGCTCATCCCTTAAAGCTAAAGAGGTTCTCGCAATGAGGCCATCAATCCGGCAGCCGGGAATGATCACGGCGGGCGCTGCGGCGATCTTCTCGCTGCTTGTCCTGGTTCCCGCTATACCGGCCGCGCTCGCCCAACCGCCAGACACAACCGGTCAGGGCACGGCTAATCAGATGTCCGACCCGATGCAACAGCATCATCAGCACATGATGCAGGCTCAGGGAGCCCCGAAAGCGAACGCGGGCATTCCCACAATGCCTGGACAAGACGCCTTTGGCGCCATCCAAGAGATTGTCGGCATTTTGGAGGCTGATCCCAAGACCGACTGGTCGAAGGTCGACCTCGAGGCGCTGCGCCAGCACCTCATCGACATGAACGAGGTCACCCTCAAGGCGGATGCCGAGGCGACACCGATCGACGACGGCGTGGAGATTGCCGTGACCGGCGAAGGACGCACGCTCGCCGCCATTCAGCGCATGGTGCCGACGCACGCGCAGATGCTCAATCAGATGAACGGCTGGAGCGCCAAGACCAAGCTGCTGCCGAACGGCGTGTTGCTGACGGTGACATCGCGCGATCCAAAGGAGGTCCAGCACATCCGCGGCCTCGGCTTCATCGGCTTGATGGTCAGCGGCTCGCACCACCAGATGCACCATCTCGCCATGGCCAAAGGTGAGATGATGCATTCCCACTGAATGGGGGTTGAGCCGTGTTTGGTTATGGAACGGGTTATGGAATGGGAGATTGGGGCGCGATGGGAGGTTTCGGCTTGATCCTCTGGCTCGTGATCCTGGCCGCTGTCATTGCCGCGGTCGTGTGGTTCGTCCGCAACGCGCCACAAGGGCGCAACCGACTACCGCAAGCAGAACGTCGCTCGCCGGGGCTTGAAGCGCTTGATGAACGGTACGCGCGCGGCGAAATCAGCCGCGAAGAGTACCTGCAGAAGAAGCGCGACATCGCTGACTGAGGCCAGGAGCACAAGATATTATGGCGCAAGCGGACCGCATGAGCCTGGGGGCGCTGCTCGCCTGGTACGAGGCCGTGGGCGCCGACGAAGCGATCGGGGATAGTCCGGTCGACAGGTTCGCGGTGCCTGAGACGCGTCCACAAGGGCCATCGACACGTTCAAAACCCGCCCCGATACGTTCGGAATCGCCGGCGAAACGTGCGGCACAGGCGACACCGGCGGCTATCCCCGCTTCGCTCGAGGCGGCGGCCTCGCTCGCCGAGCTCGAGGCGCTGCTCGCCCAGTTCGAGGGCTGCGCGCTCAAGCGCACGGCGAAGAGCCTGTGCTTCGCCCGCGGCAACGCCTCCGCCCGCATCATGATGATCGGCGAGGCGCCCGGGCGTGACGAGGATATCCAGGGGAAACCCTTCGTCGGCCGCGCCGGCAGACTGCTCGACCGCATGCTCGAAGCGATCGGGCTTGGCGAGGAGCACGTCTACATCACCAACACCATCTATTGGCGCCCACCCGGCAACCGCACTCCGACGCCGCAAGAGGTCGAAGCCTGCGCGCCCTTCCTCGCGCGCCAGATCGAGCTGCTGTCACCTGACGTGATGGTGCTGCTCGGCGGCGCCGCGGCGAAATCCATCCTCAACGTCACCGAAGGCATCATGCGCCTGCGCGGCAAGTGGAAGCTCTACAAGAGCGGCGATCGCGATATCCCGACCCTGGCGACGCTCCATCCCGCCTATCTCCTGCGCAACCCGGAAGCCAAACGCTATGCTTGGCGCGACCTGCTCATGCTGAAAGCAAGGCTGGAGGAGAACGCCACATGACTGCCCGCATCGACGAGAGCCGCCCCTTCATCCCCGTGCGCATCGCCGTGCTCACCATCTCCGACACGCGCACGCCGAAGACGGACAAGTCGGGGCCGCTACTGGTCAGCAAGATCAAGGAAGCCGGTCACGAGGTCGCCGAGCACGCGGTCGCCCCCGACGACGAGAAGGCGATCCGCAAGCAGGTGAAGAAGTGGATCAAGGACAGGCAAGTCGATGTGGTCATCACTACGGGCGGCACGGGCTTCACCGGACGCGACGTGACGCCGGAAGCGGTGCGGCCCCTGTTCGACAAGGAGATCGACGGCTTCTCCACGCTGTTCCACATGCTGAGCTACCAGACAGTGGGCACCTCGACGGTGCAGTCCCGCGCGTGCGGCGGTCTCGCCAAGGGCACGCTGATCTTCTCCGTGCCCGGCTCGCCCGGCGCGTGCGAGGACGCGTGGGAAGGCATCCTCAAGTTCCAGCTCGACAACCGCCACCGCCCCTGCTCGTTCATCGAGCTGATGCCGCGTCTCACCGAGAGCAAGAAGAAGAAGCCGAAGGCCGGCTAAGGATCGTTGCGAGGGTGGGGAAAGCCGCCATCTTGGAGTACAAGAAGCTCGCGGCGCCAAGACCATCGGCTAAGGGAGGGATGAATGGCTGAGGAAAAACGCAGCGGGCGCACGACCGTGATCGGCGCGGTGATCGGCGGCCTCGTGATTGTCGGGCTTGCCGTGGTGACGAGCGCGCCGTTCCAGGAGAAATTTGCCAAGACCGAAGTGGCACAGGACACGGCATCCGAGGCCGCCAAGCCGTCCCCTGCCGAGAACGAAGCCTCCTCAAGTGGCAAGCCTGCCGTGGCGATGAAGAGCGACAGCGCAGCGTCGGAGGATGCGGCGAGCGCGCCGCCGCCGGAGAAGAAAGCGGCTGCCAACGATGCGATGTCGTCGAGTGACGAGGCGGCAGCCTCAGGCGACGCAGCCGCAGCTTCGGGAGACGCGAAGAAATGTTGTAAGAAGGGCGATCAGACCCCGCCGCTCCAGCTCGTGGGCCAAGTGCCTCCGGGCGGGCTGCACAATCCCTATGATTGGAGAAAGCTTGCCAAGGAAGATCCGAACCTCGTGAAGCAGTTCCGGCTGCCGGGTTGCAACGAGTGCCATGGCGGCACCGGCGGCGGCGGCTTCTGTCCCGCGCTCTCCCAAGGCGTCTGGTTCTGGGGCAACACGGACGACGTGCTGTTCCGGCTGATCACCGAGGGCTCCGCGGCGATCGAGGCGCAGGGCTTCGTGCGCTATCAGTACGGCACCGTACACGCTCCGATGCCGCCGATGGGCATGACCATCAAGACCGCGGATCATCTGTGGCACATCATCTCCTTCATTCGTTCGATCCAACCGCCTGGAGCCAACCCGCCGGAGAAGGTGATCCCGGGCAAATTCGTGCCGCCCGGAGGCAGCGACAAGAAGGCGGAATAGATCCGTGCCCCCCACCGCCCCTGCTCGTTCATCGAGCTGATGCCGCGCCTCGCCGAAAGCAAGGAGAAGAGGGCTAAGGCTGGCGACCGTGTCACCGACAACGCCGTCAAAGGCCGCTTCACCTGGCTGTTCTGATAGGCTACGCCCCTGCTCGTTCGTCTTCGCGGGTTGAGGCATGCCCACCATCACCGTTATCGGTTCGATCAATATAGACATCGTCGCTACTGTGCCTTCTCTGCCCCCGCCGGGAGAGACCGTGACCGAGGCCGTGCTGGCGCACTATCCGGGCGGCCGGGGCGCCAACCAGGCGCTCGCCGCGCACCGCCTCGGCGCCGACGTGGCGTTGATCGGCCGCGTGGGAAAGGACGCAGAGGCAGACGCGGCGCTGAAGTTGTTGCGCGAGAGCGGTGTCGATCTTTCCGGCGTGGTGGCGGTGGACGAGGCGGCGACCGGCGTTGCGCTGATCGTGGTCGCGGCGAACGGAGAGAACCAAATCGTCGTGTCCCCCGGCGCCAATCGGCGCCTGGCTTCCGAACCCCTCCAGCCCCCCGTTAGCGATGCGTTGATCGCCGAGCTCCAGGAGCCGGTGGACGCGGTGGCGCGGGCCGCCGCCGCATTCGACGGCTTTACCTGCGTCAGCTTGGCTCCTCAGAAAGACATCGACGGCGCCGTGCTGCGGGGCGCCGACTTGATCGTCGTCAACGAGTCGGAGGCGGCCTGGTATGGGAAACGCCTCGCCTCGCGGGAGGGCTTGGTGGCGACGACGTTCGGTGCATTGGGGGCGGTGCTGGTCCGGGGCGGTGAAGAGGTGGCGCGCGTATCCTCGCCGCCGGTCGAGGCAGTGGACTCGACAGGAGCCGGCGACGCCTTCACCGCGGCCTTGACCCTTGCCTTCGTCGAGGGTCAATCACCGGCGCAAGCCTTGCGTTTTGCTTGTGCGGCTGGTGCGGCGGCGGCCATGTGCAGCGGGGCCCAACCCTCTCTGCCGACGCGAGACGAGGTGCTGCGCGTCCTGCACGATACGGAAACGCACTAAGCGCTTCACTCCTGCCGCCACCGCCCCTCGTTCACCGCATCGACGCGGCGCCTCACCGACAGCAAGAAGATACGTCTCAGCTCTGCCTGGTCGCGAGTCCTCTCACCCATAGGGAGTATATGAGCGACCATATTCTTTCCTCCTAGCGGTGTTACATTCGTGCTTTCCAGCGGTGATGGAGCCAAACATGAAGGTAGCTGACGTCTTGCGAATCAAAGGTTCTGTGGTGAAGACGGTGCCGCCACACGAAACGGCGCTTCTGGCCTCGGGCCACCTGCGTACCGAGCAAATTGGTGCCTTGGTCGTGAGCGCCGACGGTAAGTCCATCGACGGCCTCGTCTCCGAGCGCGATCTCGCCTATGGCCTCGCAACGCATGGCGACAGGTTGCCGACGATTCCTGTCTCCGAACTGATGACGAAAGGAGTCATCGTCTGCTCGCCTGAGGACAGCATTACCGATGTGATGAAGCTGATGACTCAGCGGCGCATTCGCCATGTACCCGTCAAGCATGGTGATAAACTCGTCGGAATCATCAGTATCGGCGATATCCTCAAGCACCGACTCGGAGAGTTGCAGGCGGAAGCGGACGTACTTCGGGACTATGCTGTGACTGCCCACCGTTAGAGCGCTTGTGGAGCCAGCCGGGCCTTTTCTCAATGCAACCGAACTCTATTTTTGCTGTCGGGTTTCCCCACGGCGCCTTTTCGTTACATTCTTGATTGGACCCACGGCCTTGATAGGACCCACGGCTGCCTAAACCGAGCCCTCATTGATCGAACTCATCGGGAAAGAGTGCAGTGGCTCCATCCATCTCGCCGGTTTGGCGATAGGACATTGGTTCGGCATCGGGATCCAGCAGCTTGCCACCGATCACTTTACCCAGAACTAGCACATGGTCGCCGGCAGGGTATTCGTTCAGGACTTGGCATTCGAACCAGGCCAGTGCCTCACGCAGCAAGGGTAGGCCGAGACGATCGGTCGCCCACTCTGTTCCAGCCAACTTGTTGGCGCGCGCCGGCCGGCCGTAGTACTCAGCCAAGTCTAACTGACCCTTCTTCAGCACGTTGACGCTGAACGCCCCGACCTCCTTCAGCAGCCGATAGGACGAATGGTGCTGATTAATGCTCAAAGCAAGCAGCAAGGGATCGAAGGAAACCTGCATCACCCAGGCCGCGGTGAAAGCATTGCGCACCTCTCCGTGGGCCACACCTATCACGTAGACGCCTTGCGTCAGGCGTTGGAACAAGGCGGCGATGGAAGTGCTCATATCCCTCCTTAGCATGCCGACGCGTGTGGGGCAGCCCAACCCCACTGAACGGAGAGCGAGACCTATTTGATGGCTTCCGAGCGCCGAAGCAGGTTGTGATGTATCGGTCACAACGCCGCGAAAAAGGCACTCGACAAGTTCCCGACGACAAACGATCTGTTTCTCGATGTGCTGTTTCAAACCGCCGACGGCGCGCGCCAGGCCTTCAATGCGCTGTCAGGCGAGATCCACGCCAGCGTCGCCGGCACGCTTGCCGACGACAGCCCTTACGCGCGGTACTCATCGGCGCAAGTGAAGACCTGTCACCTCGGCGGCTATCTCGGCGGCATGGCCGGCGCTTTCGCACTGCGCGGTGGCGGCATGTGGGCGTGGAGCGATATCGATACGTCGCGTGCGGTCGTCTTCCCCGGCTTCTACGAGCGGCAAAAGGCAGGCTACCACGCCGACACCGGCCAGCTGTTCGGCGAGGCCGCCTATCCCATGCAAGTTTGGGGCGGGCGCGGGCGTCGAGCCGTTTGCGGGACTCGCCTACGTCTCGGTCAATACAGACAATTTCCACGAGCGCGGCGGTAGTCTCTCGTCCCTGAACGGCCGCAGCAGCGACGAGAACGTCGGCTATACGACGGTCGGCTTGCGCGCCGCCCAGACCATGCAGTGGGGCGAAACGCAGGTCACGCCGCACATATCAGCCGCGTGGCAACACGCCTTCGATGACGTGACACCTGAGGCGGCACTCGCCTTCGCCTTCACCGGCATCGGCTTCACCGTCTATGGCGTGCCGTTGGCGCAAGACAGCGCGCTCATCGATACCGGCCTCGACCTCGCGCTCGGCCCGCGCACCACCGCCGGCGTGTCCTATTCAGGCCAGTTTGGCGATCGCGTCACCGACAACGCCGTCAAAGGCCGCCTTACCTGGCTGTTCTGATCCAGAAGAAGAGGGGCAAAGGCGAGCTAGAGACGCTTCCACTGACTCTTGTTCTTCTACGACTGGAACCATAATGCCCGATCGCCAGTTTGTGTCGCTGGTGGGGGGGTCCGATGGTCCCGGAAACGAACGATCTTGAACAGGAGCTTCAGCGAAATCTCAAGCTGAGGCGCGAGCTGGGAGGCGAGGTTCGGCTCGAACTTCTCATGGCGAATGTAGCCGCTACCAAAGACGACGTCTTGTACCGGCGCGAGGCACCCAAAGCCGAAGGATCGTTACCCGACCGCCTCGTCAAAACTGCCTGGATCACGCTGGGCATCATTGGTTTGGCGATCGCGGCTTTCCTAGCCATTTGGCTGAGCTGATGTGGCGCCTCACCGAGAAGAAGAAGAAGGCAGCGAAGGAGAGATGAAGCCGCTTCCCCTGGTTGTTTTGATCAGGCCTCCCACAAGATGCCATTGTATGACACGTGCTCAACCGGCTACTACGGTGTCGCGTCGTAGCGGACAGTCTGGAGGTGCACCGTGAAGCGGATTGTGGTGGCGACTGACGGGTCTGAAGGCTCCAATCGGGCCGTGGATTTTGCCGCGGATTTGGCGAAGACCTATGGAGCCGACTTCTGATCATCAATATCAGGGGAGGTTATGGCCTCTCGATCGAGCTCATGCGCCAATTCAGCGACACCGACAGCGCCTGGTTCGAAGAGCTGCTGAAGACGAGGTCAGCAGAAATCCTGGAATTGGCAAGGGAGCGCGCTCTCGGCGCCGGTGCCTCCACCATTGTGCTCGAATCCCGTGACGGCCACGTCGCAGAGGCCATCATTGATTTCGCCGAAGAAAAGGACGCAGAGGCCATCATCGTCGGCAAGCGGGGCTCGGGAGAGGTGACGGAAATGCTTCTCGGCAGCGTGCCGCAAAAGCTCGTCAACCTCACAAGCCGCGTCATTATGGTCGTACCCTAGCCGCCATTGATCGGCCATAAGAGCGTTCCAAGACCTTAAGAAGGTAATGCTCGAGCATGACCGCCGCCGCCAGCCGAGGTCATGGCGAAAGGCGGCGCGCACGAGGGGAATTGCGCGGTGTCCGCACCTGAAGCGAAGTCCGCGGCGGCGGCTGATCTCAAGTCGCTTCCGCTCGATACGCTCGAAGCGACGCTCGCGTCCTCGCCTCAGGGCCTGAGTCAGGCCGAGGCTGAGAGGCGCCTGGCCCAGTACGGGCCCAATGAGATCGCCGAGAAGACGATAAGTCCGCTTCTGAAGTTCCTCAGCTATTTCTGGGGGCCGATCCCGTGGATGATCGAGGTTGCGGCCATTCTTTCGGCCGTGGTCCGGCACTGGTCCGATTTCATCATCATCCTTGTGCTGCTGCTCGCCAACGCCGTGGTCGGCTTCTGGGAGGAGTACCAGGCCGGGAATGCGATCGCCGCGTTGAAGGCGCGGCTCGCGCCGCGCGCCCGCGTCCGGCGTGACGGCGCCTGGACCAATATCGAGTCGCGCGCGCTCGTTCCCGGCGACGTCATCCGCTTGCGGCTGGGCGACATCGTGCCGGCCGATGCCCGGCTGTTCGATCAAGATCCCGTCGAGGTGGATCAGTCGGCGCTGACCGGAGAATCGCTCCCCGTCACGCGCCAATCGGGAGAAGCGCTGTTCTCAGGGTCGATCATCCGTCAGGGTGAGACCGACGCCCTCGTCTACGCCACCGGGACAGGCACCTATTTTGGCCAGACGGCCCGGCTGGTGGCGGAGGCGCACACGATCAGTCATTTCCAGCGCGCCATTCTGAAGATCGGCGACTACCTGATCGTCATCGCCATCGCCTTGGTGGTTCTCATCTTCGGCGTGGCCATGTTCCGTGGCGATCCTCTGCTGACCACGCTTCAGTTCATGCTGGTGCTCACCGTGGCGGCAATCCCAGTGGCCATGCCGGCGGTGCTTTCGGTGACCATGGCCGTCGGCGCGAGGCTCCTTGCCGCCCGCGAGGCGATCGTCAGCCGATTGGCGTCGATCGAAGAGCTGGCCGGTGTAGACGTGCTTTGCTCCGACAAGACCGGCACGCTCACGCAAAACAAGCTGGCGCTCGGCAAACCGTCCTGCGTCGGCGAGGTGACTCAAGACGAGCTTATTCTCAACGGCGCGCTGGCGTCGCGGGCGGAAAATCAAGACACCATCGACATGGCCGTTCTCAGCGGCCTCAGGGATCGAGACGAACTGAAAAGCTATCAAGTCGTCCATTTTCAACCGTTCGACCCCGTGCACAAGCGGACCGAGGCCACGGTCAAAACGAAGGCCGGAAAAGTCTTTCGGGTGACCAAGGGCGCGCCGCAAGTGATCCTTGGCCTCTCGGCCAATGCCGCCGAGGTGGAGCGTCAGGTCGATGAGGCCATCGCTGAGTTCGCCAAGCGCGGATACCGTTCCCTTGGCGTGGCGCGCGCGGAAGGAAACGGCTCTTGGCAGTTCCTCGGCGTTATCCCGCTCTCCGATCCGCCACGGCCAGACTCCAAGGAGACCATCGCCACGGCGCGCCAACTCGGCATCGTCGTCAAAATGCTGACCGGGGACCAGGTTGCCATTGCCAAGGAGATTGCCGGGCAGATCGGATTGGGCACCAACATCCTCGATGCCAGCGGCTTCGGCGATACCAAGCATCACGAAGCCGCCCAGCTCGATCAGTCGATCGAGGAGGCCGACGGCTTCGCCCAGGTGTTTCCGGAGCATAAGTTTCATATCGTCGACGTCCTGCAGCGGCACGGCCACATCGTCGGCATGACCGGCGACGGCGTGAACGATGCCCCTCCCCTCAAGAAGGCCGATTGCGGCATTGCCGTTTCCGGCGCCACAGATGCGGCGCGGGCCGCGGCCGATATCGTGCTTCTCACGCCAGGCCTGTCGGTCATCATCGATGCCGTCAAAGAGAGCCGGAAGATTTTCCAGCGCATGAACAGCTACGCGATCTATCGCATCGCCGAGACCATCCGTGTCCTTCTGTTCATGACCCTGTCGATCCTGGCGTTCAATTTCTATCCGGTGACAGCCGTCATGATCGTGCTTTTGGCCGTGCTTAATGACGGCGCGATTCTGTCGATCGCGTATGACAATGTGCGCACCTCCGACAAACCTGAAGCCTGGAACATGCGCTTCGTGCTCGGCATCTCCACGGTGCTGGGCATCACCGGCGTCATGGCGTCGTTCGGGCTGTTCTATCTCGGCGAGCAGGTCTTCCATCTCGACCGCGCCACCATCCAGACGCTGATGTATTTGAAGCTGTCGGTGGCCGGCCACATGAACATCTTCGTGACGAGGACACGCGGACCGTTCTGGTCGATTGCGCCTTCCCGCATCCTGCTGATCGCGGTCTTGGGCACGCAAGCGATCGCCACCATCATCGCCGTCTATGGGCTGCTGATGCCGCCAATCGGCTGGGGCTGGGCGCTATTGGTGTGGGGCTACGCGCTCGTCTGGTTCCTGGTTAACGATCGCGTGAAGCTGCTGGGCTACCGCATTCTCGACCCTGACGAGATGCCCCAGCTGCTGGGACGGGCCCGGCGGCTCTTCGCGTCCTAAGCCCGGAATTGCCCGGCTGCCAGGCCTCATGCGACACGCTTGGCGGCGGACGCCAAATTGTCCCAGTTCCCGGTCTTCACCGAAACTCTCGCCGCCGTTGTGCGTTTAGAGAGTGCCCGCTGAGCCTGGTCAGACACGCAGAGACGAAGGCTGACATACCCCCGACGAGGGCGTGCCGACGTAAGGCGATACGGGCCTCACTTCGCAAATCGAGGAGGTATGAAAATGGCAAACGCAGTTGTCAGCGAAAAAACAATTCTCGGCGTCGAAGCCGGTGGCGCAGTCGTCGAGGGGCTTGCAGCCCTAGCCGCGGTCGTCCTTGCGATCCTCGGCAT
>Ga0315537_1003298_pt1 | contig 12024 bp, 10 predicted proteins | sample SalMarSW160270MG_FD_203091 | JGI IMG/M metagenome (GOLD analysis project Ga0315537, IMG submission 203091) | Salt marsh sediment microbial communities from the Plum Island Ecosystem LTER, Massachusetts, United States - Salt Marsh Sediment SW1602-70 ... | reverse complement strand
GGTAACACAGATGAGGGATATAGATCCCGACCTCGCTGGCCGCCTCCAGGATCGTCTGGCCCGCTTTGGCCTGGACTGTTTTACCGTCGATGATAATTTTCACTGTATCTGCCATCGCTCACTTACTCCTCTACGTCCTCGAACTTCCGGCCCGTCACCTCGCAGTAGTCGCTGAAGGCGCTTTCGATATCGAAATGGGGGATGAAATCCTTCTCGGTGATACGCTGCTTGTACAGGGCGGGGAAGTTCTGCAGGGTTGTCAGAATGGGATTGGCCGCGGTCTGACCCAACCCGCAGCGGCTCATCGTCTTCACGGTATTGCCGAGCTTTTTCAGTTCGTCCAGATCGCTCGCCGTCCCTTTGCCGTCGAGGATCTTTTCCAGCTTCATCTTCAGCAGAGTGGTTCCCACCCGGCAGGGTACGCACCAGCCGCAGGACTCTTCGGCGAAGAAATCCGTGAAATTCAAGACCTGCTCCAGCAGATCCCGTTTGGGGCCGAATACGATGATCGAGCCCCCGGTGGGGATATCCTCGAAGCTGATCTTCCGACCGTAGTCCCTGGGGGCCAGACACTGCCCGGAGGGTCCGCCGACCTGTACCGCCTGAGCGTCTTCGCCGCCCACTAGATGCATGAGCTGGTCCACGGTGATGCCGTACTCCACCTCGTAGATGCCGGGATGCTTGCAGTCCCCGGAAACGCTGAGCAGTTTGGTGCCGGTGGATTCCGGGGTACCGAATTTGGTGAACCACTCGCCGCCCTTCTCCAGGACTCTGGCGGCCGAGCAGAGGGTCTCCACGTTGTTCACCGCGGTGGGCTGGTCCATGTAGCCCTTTTGCACCGGATAGGGCGGGCGATCTCGGGGCGCGCCCCGCTTGCCCTCCAGGCTCTCGATCAGGGAGGATTCCTCCCCGCAGACGTAGGCCCCGGCGCCGAGTTGGATGCGGATGTCGAAGTTGAAGTCTTCCCGGCCGCAGATCGATTCGCCCAACAGACCGTTGCGGCGTCGGCGGGCCAGAACCTGCTCCAGGTGTGAACACAGATAGCTGTATTCGGCACGCAGGTACAGCAGGCCTTCGGTGGCTCCGATGGCGTAGCCGGCGATGGTCATGCCCTCGAACAGGAGATCCGCCTGTTCGGTGAGGATCAGACGGTCTTTGAAGGTGCCCGGCTCTCCCTCGTCGGCGTTGCACACGAGGTAGTGGGTGCCTTTGGCCTTCCGGCAGAAGCTCCACTTCATGCCCGTGGGAAAACCCGCGCCGCCCCGGCCGCGAAGCTTGCTCTTGTTGACCTCTTCGATCACATCTTCCGGGCTCATGTTCACGGCTTTGCGCACGGCCGTGCCGTTTTCGAAGGGAGCCATCACCACCGCGCCGCCCTGGCGCAGGTTCGGCTGAACCTCGGCGTTGGGGAACAGCTCGCTCTTGCTGATCCTCCCCCCTTCTTTCTTGATCGCCGCCACGATGGTCGGTACATCCTTGGGAGTCAGTCCCGTAACCACCATGCCGTTGATCAGGCCGCCTGGAGCCTGGTCGCACATCCCGGTGCAGGAGGTGTACTTCAGGGAGATCATCCCGTCCGGCGTGGTTTGACCGAAGCCGATCCCAAGCTCTTTCTCGAAAGCCTTGGCAACAGCCTCCATACCGTGCATCTGATCCACCACGCAGTTGCTCAACCGGATCGTACACTTGCCTGCAGGTTCGCGGTCGAAGAACGTGTAGAAACTGGCCATATCCGCCACCTGCACCCGATGCACGCCGAGTGCCTTGGCGATCTCATCTACAACGTCATCCGACAGATAGCCGGCCTGCTCATGAACACCCCGAACGATGTCCATCAGCCGATGAGGGTCCTTGCCGTATTCCTCCACGACTTTCGTGATCACCGCAGTATCTTGTTTAGACATGCCTCTGCACCTCCCTGGCTTCTATGCTGCCCTATTGTTCACGGTTTCGTGATTGTACTGGAGCTAAATCGTGAATTTCTTCACTTCTAACGATTTGAGCATACGTCCTGTGTCGGCGTCTGTCAAGAAGGTGTTGTCTGTATTCAATGGCAATTTTGTCAGATTTTTTGGTAGTCTGGATTTTGAGGGTTTTCAGTGGAATTTGACCCTCAGCAGTCAAATTACTACCTTACAGCTACGCAACGTAATCTTCGAGTTGGGGGTAAGAATGGATCTTAACAGCAGCATTAAATTGAATCACGGTACGCCGATGCCATGGCTGGGTTTTGGCGTGTTTCAGATACCGTCGGGGCGTCAGACCTACGATGCGGTGCGTACCGCCCTGAAAGTGGGCTACCGGGCGATCGATACCGCCGCGGCTTACGGGAACGAGGAGGACGTGGGACGGGCGATTCGGGACAGCGGGGTCGACCGCAACAAGGTATTCGTCACCACCAAGGTCTGGAATACTGATCAGGGTTACGACAGTACGCTGAAAGCTTTTGAAACGAGCAAAACCAAGCTCGCCCTCGACACCCTGGATCTGTACCTGATCCACTGGCCTGCGAAACGGGAGTTCACCGAGACCTGGCGGGCTATGGAAAAGCTGCAGCGGGAGGGGCAGATTCGGGCCATCGGCGTGAGCAACTTCCTCGTCCATCACCTGGAAACCCTGCTGGAAAAGGCCGAAGTGATCCCTGCGGTGAATCAAGTCGAGTTCCACCCCTTGAATGTACAGCCGGCGCTGCTCGAGTTCTGTAAAAACAACCGCATCCGGGTCGAGGCCTGGAGCCCGCTGGGGCGGGGCCGGTTCTTCGATATGCCGACGATCAGGGAAATCGCGGAAAAACACGGCCGCAGCCCGGCTCAGGTTCTGATCCGCTGGGACCTGCAGCACGAGGTGGTGACCATTCCGCGTTCGACCCAGGAAGCCCATATCCGCGAAAACAGCGAGGTCTTTGACTTCGAGCTGTCCGGCGAGGAGATGAGCAGGCTGGACGCCCTGGATGAGGGCAGACGCATCGGTCCGGACCCCGACAGCTTCACCGGCTGAGGGGCGCGGCCGGCTGTGGGTATCTACCGGTTGGCATGCGTGGGTGTCCCCCGTGCCTGCTGTGGGCACGACCGATGGGGGCTGTCAATAAACTATAAACGAGGGGTTGACCAGCTCTTCCTTGTTGTAGACCAGCTCCTGACCTCTTTCGAAGGCGACCATGCGCTTGCCCACCCCCCGGACCACGGCGTGGGGCGCCGCCGTGTCCCACTCCATGGTGGGTCCAAAGCGGGGATAGATATCCGCCCTTCCATCGGCAACCAGGCAGGGCTTGAGGGCGCTGCCGCTGGTCATGATCTCGACCCGCTCGGCGTATCTCTGCTCCAGCATGCGGACATAATCGCTGAAGTGCGGGCCCCGGTGGGAGCGGCTGCCGATCACGGTGATGGTCTCTCGTTTTTGCGTTTCCTCGAAGTTGAAAGACTCTTTGGGAGGCAGCCTGACCGCCCGCTCGACCAGGTCCTCCGGTATTTTCGCGGCAAGTTCCGAGAATCCTTCGAGCCTGTACGCCCCGCCGCACCCGCCGCCCTCCTCCCAGGCGAAGTACAGCAGATCGGGCAGGGGAGCGTACACCACACCCAGCACCGGAACGATCCCCTCCACGAAGGCGATGTTTATGGTGAACTCCCCGTTTCGCTTGACGAATTCCTTGGTTCCGTCCAGGGGATCCACCACCCAGAAGCGCTGCCAGCCGCCTCGCTCGGCAAAGGGGATACTCCTGCCCTCTTCACTTAGGATCGGATAGGGGCTGTGCTGCGACAACTCCTCCGTGATGATCCGGTTCGAGCGCCGGTCCGCCTCGGTGACCGGGGAGCTATCCGCCTTGATATCCACGGTAAAGGATCCCCTGTACACCGAGAGAATTTCCGGAAACGCCCTGGCCGTGGCCCGCAGAGCGACAAACAGAAGGGGCTCCAGGGATATTGCTGATCGCATTGGCTTTTAAGCTAACCCTTGAGCGCTCCGATGGTAATCTGGATCTTTTCGTCCGTATCTACATGTTTGAGAGGCTTGAGAAGTCCCGTCAGGGTACTGACGATGATCTGTTTAGCGAATTCGTTCGTGGCGATCCGCTTATCTCCTATAAGCACCTCTAAGTCCCGCTCCATTTCTCTACCTCCGATCAGTTGTTTTCGCTCACCCGGTGCGTGTTTGCTAGATTTGATAGCTTTGCAAGCTTTTCTATCTTTGCCGCCAATGTACTCGATTCTGCCTCGGGCCGGCAAGCGGGAGCCTGGTCTGGGGGTATACGCGGCTCAGCCGGGCAGGCTAAGATCGGGGAGTCGTGAAGCAGCTGAAATACCGTCCCTACCTCGTCTGTATAACGGGTCTGAAAAACAGCGGCAAGACCACGGTCTGCACCGCCCTCATCGCCGACCTGACCGCCCGGGGCTACACGGTGGCAGCGCTTAAATCCAGCCACGTGGCACGCTTGACCCTGGACCACCGCTCAGGTGATTCCTACGCTCTGGCCGAATCCGGTGCGGCCTTCGTCCTGGTGCAGGGGCCGCAGGAGAGCCTGATCCTGGAAAGAGGCGGCGGGTCCTTTCGGCAGATGCTGGAAAAGGTTCCGGAACGAGTGGATTTCATAGTCTCCGAGGGTGGTGATCCTGAGGCCGCCGGCTCCGTGATCGTCTGCCTGAGCAATTCAGCCGAATGGGAGGAAACACTGCAGGTTCGGTGCGTACCCGAAGATAAGATCCTGGGCGTGGCCGGAACCTTCGTTCGCTCTGCAGGGACGGGTTCGCCAAACAGCGCTGTGGAAGGGGTGAAAAGCTTTGCAGGATTGCCGGTGTTCGATGCCGCCCGGGCCGAGGACCGGCAGACCCTGGCAGAGCGGATCATCGGGGCGGCGGGTTAGTTGCTGGTACCGGCAAGCTACAGTAAGGTGAAGCCGGCTGCCACGGCCGGCTGCTGCCGTGCGCCGACCCCTACCGCTGGCCCCAGAAGGAACTCAGGATGTGGCGCAGCTTCACTTCGAGGATACGGTAGGAGTAGTGCTTCAGGCAGAGGGCGTAGTTCTTCTCGGTCATCTCCCGGACCCGCTCCGGATCGTCCAGGACCTCCAGGGTCGTTCGTACGGTTTCGTCGGTAATGAAATCGTCCATCTCGATCACGTGGAAACCCTTGGGCTTGATGTCGAAGAAGTAGATCGAGTAGTTGTTCACCAGGATCGGGCGCTTGAAGTAGATCGCCTCCAGGAAGGCATTGCCGAACCCTTCGGACAGGGACGGATAGGTCACCAGGTCGGCGTAGGGATAGATATCCTGGAGCGAGTAGATCTTGCGGCCGTCTTCAGTCGTTCCCCGCTGATCGGAGATGATCTCCTGAACGAAGCGGGCATCCACCTTGAGCATCTCCGCGTACTCCCTGACCCGCTCCTGGTACTCGTAGCCCTCGTCCCCGGAGGCGTGGGAGATGACCAGGGTCGCCTTCCTGCCCAGCCGGGCGACCAGCTCGATGGCATGCTCGATCCCCTTGCGCTGCACCACCCGGGTTGGCTGCAGAACGAGCAGGGTATCCGCCCCCACTTCCAGATCCTTGCGCACATCCTTGGTGTACTCATCCGGCGGTTCCGGGGGATGTTCGAAGTCCATGACATTGGGAATCAAGGTGGCGCCGATCCCGGTCCGCAGAGCCAGCTGGTTCTGTCCTGAAGAGTTGATCACCACGTGCTGAATCGTGTTCAGGTGAGGGGGAAAGCAGGAGTTGAGGTAGTCCCACACGCAGTTGTTGAGAAAGCGTTTGCGCTCCCAGAAGAAATCATGGTGGTGGGCGATTGTCTTGATGCTGGTCTCCGCGATTACCTCGGTAATGGCCAAGCCCAAAGGCACGTTCAGGGGAATGGTGAGGGCGTTCTCCGGAACCAGGATATCCACGTCGAACTTGCGGATGAACTCGTGGAGCTTTCGCTTGAACAGCTCCCGGTACCGGTGGATTTGTTTGGTCACTGCCGGGGGACGGCTCGCCTGGCTGAAACACTCCTCATAGATCTCCCGGATATCTGGATACTGGAAATGGGTCTCTTCGACCAGAAATGAATCCTCCGGGGGCGTGTCCAGCTCACCGCCCATGAACACGCAGCGGTATCCCCAGCGGCGAAAAACCGCGGCCATTTTCTCGGCCTCCAGGCTGACACCGTCGGTTCCGGCGAACCGAAAGGATACGAAACCCACGGTGCGGTGATTGTTGAAGTTCTTGTTTTTCATCCTGCCCACTCCCCAGCTAGATATCTTTTCGTTGTTTATCGACCGATTCCCAGCGACTCATCAGCCGTTCTCTTCGGTTTGTGATCGCCTCCAGCTGTTCTTTGATCTCTCTGACCCGCTCTCCGTCCCGATACACCGTCTCCTCAGCCAGAAGATGCTCCAGCCGCGAACCTTCCTCATCCAGCTCCTCCATCGTGGCCAGCAGCTGCTCCTCTTCCCGCTCCAGACGGCGCAGCTCCCGCTTTTGAGCCTTGCCCTGCTCCCGCAGCACCTGGGCGCTTTCCGGGACGGTGAAGGACTCTGCGGACCGGGCCGCTGCGGAGCGATCGGGAGAATCCGAACCCTGCTCCTGCTGATTCTTCCGCCACAGGTAGTAGGCATAGTCGCCGGGGTACGGCCGGATCTGTCCGCCCCCGACCTCTGCCACCCGGTCGGCCAGAGCGTCGATGAAGTTCCGATCGTGGGAAACGAACACTACGGTTCCGCTGTAGCGCTTCAGGGCGTCGAGCAGGATATCCTTGGACTGGAGGTCCAGATGGTTGGTCGGTTCGTCCAGGAACAGAAGGTTGGTCGGTTGCAGCAGCAGACGCAGCAGGGCCAGTCGGCTCTTCTCCCCCCCGCTCAAGACCGCCACCGCTTTGTACACGTCATCGCCCCGGAACAGAAAAGCTCCCAGCAGGGATCGCAGGTGAGGAACCATCTCCGTGGGCGCCCAATCGGTCACCAGCTCCTCGATGGTGTTCGCTTCCTCCAGACGCTCCACCTCTTCGGGGCAGTAGTAGCCCACCTGCACGCCGCTGCCGTAGCGAATCGTACCGGAATCCGCCTCCTCCCGTCCGGTCATCAGCTGAATCAGGGTCGATTTGCCCACGCCGTTCGGACCCACCAGGGCCCATTTTTCGCCCCGGGAGAGGGTGAGACCGGCGCCGGTAAAAACCGTCTTGTCCCCGTAGGCCTTGGCCAGATCTTCGATCTGCGCACTCAACCTGCCGCTGCGAGGCGCCTCGGGGAAGGAGAAGTGCAGGGTCTTGTGCACCGGGGGCGCCTCGATCCGCTCCATACGCTCCAGTGCTTTGACGCGGCTCTGCACCTGGCGGGCCTTGGTCGCCTTGTATCGGAAGCGTCGGATGAACTGCTCGGTCCGGGCGATCTCCTCCTGCTGCCGTTCATAGGCCTCGGCGATCTGCTCCAGTTCCAGGATCCGCCGCCGCTCGTAGCTGCTGAAGCTGCCCGGGTAGAATGTCAACTTGCCCTGATACAGCTCGGCCACCTCGTTCACCGTGGTGTCGAGGAAATAGCGGTCATGGGAAACGACCAGTACCCCCGCGGCGGTTTCCTGCAGGAAGCCCTCCAGCCATATCCGGGCTTCCAGATCGAGGAAGTTCGTCGGCTCGTCCAGAAGAAGCAGGTCGGCGCCTTCGCAGAGCACCCTGGCCAGGGAGATACGCATCTGCCAGCCCTGGGAAAAACTTCCGATCGGCTGTTCGAACTCGTCCCTGCCGAAACCCAGACCCTGAAGGACCCTCTCTATCCCTTCGGCCCGCCGGTAGTAGCCTGAAAGCTCCAACTGCTCCTGGAGTTCGTGATGCCTGTCCAGCAGTCGGGTGAGCTCAGGCGAACTCTCCCTGTGCTCAGCCAGCTCGAGCTCCGCGGCACGCAGCTGCCGTTCCTGCTCGGCGCCGGCGGCAAAGGCTTTTTCCACGTGTTCGTACACGGTGCAGCCGGGATCCAGGCTCAGGGAGGAGCTGCTGCCCGCCGAACCGCTGCTTCCCGACTGGGGCATATAGGAGATGCGGGTATCCTTCTCCCGAACCACGGTGCCCAGATCAGGCTTGAGCTCGCCGATAAGGATGCGCATCAGCGTGGTCTTTCCGCTTCCGTTGGCCCCGGCCAGGGCAAGCTTCCGTTTCTTCGGGAGGTTTAAATTGACGGATTTGAGAATATTGCGTTCCCCGAAGGCGAGGCTCGCCTCCGTAAGGATAACCGAGGGCATCAGGAACCGCCGTAGCTGAAGAAGATCACCAGCGGCGAACTGTCGCGGCGCACCACCTCGAGATTTTCGATGCCCTGCGGCCGCACATACTCGAAACGCACCCCGGAAGATTCGAAAGAGTACAGGAAGCTGGTCCCCTGGCCCGGCTCGTATTCATTGAAGCGAAAAGTGATCACACCGTCGAATGACCCGGTCAGGCCATCGGACAGGTAGTAGGGGAAATCAACGGTTCCCGCCCCCCGGACCGGTTTGAGGGCAATCTGCTCCCCCAGCTGGCCAAAATCCTCCCAGCGGAAACGCATCCCCTCCTCGAAATAGATGTTTCCGTAGGCGCTGCTGCGCAGGACTCGGCTCCTGGAGCTGAACATCTGCGCCAGCCGCTTCCGCCGCTCCCTCTCTTGGGTGACGATCTCCTCGATATCCTCGTCGAAGGTGATGAACACTCCGCTGCGCACCTGGTCCCCGACCGGATAGGTGCACACGATGCGCCGGCCGGACTGCATGTTGATGCGGAGGCCGCCGCTGCCGATCTCGGGCCCCTCGAACACGTAGCGGTTGGCTCCTACGTTTTCCACCCTTTCATAGCGGTAGCTGTAGGAGCGCGTGCCCGTGACCAGACGAATCTGCCTTTCCTCCGGGTCCACGAAAAACCCGAAGCCGGGGCCGAAGGTGTTCAGATCGATCCGCCCCTTATCCACCATCTCCTGGAAGTACTCCGGCCGCCAGTCCGTACCCAACAGGGTTTCGAGCATCGGATCCTGCGCCATCAGCACTTCCACCTCCGCCTTGGGATCACCGCTGGGGCTGAACACAGGCAGGTAGTAGCCGAAGCAGTACCCCTGGTAGCCGTCTTCCGTTAGAACCAGATACCAGTAGTCCTCGTAGTTACCGATCGTGACTTTCTGCTCCCCCCGGGACAGGACCTTCACCAGTTGTCCTTCGGCCAGCCTGTACACCCTCCGAGCCTCCTGATCCGCCTCCTCCCGCAGGGGCAGACCGTCCCGCTGCGAGTAGGCGTACATGTTCTGGTAAGGGGCATACTCCTCGGCTCCCTGCAGGGCCTCCTCCTTGTCTGCGAACAGGCGCATCCTCCAGGTGGGGATTTCGGCCAGCTCCTTGGTGCCGGGCAATCGGATCAAATAGGTGCTCTGGATCTGCGACTCCTGCTGCACGGGCAGGATCTCGCCGGTTTCAACGGGGCTCTCCTCTCCGGCCCAAAGCACCAGTCCGTAGCCGATGTTCCGGGCGCAGGAGCTGAAGGCGAGGGCCAGGACGGCGCCCAGAAGCAGCAGGGGGAGCAGGCGTTTAGGTCGACGGAAGTGAGAAGTTGGCCTCATGAGTCGGCGAATAGGATAAACTTAAACGATACGGCGAGTCAATCTTCGGCGGAACCTTCGCCGGCATCGATTATAATCAACACCCGTCCCTGGCTGAGCATCTCCCGGTTGGCCTCCCGCACCAGCAGCCGATCCACCGCCTCTTTGGGAAGCAGCAGATCCGTGGCGTTGATGCCGAACACCCCCCGGGCTACGGTGCGCAGGGGGGCTGCACCGACGCGCTCCAGAAGGGTGCTGTCCGCCTCAGAATCCGAGTAGGCGACCATACCCCAGCGCTTCAGAAAGAGGGGATCACACATCTCCACGGATAGGATCCGGTTCATATCCTCATCGTAGAGAGTGGGAAACAGGGCGGGCTGAACCTGTTGGCGGATATCCTTGCCGTGAGCGGGAAGCTCCCCGGAGGCGTAAATTACCAGGCCGGTGAAGTTCCTGGAAGGGACAAAGCCGAGCTTCCGCTCCACGGGGTAAGGGCGGCTGTGGGTGATCAGAGGCGCCACGAACCCGCCCTCTCCGTAGAAGGGAAAGCGGTACTGGACCTGGACATCCTGCAGATCTTCCCGGACCCGGGAGTAGCTCTTGGATACCGAATCCACGGCGTTGCTCTCCAGGCGCTGGAAGAGAAGCCGGTCCTCCTTGAGGCGCTCTCCGATCGTGCGGTAGGAATCGAAGGGGATCTTCACGACGGCGGACATGAAAAGACCCGGCAGGAGCCGCTCGATCTCCCGCTCCGCTTCAAAACGGCTGCCCGGATTGAACTCCTTGGCCTTGATGGCCCGGGTCACCTCCAGGATCAGGACTCCCCGCTGCCAATCGACCTGTTCCGAAACGACCATCTGCTCCTCTTGGCTCCCCTCTTGGCTCTGCTGGGCCGAGAGCAACCCCCCCAGCATACCGAAAAGCATCAGGAGGAAGACGCCGATCCTGTTCACCGTATTTCTCCTTCCTCCGCCGGCGGAGGTACTTTTAGAGTTTCCCCAGGTTTCAGCAGTGCGTCAAGGCTACGTCCGTTGACCCAGGCCAGGATCTCCGCCGTGGTTCCGTAGGTCCTGGAGATAGCCCAGAGCGTGTCCCCGGCCACGATGGTGTGCAGGGCGGTAAAGGCGGCCGCCTCGTCTTCGGAGAGGCTCACGATCGGTTCGCTTTTGACGGGGCGCCCGGAAAACACGGGGATGCGAAGCTGCTCTCCGATCCTCAGGGATCGCGGCGGGAGCGAGGGATTGGCCTCCATCAGCAAGGCCGCGCTCAGCTCGTAGTACTCAGCCAGGGCGTAGTAGGTGTCCCCCGAACGGATGCGGTGAAAGGTGTAGCGCAGCAGCTGGCTTTGAGGATCCGCCAGCAGCGTCCCGACCCGCTCGCTGTACTCTGCAGGAATCTTGAGGTGATACGGCCGGCCGGATACAGGCGGTGTGATCGGTGTCTGGAGCTCGGCGTTGGCCTCCTGCATCAGGGACAGGGGTAGATCCGCTTTCTCGGCCAGCAGAGCCAGTTCCACGCTGCGATGGACGGGCATCCGCCTCCAGGTCGGTGCCTGCTGCCATCTCACCTCCAGCCCGTAGGCCGTCGGATCGCTGAAAATCGACACCAGGGCGTGAAACTTGGGCACGTAGGTCGCGGTTTCCGGAGGAAGGACACCCATATCCCGGAGAGCCCAGAAATCACGGACACCGCTGGCGCGGATCGTCCGGCTGAGCAACCCCGTACCACAGTTGTAGGCGGCCAGAGCCAGGTCCCAGTCCCCGAAGGTCATGAAATTTTCTTCAAGCTTCCTCAGCGCCCCTTCTGTTGATCTCCAAAAATCCCGGCGTTCATCGACCCAGCGATCCGTTACCAGCCCCAGGGGGGCCGCAGTATTGGCCATGATCTGCCACAGACCCGTGGCTCCGGAGCGGGATACTGCCCATACCCGGTAGTGGGATTCGAGCACCGGGAGGTAGATCAGCTCCTGGGGCAATCCCCGTTCGGCCAGCCGGGCGGCGATGAAGCGGCGGAAGATCCACCCCCGGTCCAGGGTCTCCTGCAGAGCTCGGCTCCCCCCAGCCAGGAAGCGCTCCCGCCACTGCTCCACCGCCGGATGATCGGGAAAGCCCAGCTCCAGCAGAGAAGCGGAGCCGCGGTCATGAAGAACCGGAGTCGGCTGCTCGCCGCCCGGCCCGCCGTTCCGGCCGTTGTGCCCGGCTCTGACCGGAAGCGGCCGCAGATCCATAGCACCGGGATCGGCCCGGCTGATCGGCGATACCGCCAGGAGCAGGAAAATTCCGAACAGGAGGGTGCAGAGGGGCAGAGTTACATCTTTTCGCCTAAATAGATCCCGGCCCATTCCCATCGTCCGTTGATCTCCGGATCCGGCAGGAACTCCACTTTGCGGAAGTAGAGGTACCAGGTGGGGATCCGGTACGACCACCGGGTGGTGCGCAAAAAGGCTTCCCCGGCGTTGGAATCGATATCCAGTTTATCATCGGTCAGAACCCGGGAAGATTGAAGGAAA
>Ga0315537_1003293_pt1 | contig 12038 bp, 10 predicted proteins | sample SalMarSW160270MG_FD_203091 | JGI IMG/M metagenome (GOLD analysis project Ga0315537, IMG submission 203091) | Salt marsh sediment microbial communities from the Plum Island Ecosystem LTER, Massachusetts, United States - Salt Marsh Sediment SW1602-70 ... | reverse complement strand
GCCCTACTCAACGTCGTCGACCCGCCCGCCGTCGCCGCTGCCGTCGAGGCCGGCGTCGGTGCGATCGTGACGCTCGACGTTGGCGGGCTGCTCGCGCCGTGCTATTTCCAGCCCGTGCGCATTACAGGCCGCGTCAAGACCCTTTCCGACGGGATGTTCACCTTCCAGGGCCCGGGCATGCGCGGCGTGGCCCACCACATGGGCCGGACTGCCGTGCTCTATGCCGGAGGGATTCACCTGGTGATGATGGAGCGCGCCGTCTCGCAGTGGGACCCGCAGCTCTACCGCAGCGTGGGCGAAGAACCCTCCGTGGCGCGCATCGTCGTGGTCAAGTCGCCCATGGCCTTTCGTGCCGCCTACGAGGGCCTCTACGACGAGGTGATCGTCGTCCAGGCACCCGGCGCCGCAGATCCGAATCTGGCCTCTCTGCCCTGGCGACACCTGCCGCGGCCGATCTATCCTCTTGATCCGGAGACGCTTTACGTACCCGTTCCCTCAAGCGACCGCAGGTCGCCGGGAACGGGTACGTGATCGGGAACGGGTTCGTCGAGAGCTGATAGGAGACACCCATGCCACCGATATCCGATCCCTTCTCCCTCGAACGCACGCACGCGCTGTACGAACGTGCGCGCGCCGTGATGCCGGGCGGCGTCAATGCCTCAGCGCGCTACAACCCCGCGCTCGGCCACCCCCTCTTTATGCAGCGTGGCGAGGGCGCCTACCTGTTCGACGTCGACGGCCACCGCTACATCGACTATTGCATGTCACACGGTGCCAGCCTGCTCGGCCACGGCCATCCCGCCGTCGTCTCGGCGGTGCAGGAGGCGCTCGATATGGGCCTGCTCCTCGCCTACGAAACCGAGCTCCAGGTCGAGGTGGCTGAGCGCCTGCTGGCCCTCTTTCCCGGCATGGACATGGTGCGCTATGCCTGCTCCGGTACCGAGACCACCTGGCACGCCCTGCGCGTCGCGCGCGCCTACACCGGCCGCTATGGCGTGGTCAAGTTCGAGGGCCACTATCACGGCGTCAACGACACGGTCGGCTTCTCCCACTGGCCGGACCTGGCGCTCGCCGGACCGGCCGGCCGGCCACGCCCCGTGCCCGACTCGGCCGGCATCCCGCCGAGCAGCGCCGAGCACGTCACCGTCCTGCCCTTCAACGACGTCGACATGCTAGAGCGCACGCTGCGCGAGCGCTGGGGCACTATCGCCGCGCTGATCATGGAACCGGTCAACTATGACTCGGGCGGCATCGTCCCCACGCGCGAGTTCCTCCGCGCCGCGCGCGACCTGACGCGAGAGCTGGGGATCGTCTTGATCTTTGACGAGGTGTTGTCGGGCTTTCGCGTCCGCCCGGGGCCCGCGCTGGGCGATGCCGCGATCCCCGACATGACCGTGCTCGGCAAGGCCGTGGGCGGGGGGATGCCGGTCTCGGCCTTTATGGGGACGCGTGAGATCATGGAGACTTGCACGCCGGTCGGTCCGGCGCTGCATTCAGGCACCTACAACGCGCCGCCGGTGCTGGTCATCGCCGTCCGTGCCCTGCTCGACCAGGTGGCACAACCCGGCTTCTACGACCATCTCGAGGTGCTGGGCGAGCGGCTCTACAGCGGCCTACGCGAGATCCTGGCACGCCGCGGCCTGACCGCCTGGGTGCAGGGCGTCGGCGCACGCTTTGGCCTGCTCTTTGGGCTCGATCGCGAGCCGCGCAACTATCGCGACATTGCCGGACAGGACATGGACATGATGCGGCGCTTTCACCTGGCCTGCCTCGAGCGTGGCATCTACCTGCACCACGTCTCGCCACACCACGGCTATTCCAGCGCCCACACCATGGACGACGTCAATGAGACGCTCAACGTCATGGACGACGCCGCAGAAGAACTTTGAGAAAACCTTGCAAAGGTTTCAGTTACCTTCGCAAGGTTATGGACGACGCCCGAGCCAGCCTTGCGAAGGCTCATTCGTCGCTAGCAAGCGTGCCCCCGCGTTTCACAGCCAATGGGCTTGGGAGCGACAGATCACGCCGAGCCTTTGCAGGGTTGGTCTTAGCCAGCCGGCAGTTCGCACGCCTCGTACGCTCGCCCCTCTCCCAGCACTTGCTCCACTACCGTCATCCACTCGCTGATCGGGATATCCTGCGGGCACAGGTCCTCGCACTGCTGGCACGCGATGCACGCGCTCGCCCGGCTCTCTTCCGACATCCGCACGTAGCGGTGCCGTGCCTCGTCAAAGGCGTTGTACATCACGCCATTGTTGAACGTGGCAAAAACGCGCGGGATGTCCACCCCATTCGGGCAAGGCATGCAATACCCGCAGCCCGTGCACGGGATCGGGCACAGCGCCTCGTACTGCTGGCGCACCTGCTCCACCAGCGCCAGCTCCTCCTTGCCCAACAGCCCCACCCCCGAGCGCTCGGCGCTGGCCACATTCTCCTCCACGTGCGCCATCGCGCTCATGCCCGACAGCACCACCGAGACCTCGGGTTTGTTCCACAGCCACTGCAGGGCCCACTCGACGCCCGAGCGCTGTTGCAACGCGCTGTCCCACAGCGCCTGCACTGGCGCTGGCGGGTTCGCCAGCTTGCCGCCCAGCAGCGGCTCCATGATCACCGTCGCCAGCCCCTTGGACGCCGCATACTCGAGCCCCGCTGTCCCGGCCTGGTATTCCTCGTTCATATAGTTGTACTGGAATTGGCAAAACGTCCACCCGTCATAGCTGTCGAGGATCTCCTTGAACAGCTCGAACGAGTCGTGAAAGGAAAAACCCAGGTAGCGGATCCGCCCGTCGGCCAGCGCCCGTTCCGCCTCGCGCAGCAGCCCCAGCTCCTGCACTGTCTGCCAGCGCGGCGCCCGTAGCCCATGGAAGAGGTAATAGTCGATCTGCTCCGTCTGCAGCTTGCTCAACTGCTCGTTCAAAAAGCGGTCGAAATCCTCCGTCCGTTCTACCATGCGCACCGGCAGCTTGGTCGCCAGCCGCATCTTTTCCCGGTAGCCGTCCTGCAGCGCCCGCCCGAGAAAGCGCTCGCTCTCCCCCCCATGATAGGGATAGGCCGTATCGAGATAGTTGACCCCGTTATCGATCGCATAGCGCACCATGCGCGTCGCCAGCGCCTCGTCGATCTGCGACCGGTCCCCGCCCACCGTGGGCAGGCGCATGCAGCCAAAGCCCAGCGCCGACCCCTGCCAGTCCAACCTGCCAAAGCGACGATACTGCATCTGTATCCTCCTCACGTCTATTCTCCCCTCTGCTCTCCACAGCCGATTCTACACAATCCGCGCTCCATGTGCAAGAACCCAGCAAGGGACACGTTCCCTCGAGCGACCGCAGGCCGCCGGAAACGTGTCCCTGGTCGCAAACGGATCCCTCGACGATTGACTCCCCCGACCGACCAATGTATAATCCCCCGGAAACAGAAAGGGACTACCATGCGCATTCTTCTCTATACAGGCAAAGGCGGCGTCGGCAAGACCAGCGTCTCGGCCGCCACCGCCCTTCGTTGTGCACAACTCGGCTATCGTACTGTGGTGATCAGCACCGACTCGGCCCACAGCCTGGCCGACTCGTTCGATCGACCTCTCGGCCCCGAACCCGTCCAGATCGCAGAGAACCTATGGGGCCAAGAACTCGACGTGCTGCACCAGATGGAGCACTATTGGGGTACCGTGCAGGAATACCTGGCCTCTGTCCTCTCCTGGCGTGGGCTGCAGGGCATCATTGCCGAAGAGACCAGCGTCCTACCCGGCATGGAGGAGCTGGCGAGCCTGCTGCAGGTCGTCTACCTGCACGACACCGGCGACTATGACGTGATCATCATCGATGCTGCCCCCACCGGTGCCACGCTGCAACTGCTCACCATCCCCGAGATCGGGCGCTGGTACATCCAAAAGATCTTTCCCTTGCAGCGCAAGGCCGCCGCCGTCAGCTCGCCCCTGATCCGCGCCATCACCGACATGCCCATCCCCGACGACCGCGTCTTTGAGGCGATCAAGGACCTGCACGCCCAGCTCGACCGCATGCAGGGCCTGCTGACCGACCGGCAGATGACCTCAGCTCGCCTGGTCCTCAACCCGGAAAAGATGGCGATCAAGGAGACGCAGCGCACCTACACCTACCTGACGCTCTATGGCTACTCGACCGACGCGATCATCTGCAACCGCGTCTTTCCGGAGGAGGCCTCGGGCACCTATTTCGACGAGTGGCGCTCGATCCAGGCCGGCTACCTCGAGACCATCGAGCAGTCCTTCTCCCCGCTGCCGATCTTTCGCGCGCCCTATTTCGCCCGCGAAGTCGTCGGCATCGACATGCTGCGAGAGATGGCTGGCGCGCTCTTTGCCGAACGCGACCCCACCGAGGTGCTCTATGTCGGCGAGCAGCAAGAGGTGGTCAAGCAGGACGACGGGTACAAGCTCTGCATCCCCCTCCCCTTTGTCAGCGGCGAGCAGATCGACCTGACTCGCTCCTCGCACGACGAGCTGATCATCCACATCGGCAACCGCAAGCACCTGCTCAGCCTGCCCCACAGCCTCGCTGCCCTGGAGACCGGCAAGGCCCGAAAAGAAGGCAGCATCCTGTGCGTGGACTTTCATAACGCCACCAAGCCGTAGTGACGCGACTCTGTGCCTGCCCTGGCCCCGCTCCAACCCCTCGGCCCACCGGGGGAGAGAAGAACGGGCCACGCTTGTCTCTAGATATCTCGCCGATCATATACGATGTTGACCGCTTGCTTCCTGGCCCACAGCCAATGGACGGCCAGGCGCGTGGCCATCCCCTCACGCCAGCCAGAGCCAAGGTGCTTCTCGACGTCAGCATCGTCCATAAGCTGCACCTCCAGCAATGGCGCTTTTCCTTGGGAACCGATCGTTTCGCTGCAGACTTTCGTGAGCGCGCGCTCCCACGCTGTCACCAACGAATCAAGTGCAGTTGTCTTAAGCCTTGTCCAGACCAACAGGCAAACCATGGCCTCCTCCCGAGGCCCCTCGTTCGAGGAAAGGTTCCGGAAAAGAACGTCATAGTCTGGGGCATAGATTGCCCTGATGTTTTGCTCCGACGCTCCCAGGCATTCGGCTACCTGTTTGGCCATACTGGAGCAATAGTACATGCGTGCGACTACATTGCCGTTTCGCACGTGATAGGCTGCCTTCTGAGGGCCCTGGAGACCCATCCTTCTGGCGCACGACTCCAGCGCCCGAGTCAAGACGCGCTCTGCTACAGCGGTCATATCCAACAGCGGCGACGTTGCTTCTTCCTCGTTGTGAACGCGCTCATTCTCTTTACGCATCCCGCCTGCATCTCTCAGGGTTTGCCCTGACGGGAACCACCCGTCAGGGCAATAGCGTCGACAGAGAAGCGGGTCGTTGTTCTGGCCCTCCTATCACGGTCTCATCAGGCCGGGCGACGACACCGCCTCTTGCGTGCCCTACCTGCCCGTTCCCTTCCACGAAGCGGCAATGGCCATCTCGGCCGCGTTGACGAGTTGGTATGAGATCGGAGACGCCGTGAGCGCCGGATGGGTTCCTGTCTGGAAGGTGGCGATATCATCCGCCGTCATCCGCTGGTTGATGCACGCGCTGATCGCGTTGATGAGTTCGCCGCCGCTCCTGGCACCAGTAACCTGTCCACCGAGGAGCACGCGGCTTCCCGCCTCAAAGATCAGCTTGACCTTCATCATCTCCGCTCCAGGCATGCAGCCGGGATGGCGGTTGACGGCCTCCGCTTCCCCCACGATGATGCGGTATCCCTTTTCCCTGGCCAACGACTCGGTGAGTCCAGCCGCAGCAAAAGCCGTGTTGCCAAGCAGCGTCGAGTAGACGCCGATCACGCCCATGTTGACGCGGCGCGGTCCAAAGAGATTCGCCCCGGCAATTCGGGCCTCCATCGTCGCGATCGAGGCGAGCTTGAGGCCCGAGGGCTTGCCATCAAAAAAGGACACCTTGTCGGCACAATCACCGCAGGCAAAGATGCTGGGCTCGCTGGTCTGCATATAGCGGTTGACTTCAATGCCGCGGCCCGGACCTATCTCGAGCCCGGCCTTCTTGGCCAATGCCGTATTCGCCGCTGCTCCGATGCCCATAATCACCACGTCGGCTGCCACTTCACTGCCGCTCGCAAGGCGTACTCCCGCGACTCTCCCGTCGCCCACGAACGCTTCGACCTTTTCGTCCAGAAGCAACTCGACGTCCTCACCACGCAGGGTCTCTTCAGCCTTGACGCAGAATTCTTCGTCATAGACGAGCTGCAGGCAGTGACGCAGCATCTCGACGATCCGGATATTGACAGCCTCGTGTCTTCTCCTGCACTCCTCGGCGATTTCCACGCCGATGAACCCGCAGCCTACAATCGCCAGGTCAGAGGCTTTGTCCACCGCTTGGCACAGCCGGGTCAGGTGAGAGACGTCCTTTTTGACGGCAAAGATATTGTCCTTGTCTGATCCTGGTATAGGCGGCACAATGGGGACGGAACCGGTGGCAAGGACGAGTCTCTCGTAGCCGATCGTCTCGCCGCCCGCGGTCTCCACAGTGTGCTCCTGGGGGTTTACGTCGGTAACTGCATCGACCAGGAGCTCGATCTCGTTCTTTTGCAGAACCCCATCCGGGATCAGGTTGTTCTCTGGGCCACCCACGGTCCCAAACGTGTAAGGTATCCCACAAGGGATCAGCACCTGTTCTTCCTGCCTGACCAGCAGGACGTTCTTGTCTGGATAGTGCCTGCGAGAGGTGATGGCAGCCGTTATGCCTGCCGCACTCCCACCCACTACAACCACATCGTATTTCTTCATTGTGTTCTCCTCGTATGGAAGATCCTCTCAAGGGAGGATACTCCTGGCGTTATGCGGTGTCAGCTCCCGTCTTGGGGATATGTCGTTGTCGGGGTTGGAGGCGAGCGGCTGCAGCCGCCACGGCAGCGGCCATGCGATGTGCCCGCGCCAAAGGAAGAACAGTTACACTTGCGCACTACTGCTCCTTTACTCGGTCCCAGTCGCATCCAGCATTGTCGTGACACCGTGCGGCTTTTCCGGTGCGGTAGCCCACGCCGCGCAGCCTCTCTCTATTCTCACACCGGCGAGCATCCGGCTCACCCTCATCGTAGTACAAAGCTGTCTCGTTGTCATCGGCGGCCAGTTGATCTTGAGCTCCACAAAAAAAGACCGCTCGAAGGCGGTCTCCTAAACACTTGTGGAGAACACTCACAGCACGTGTTCAGACAAACGAATGTGTCCACGTATGTTCACTACTAGGCCAGTTCACATCGCTACATTTTGGGCTCGTCTCCCAGTGAGGTCAACCCTTCCTGCAAGGCATACAGGGTTGCCTGCACCCGATTGGCAAGGTGCAATTTGTGCAGTATGTTGCTTACGTGGCTGCGCACCGTGGCTTCGGTCACCACCAACTGCTCGGCTATCTCCTGGTTGCCCAGTCCCTTAGCCACTAGACGCAGCACCTGCAGCTCCCGATCTGTCAGTGGGTCGGGTGTGGGTGGCTGCCTTGAGGGACGTTGCATCTCCTGAAGTACCTTGCTGGCGATGATGGGGTGCAGCGACGGCTCGCCCCGATGGACCTGCTGGATGGCCTGCAACAAGTCAGCCGGCTCAGAATCCTTGAGCAGGTATCCTAGCGCTCCAGCCTTGATCGCTGGAAAGACCTTGTCGTCACTGGCAAAGCTGGTCAACACCAGGATATGCGCCTGCTCTCGACGGCTGGTGATCTGGCGAATGGCCTCAATGCCATCGAGTTCGGGCATCACCAGATCCATCAGGATCACATCTGGATTCAGGTCCTCGGCCAGCGTAACCGCATCCTGGCCGTTGCCTGCTTCTCCGACCACCCGAATGCAGTCAACTTCGGCCAACAGAGCACGTATGCCCTTGCGAACGATGGCATGATCGTCGACGATCAACACCTGGATAGGGAGCTGGTTCATGGGCTGTACCTCCCGGTATGTCAGATCTCGATCTCCACCCGCACCGTGGTTCCCAGTCCTGGGGCGCCTGTGATCGCTAGCTTGCCCTGGATTCTCCGCACCCGCTCTTCCATGCCACGCAATCCCACACCGCCAGTCTGCCTGGCCCTTGCGGGATCAAACCCCACACCATCGTCCTCTATTTCCAGACAGACCTTCCCGTCGTCAAGCTGCAGGCGAACCTCTACCTGGTGGGCCTTGGCATGCTTGACGACGTTGTTGAACGCTTCTACTGCGATCCAGAAAAGCTCCTTCTCGATCGCGAGTGGTAGGCGCCTTTCACCCTGCATGGCGATCTTTGTCTGGAGCCCGGCACGGGCTTCTACGGCAGCCAGCCTGGCCTGCAGGGCAGCAACCAATCCCTCTTCTTCCAACACGGGTGGATGTAGCTCAAAGATGAGCATCCGCATATCGATGATTGCCTCTCGGACCATCTGATGCAGTTCCTGCAGGTTCTCGGCCGCCACCTCCTGCTTTCCGGCCGACATCGCCATGCGTGTCGCCTCAGCGTAGAGATTCACGCTATACAGCGCCTGAGTCACCGAATCGTGCAATTCGCGGGCCAAGCGGCTGCGTTCAGCGGCCACGGTCTTTTCCCTCGCTTGCTCTGCAAGCGCCTCCTCCGCCCGCTTGCGCTCGGTGATATCACGATTGCTCGCGCGTCTGCCCAAGTAGTTGCCATCAAGGCCATATACTGGTTGGCAAGCGTGCTCCAGCCAGCGTTCCTCGCCACTGTGGGTGATGACTCGGAACTCGACAAGATGCGACTCGCTGCCTTCTAGCGGTTCCCCGCGAAGGTGCTCTGTGACGAGCGCGCAGTCATCGGGGTAAATGATCGTCTCTAACAATCGAGGGTCTTGGCGGAACTCATCGGCACGGTATCCCGTGATCCGTTCGCAAGATGGCGAGACGTACACATAGTTTCCGTCCGGATCGAGCCAGTACTGCCAGTCATACGTGAAATCGGCGATGGTGCGGAACCGTTGTTCGTTTTCCCGCAGTTCTGCCTTCATCGCGCCAGCATACAGGTGCCCAAAGCGGCCGACCACAAGACGCAGGCAAGCATCCAGATGAGCCATCATTGTGTAGCGCGCTTCAGAGCCAGCAGGATGGGCCCGCCGGATGACGGGCAGCGCCGCCTCTCTGAACAATAAGAGAGCCTCGATAATCTCCGAGATGTCAAAGCCGAGCTGCAGGCGCATCGTAGATAGGCCTACAAGATATGCCTCGAGCGCTTGCTGTGAACCTGTGGACAAAGACTCGACGATGGCTGCCACGCCACGCGACGCCGAAGCGCATAGTTCGTGCAGCGGACGCTGGCTGTAACGAGTGCCAGATAGCCTATGCACCTTCCCTGCCCAGAGGGTGGCTATCTCGTCCTGGTGACGGTGGAACAGGTTCGCGAGGTCTAGCGTTTCTTGGCGCTGCTCGATCATCACCCTATGCTCCAGCATCTCGAGCCCACGAGCGACAGCTACCTGTCGCATTCACTGCCAGTTGCGTGGCGGAGCCAAACACACACACCTCCTGTTTCCCATCGTCACACCCCTCCAGACCCAGGCTAGCGCAACAGCCCCAAGCTGAGCACCATCACGATCATGCCGGCGATGACGCCCATAATGGACAGGTGTTCCTCGCAGAAAGAGCAGGCAACCGGGATCAGTTCGTCGAGCGAGATAAAGACCATGATGCCGGCTACGGCTGCCAGTGCAAGACCCAACACGGTGACGCTCAGGAAGGGAAGCAGAACGACGGCCGCCAACACGGCCCCGACGGGCTCCGCGAGGCCCGACGCGGCAGAGGACCACAGGGCCTTGGCCCGGCTGCCGGTCGCCGCATAGACCGGTGTCGACACGGCTATCCCCTCCGGAATGTTGTGGAGCGCGATGGCGATGGCAATGGCGATGCCCAGGGCGGGGTCGTGCAGTGTACCTGCAAAGGTGGTGATGCCTTCGGGAAAGTTGTGGACGCCGATGCCCAGGGCAACCAGCAGCCCCGTCTTGAGAAGCCGGCCTCGGTGCATCTCGTCGCCCCAACCAGCCCCATGACGGCGCCTGTGACGACTGTGGTCCACTGGATCAGGCATCAAGTCTATCCGTAGCTCGGCCCCGGCGTCGTGGCGTTCACCCATATGGATGTGCGGGATGAGGATGTCGATCAGGAACATCACCGCCATCCCGCAAAAGAACGCCAAATAGGCCAGCGCAAAGCCGATTTCCTCGATCCCGTGCTGCAGCAACTCGCCAAACGAGACCAGGATCATCACTCCGGCAGAGAAACCCATCATGAACGACATAAAGCGGGGGCCGGGCTTGCAGAGGAAAACGGTCAGCAGGCTGCCCAGCACCGTGGAGAGTCCAGCGAGGGTCGGAAGTAGTAGTGCAAGACCTATGGCAGCGTTCATATGGTGTCTCCCAGTTCTACATCTATGTAACGTGCAGGCACGGCTTCCGTCGCTCTACAGACGCCGCCACTCTTTGCTCGCGTACTGGAGCCACGCCTGACCGATCCGCTTCGCGAGCATTTGCCTTTCAGTCCAGATGGGCGCCCTCCCGCGATCCGCTTCCTCAATCCACAATATCCCTGCACTGCGGGCAGTAACCGCTCACGTGCAGGTGAGTGCTGGTCACACGTACGCCTTCCTGCTCGCAGAGCACCTGCACGATCTGGGCCACCAGGGGCGTGTCGAACTCGATCACCTTGCCACAGCGCAGGCAGGTAAAGTGATAGTGCGGCTCTTGGCGCACCGCTTCATAGTGACCGTGGTCCTGGCCCAAGCGGTGCTCCTCCACCAGCCCTATCTCCCGGAGCAGAGCCAGTGTGCGGTACACCGTTGCCAGGCTGACGTCAGGATCACGTGCCTTGACCCGGTCGTACAGTGCGTCCGCGTCCAGATGTCCAGTGCTCTCCTCCAGCACCTGCAAGATCAGCCGGCGCTGAGCGGTCAGCCGCCGACCGGCTGATCGCAATGCACCTTGCAGACGTTCGTCCAAGGCGCTCATTCCTGCCCTTCCTCTCGCGAATGATTCTCATTAGCAAGTATATGCTCTTTGCAGCATCTGTCAAACGGCGTGGCATTCGCGCACGTGACGATCACACGTACACGTACCCCTCCAGCGCATACGCCTCCAACCCACCCGCGGGATCGATCTCGGGCGCACGCACGGCCCGGCAGGTCGCCCACGCCGCGATCACGCTGTCCAGCGCGTCGCCCCCCTCCTCTGCCACGATCGCCGCCCTCAGTGCTGGCGACGCGATCGCGACCTCGCCCTGCGCCTCGATACCCGCCAGGATCGCCTCCCGCGTGCGGCGGCCCGCCTCCGTCTTGTTCTTGTACTGCTGCGCCGGCAGCCCTGCCCACTTGAGCGTCGATGCCGGGCAGATCTCGATGACCCACGCCCGGCTCGCACACCGGGCTTGCATCGGCAGCACGCACGCTGCCTCATCACGGACCAGCGGAGAGAGCAGCTCGACGATCCCATAGTAGGTCTGACGGTAGAGGCGCAGGTTGTACGCGGAGAACGGCGTCTTGGTCTCGCGATCCGTCCGGCGCTTGAGCTCGCCCGCCGGGTGCTGCGCGCGGCACGCCTGCCGGAATGCGTCTGCCGTCGGATAGTCAGTCGGGAACGAGCGGGCGAACGCCTCCCATCTGCCCACGCCCTCGAGCAGCGGCAGCGGCAAGCCGAACGGGAAATCGAGCCCGAAAGCCGCTCCTGGCGAACCCGCAATCAGTTCCCGCAGCGCGCCGAGCGCCGCTTCGCGATCCCGCCCCGAACCCGGCAGCGCCTCGGCCGGGTAGCAGGTCTCCACCCGCAGCTCCTCCTCGCTGACCAGCCATTCGGCCAGCCAGATCCGCCGCCCTGCGTCCTGCGCCCCGCTGGAATCGACGCCATATACCCGCTCGCGATCCATCGTCACTCCTTGATCGGTGCCAGGCACCACAGATCACCCCCGCGGCAGCGTAAACCACACCCGCGTGCCCTGACCGGCGACGCTGTCGACCCCAATCTCGCCCCCGTGCGCCTCCACGATCCCCGCCGAGATGGCCAATCCCAGCCCCGCCCCACCCGTCGCCCGGCT
>Ga0315537_1003291_pt1 | contig 12044 bp, 9 predicted proteins | sample SalMarSW160270MG_FD_203091 | JGI IMG/M metagenome (GOLD analysis project Ga0315537, IMG submission 203091) | Salt marsh sediment microbial communities from the Plum Island Ecosystem LTER, Massachusetts, United States - Salt Marsh Sediment SW1602-70 ... | reverse complement strand
GCTAAGCTGGGATATCAGGCCATCGCTGCACTGACTGTGGTGATTCCTTATCACATATTGGTTGTTGCCATCAGCGTTGGCTCCGGCATCGGTATTAATTCCCTTGTTTCTCGGCGCTTTGGCGAAAGAAATGTTGAGGCTGCCAATAACGCCGCCGGGCAGATTTTCCCGCTTGCTGGCTTTTTCGGCACAGTCTTCCTGATAGCTGCCGTTTTCTTTCCCGAAACTATTCTCACTATCAGCGGTGCTACTCCAGATATTATGGATTTGGCCACCCAGTACCTGGTAGTTATCGGCCTGGGCATGCCTTTCCTTATCTTTATGATAATAGCTAATGGTCTTCTCCGTGGTTCGGGAGAATCGGTCAAGCCAATGGTATTCATGGTTACGGCCACGGTTGCAAACATCATCCTTGACCCCTTTCTCATTTTTGGTTACGGTCCGTTCCCAGAGATGGGTATCCGCGGCGCAGCTCTGGCTACAGCAATCGCCTACCTGCTCGGTGCTGGGCTGTGTTTTTATTATGTTGTGGGGCACAAGTCTGTCTACCGGGTGAGGCTGCGCAATCTCATCCCCAGTCTACCGATAATGCGAGAAATTTACCGCGTTGGCTTACCATCAATGATAATAGAAATTATGGAAAGCGTGGTATTTGCCATATTAAACTTCGTTCTTTCAGCGTTCGGGTCATTAGCCTTGGCCGCTGGCGGCCTGATGATACGTATTGTTGACCTGGCTTTTATGCCTATTTTTGGCGCTTCCAATGGGCTCTTACCCATCGTTGGTTTTTGCTTTGGGGCTGGGCTTTGGCGCCGGTTGTGGAGGGCGGTTAAGTTAGCTTCAGTTGGGCTTGTTTTACTGCTGGGTATAGCTACTGTAATAATGGAAATCTTCAGCCCCCAGCTTGTTGGCATCTTCAGTCGCGACCCGGAATTGTTGGCTATCGCTGTGCCTGCCATGCGTATTTGCCTGTCGACACTGGCTTTATTTGGCCCGATGGTTTTATTTGTCACCACTTTTCAGGGGCTGTCCAAGGGTAAGGACGCTTTACTCCTTTCACTGGTCCGCCAGCTCATCTTCTTTATTCCATTACTTTTTCTTCTGCGATGGGCTTGGGGAATGACCGGTGTTTGGCTGTCACTGCCAATTTCGGATATCCTCGCTTTTATCGTGTCGGGACTATGGCTTTTCCGGGAGTATCGGCGGCAGCAGGGCATGTCACCTATCACACCTGCCGCGGGGATTAAAATGTGATATAATTTTCTAGGTTAATATCTTGCTTGATGTAGTATACTTCAGGATATAATTAGGTAATCAATATAATTAGGTAATAAATAGGAGGGTGTAATATGAGTTACAAGCGTAAAGTGCTTCGCGTCAACCTTACTACCGGAAGCGTGGCCACAGAGCCTTTAAACGAGGCCTGGACCGAAAAATATTATGGGGGGCGAGGTTTAGGTGTAAAATACCTCTATGAGGAGCTTAAAGAGGGTGTTGCCCCACTATCGAAGGAGAATAAACTTATCCTGGCCACAGGTCCTCTTACGGGAACAATTGTGCCGTGTTCAGGCAAGTTAGCTATTATTACCAAATCGCCAGCCACGGGGGGGATACTTGATTGCTCCATTGGAGGCCGTTTTGCTGCGCAGCTTAAATTTGCTGGCTACGATATGTTGATTATCGAAGGACAGGCAAAAGCCCCGGCTTACCTGGTAATTGATAATGAAAAAGTAGAAATTCGTGATGCCAGTCAGCTTTGGGGCAAAGGTATTTTTGAAACCGAGTCGCAACTGCACGGAGAGCATGGGGTGGCAACAAGTGTGCTAAGCATTGGCCCCGCTGGGGAGAATTTAGTTTCCTTTGCCTGCATCGGCTCGGAATACTACCGCCAGGCAGGCCGTGGTGGTGTCGGCTCCGTCATGGGAAGCAAGAAGTTGAAGGCTATTGTCTGTTCCGGGAGTACGGGTGTGGCTGTTCCTGACATGTCGCGCCTTCTGGAGTTAACTAAAAAGTTAATAAAGGAAGACGTGCTAACCGATACCAATCTTTGGGCTTATACCGAAGGCACCTCGACGATTGTTGATATGAGCAATTCAGCCGGGATATTGCCGACCAGAAACTACCAGGATGGTGTATTTGAGGGTGCCGCTAAAATTAATGCCGATAGCATCCAGAAGCTCCAGCCCAAGAAAAAAGCTTGTTTTTCCTGCGCTCTGGGTTGTGGGAATTACAGCGATATAAAAGGTAATGCCGTGGAGGGCCCGGAATACGAGACCCTAGCTTTGGCTGGGTCTAACTGCGGAGTGGATGACCTGGGAGCAATTATCAAGTTCAACGCCGACTGTGATGACCTGGGGCTGGATACAATATCTACTGGTAATGTGCTGGGTTTTGCCATGGAAATGACGGAAAAAGGAATAAAGGATTTTGGCGTACAATTTGGTGATATAGAGACTTACTCAAAAATACCCCGCCTGGTTGCACAATTGAAAGGGGTGGGGGAGGAGTTAAGCCAGGGGGTGAAGAAGCTGGCCAAGAAATACGGCACCACTGATTTTGCTATGGAGGTTAAGGGGTTGGAGTTACCCGGCTATGACCCGCGAGGCTCTTGGGGGATGGGTCTGGCTTATGCCACTGCCAACCGTGGCGGTTGCCATATGAGCGCCTGGCCTATTGCCGAGGAAGCTTTTGGTGACGTTGACCCGTTTACTATTGAAGGGAAGGCTCAGATGGTGATAAACGCACAGAACTATAACGCCATTAAGTTTTCCCTTATCTTGTGCGATTTCTGGGCGCTTTCTATGGAAACCATGAGTGAAATAATGTCCTGCGTGTTTGGCCGCGATGTTCCTGTAGCTGAACTGGAAAAGGCGGGGGAGCGTATCTGGACTCTACTCAGATTGTTCAATGTCAGGGAAGGTTTTAGGGTAGCTGACGATTATATACCTGGCCGGTTCTTAAAAGAACCCCTGAAGTCCGGGACTCCTGCCGGGAAATTGTTCCCGCCTGAAAAGTTCAACTCTATGTTACGGGAGTATTACCAAATTCGCGGTTGGGATGATTCGGGAGTTCCTACACCAGAGAAGCTTAAAGAATTGGACATGTAAGGGGTGGCAGATGGCAGTGGCCTGGGTTCGCACGCATGGGTCGCTATCTTCACACCCTGTTAAAGAGGGTATAGGCAGAGGAGATGGTGTCCCGGTAATGTTCCAAGGAAAAAGACTGAAGGTTAGGGAGGTTTTTTCCAGGTTGCATATCCCTGAAGAGCTAGTGTCGTTTGTTGCTATAAATGGCGTGAAATCTGCTAAAGATGCCTGGGTAATAGATGGGGATAAGGTAACTATTTTCGCCTTGGTAGCCGGTGGTTAGGCATAAGGCCAATAACTACTAGGGCATTGACAAATAAAGATTCTGTTATAGAATAGTCTAAACCGATACTTTTTGGGTAAGGGGAAAAATAATAAAAAATAATATATAAGAAATGAGGTGATGTCATGTAATGGAGAGTAAGGTATCTTGTAGAGATGATTTAAAAAACTTGCAAAGGGGGTATCAGGTGAAAAGAAGAAGATTGCTAACAGCAGTTATTGGCATCAGCTTGGCGCTGGTGCTGGCGTTGTCACTACCGCTGGTCAGTGGTTGCCCGGGAACAACAACACCAACAACACCAACAAATGGAGGAACACCAGCAAAGGTTTACGAATTGAGGATGCAGCACTCCTGGGGTGCTGCCGAAAACCACTTCTTTCAGCAGTATGCCGATATTGTCGAGGAGATGAGCGGCGGGCGGATTAAGATTGCGGTATTCTCTGACGGTGAGTTAGTGAGTATGGAGGAACTTTGCGATGCCGTAGCGGCAGGGACCATCGACATCGGGCATACCCATCCCGATTATTACTCAGGTGTGGTTCCCGAAGGTTACCTTGAATCGGCCCCCTATCTATGGAGAACGTTAGAGGAGGAAATGGCTACTGGCTACCAATATGGAATTGGAGCCATATACACTGAAGCTTTTGAAGAGAAGTATGGTTACCATGTCCTCGGGCACGAACTATGCGACCCGGGTGCTCTGATGTTCACCAGACCGATTTATAGCCTGGCAGACATGGAAGGGTGTGTGATAAATGTTTGTGACCCCTACGCGTCGATATTGGCCAAACTGGCAGGTGCCTCGGCGACTTACATGGGCCCCGAGGAGATATATACCGCGCTGTCTACGGGTGTTCTTGATGGGGTTGAGTACGGAGCAGCCAGCGCCATGTATGCAATGGGGTTCCACGATGTTGCCAAGTATTATTTAAAGCCGGAACATCAGGTTGCCTGGTTCCCGTTTTACTTTATAAATCAGGACCTGTGGGACGAGCTACCTCCTGACCTGCAAGCGATTCTTACCGAGGGCGTCAGCGCTAATGCCACATATATGAAAGCCTGGTATTCTGAACGAGAAGTAAAGGCCCTGGCGCTGATGCGGGAGGCTGGCGTTACGGTATGTACGTTACCTGATGAAGATGTGGAAGCCATCTTCCAGGAGACACTAGAGTGGCTAACGGAAGACTACGCCTCGCTGTCCCCTAGGTGCGCGAGGGCAGCCGACATATGCCTTGAAGCACTGAGGGACTTCGGGCGTATAGACTGAGTCAAATGCGATTGGGGGGAGAGGGAAACCCTCTCCCCCTCCATGGCTGGAACTGCTTAACTTGCCGATGGCAAGTTAGATAGTACGCTGTAAGATTTGAGCTAACCTTAAGCAGGCTTGGTGTAAATAAATATAGGTGAGAATTGCCAATGAAGTGGCTTAGGCTTACTGTTAAGGTTATTGATTTCTCCAGCGACGCTGTTGCCAAGTATGTTTGCTGGGTAATTCTGGCTCTTATGGCCCTTACCTTCTATGACGTGGTAATGAGGTATTTCTTCAACTCCCCTACTATCTGGGTTTATGAACTGGTCGGGTTGGTTTTTGGTCCTCTCTGGTTGCTGGTCGGCGCCTACCTGCTCACTCATGATGAGCATGTCCGTATGGATATTTTCTGGCGGCGCCTCTCTCCCAGAAATCAGGCCATTATAGACCTGATTACCTACACACTTTTCTTCTTTTACAGTATTCTGATAGTGGTGTACGGGTGGGATTATTTCATGACATCCTTTATTCGTCAAGACCATCTCAGCATGACGATGTGGAAACCCCTTGTATGGCCGTTTAAACTATTTCTACCCGTAGGAGTTGGCCTCATGGTGCTGGCGGGTATAGCTAAATATATCCGTGACCTCTATATGGCTATCACCGGGAGACGACTGGAATGAGTATTGAGTGGATTACCCTGATCTTTTTTAGTAGCATGTTTCTGCTCCTGGCGCTTGGGCTACCTGTAGTCTTCACCCTGGGCGCTCTGAGCTTGCTTTTCGCCTTTTTCTTATGGGGGCCAGAGTCCGTCGGTATGGGGCTCCTAGGAGCTGTCAGCGTGGTAAGATATACCCTTCTGGTCTGCGTTCCCCTGTTTGTGTTTATGGGGATGATGATGTACCACTCCGGCATCGCCGATGACCTCTATAACGTGTTTCAGAACTGGCTGGCTCCTATTCCGGGTTGTCTGGCATCAGCTACAATAGGGGTTTGTACTATATTTGCCGCTATAGTCAGCTCCGAGGCAACTGCCACCCTGACCATGGGGAGCATTGCCCTGCCCCTGATGCGCAAGCGGGGATATAGCAAGACTATAGCAACCGGGTGCATCCAGGCGGGAGCGGCTCTGGGATTCCTTATCCCACCCAGCTGCATTGCCATCCTCTATGCCGTCATTGCCAAGGAGTCAGTGGGCAGACTCTTCGCCGGGGGCATGCTCCCCGGACTGCTGCTGGCCACCCTCTTTATTCTCTATATAACAATAAGATGCAAAATTCAGCCGAGTATAGCTCCCTCTATACCCAAGGCGGATAGGCCTCCCTGGGGGGAAAAGGTGCGGTCCCTTAAGGGTTTAATCCTCCCCGTAGGCATCATCGCGCTGGTTATGGGGTCGATTCTTTCGGGGCTGACCACCCCCGTAGAGGCTTCGGCTATAGGCGCCTTGGCCAGCTTGATAGCTGTTGCCATCAAGCGCCGGCTTAACGGCAAGATTCTTCAGGATTCAACGCTGGCGAGCTTGAAGCTCACCGGCATAATGATGTGGATTTTCATGGGGGCATTAACCTTCGGCAAAGTCTACGACGCCCTGGGGGCCAAGGATATAACAGAGATGGTCATGGCTAATGTGCCGCTGGGGCGCTGGGGCGTTCTCATACTGATACAGCTAACCTTCTTCGTCTTGGGTACGTCTTTAGATGATACCGCCATCCTGTTTATCACCATGCCTGTCTATATCCCTATAATCAGGGAGCTGGGTTTTGACCCGATATGGTTCGGGGTCCTTTACATCGTCAATATGCAGATGGCTTATCTAACCCCACCCTTCGGCTACTGTCTGATGTTAATTAAGGGGGTGGTCCCACCGGATATAACTATGGGAGACATATACCGTTCAGTTGTGCCCTTTGTGATGATTCAGGCGGTTGGCCTGGCTATCATTATGATATTCCCTGAGATAGTCCTCTGGCTTCCCCGCCTCGCATTCGGGTAAAGGCGGTGGATATTGTGGAAACCTCGTCTCCTTGTTCCCGCTAATATCGCCTGCTGGGCGGCCCCGGCGGTGACCTGGCAAAAACAGGGTAGATAATGGGTGAAACCTAACGTGGGGCTAACTAACCTTGGTGTGCTTTCGTTGATTTCAGCAGAAAGGGGGTTTTATTATGGGTTCAAATCTCGGGACAGTTGGTATTTTTGAATCGGTGCGAGAGCAGCCTGCCGCTGTTGGTGAGAAGATGAATGAGGGTGAACATTGGTAATAGCAGAAATAAATGGCCGACTATCATTAGTGATAATAAATTACATTGTTTTTAGGAGGTAATATTAAGTGACCGGAAAAAATATCGTAAAAATAGTGACTGATATTCCAGGACCCAAAAGCCGCCAATTGTATAGCGAGAATGAGCAGAATGTTCCCAGGGGCGTTGGTCATCAAACACCGATCGCTGTTTCAAGCGCCAAGGGGGCTACTGTAACCGACGTTGATGGCAACACATATTTTGATTTTGCCGGTGGAATAGGAGTACTAAATGTAGGTCATCGCGCTGATGAAGTTGTTAGAGCGATAAAAGAACAAGCGGATAAGTATCTTCATGTTTGCTTTCATGTCCTTATATATGAATCTTACATTCGTCTCGCCAATAAGCTGAATACAATAACCCCGGGGCAATTCCCAAAGAAGACCCTGTTATTAAATAGTGGTGCTGAGGCAGTTGAAAATGCAATCAAAATTGCCAAGTATTATACGAAACGATATGGGGTGCTATCATTTTTGGAGGGATTTCATGGCAGAACTGCCCTGGCCATGAGCCTCACCGGGCAAATCCAGCCGTACAAGTCTAATTTTGGACCCTCTGTTCCTTGGGTATATCACCTGCCGTTTGCTTACTGTTATAGATGCCCCTTTGGCCAGACCTACCCTTCTTGTGAAGTTGTCTGCGCTAGATATATGGAGCGTGTTTTCGAAAGTGAAATATCGGCAGATGCGATAGCGGCGCTGATTGTTGAGCCAGTTCAGGGTGAGGGGGGCTTTATTGTCCCGCCAAAGGAGTTTTTTCCTGAACTCCGCAGAATCTGCAACGAGCACGGGATTGTGTTTATTGATGATGAGATCCAGACTGGCTTTGCCAGGACAGGGAAGTTGTTTGCTGCAGAGCATTTCTCAATCGAGCCAGATATGGTACTTACCGCCAAGTCACTTGGCGGTGGTATGATTATAAGTGCTGTTACAGGCAAGGCGGAAATTATGGAAGCGCCACATGTTGGAGGGTTAGGTGGAACGTATGGCGGCCACCCGCTTTCGTGCCAAGCCAGCCTAGCCACCATTGATATAATTGAGAGGGATAACTTAGCCGGCAGGGCTGATTCAATTGGTAAAAAATTAAAAGAAGCGCTTTATGCCATGCAGGAGAGATACCCCATTATCGGTGATGTTCGCGGGTTAGGTGCGATGGTTGCGGTAGAACTGGTTAAAGATAGAGCGACAAAAGAACCGGCCCCCAAGGAGACTGCTCAGATACGGGTAAAGTGCTACCAAAATGGGTTGATAATGTTAAGCGCCGGTATTCACCATAATGTGATGAGGATTCTGGTTCCCTTGGTAATAACAGACGAGGAACTTGAAGAGGCGCTATCTATCCTGGAAGAAGCTTTTAAGAGTATTTGATAGATTGAGCTTGATATCATTATAGAGATTGAAATAGCGGGCTATACAAACCTTCCGGCGCTTGGATTGATTCAGAGGGTTTGGCAGGTGGTGTTGCACTTAAAGAATTCAACGATTGATTTTGGAGGAGGCGCATGACCGCAGGTTATATCGGTAAAATCTTAATCGTAGATTTGACCTCGGGTGAGGTGAAGGAAGAGCGGCTCCCGGATGAGTTATACCGGGAGTTCATTGGTGGGGTAGGATTGGGGGTAAGACTGCTTTATGAGCGTCAGCCTGGCAAGGTAGACCCTTTGGGGCAACAAAACATCTTGGGCTTTATGCCCGGGTTGCTGAGCGGTACGGCTGCACCCAGTTCATCCCGGCTTACCCTGGTATCTAAGTCTCCTTTGACTGGCGGTTGGGGAGATGCCAGCGTTGGGGGTTACATGGGTTTTGACCTAAAGCGCGCTGGCTATGATGGTATCCTGTTTTACGGGATTTCTCCAAAGCCAGTCTATTTATTAATATGTCAGGGTAAAGCTGAGCTAAAAGACGCCTCCCACCTTTGGGGCAAGGATACCATTGAGACGGAAGAGACACTGCGCAAAGAGATAGGGGACACGCGGCTTAGGGTAGCCTGTATAGGCCCTGCGGGGGAAAAACTGTCACTGATTTCGTCGGTAATGACTGAGGGAGGCAGAGCGGCGGCTAGGTCGGGGTTGGGGGCAGTAATGGGCTCTAAGCGCCTGAAGGCTGTTGCTGTGAGGGGGCAAAATGTTGTTCCTGTGGCTGACAATACAAGAGTGCAACAGCTACAGAAACAGTTCATTAAAGATGTTAAAGAGACGAAGGTGAAGTTCATTGGCACACTGAAGAGCCTGGGGACAGTCGGCAACACTGAAGGCTTTATAGCTGGGGGAGCTACCCCAATCAAGAACTGGAGCCTGAATGGGGAAGATAGCATGCCTGCCGATGCCCAACCGTATGGCATCGGTGTGAACAGTTATTTAGTGAAGAGGCATACCTGTGTTGGTTGCCCCATAGGTTGTGGGGGTAGTGTCAGGACGGAAGAGACCGGGGAATGCCTTAGGCCGGAGTACGAAACAGTAGCCGGCTTTGGCCCCATGTGCCTGATTAACGATATGGCCGCGATTATTACAGCCTGTAATATATGTGATCGCTACGGCATAGATACTATCTCGGTAAGCACAACTATTGCTTTTGCTATCGAGTGTTATCAGCGGGGGATTTTAACCAAGCAGGATACCGATGGCATTGAGCTTACCTGGAATAACCCTTCGGCCGTAATAGCTATACTGAAGAAGATAGTAAAGAGGGAAGGGATTGGCGATGTGCTTGCCGATGGAGTTAAAAGGGCGGCCGAAAGAATTGGGCATGGGGCTGAGGAGTCTGCCATTCATGTAGGCGGTCAAGAGATGGGTTTTCACGACCCGCGGCAACTTCCCGCCCGTGGTACTGGCTACATATGTGACCCAACACCAGGACGGCATACCACATTCTTTGTCGGGACAATACTGGAGAGAGCCGGTTCGCCCGGACCGTATCCCGAGCTTTGGGGCCCTCAGGTAGAGCTTCGCGATTATGAACATAAATCGGTTATTTACAGTGCGGCTATTAAGTATGAGCAGGTAGTAGCCTCGGCGGGTGTATGCAAGTTCGCTCTGTTTCAGGGAACCTTCCCGGCAATAGACCTTATCGCGGCTGTTACCGGCTGGGACTTTACTCCTGAAGAAGCGATGGTAACCGGCGAGAGGATACAAACTCTGCGCCAGCTGTTTAACATTAGAGAGGGCATTAACCCCATCGAGATTCGTTTGCCACAGCGAGTTAGCCAACCGACAACCTCCGGGCCGTTAAAGGGTATCACTTCAGATTTTGACCTCTTACGTAAGCAGTATTACGAGGCGGCGGGATGGAACCCAGAAACCGGCCACCCCATAGAATCAAGATTGGAAGAGTTAGGACTCAGGGATTTAGTCAACAGGGACTAGGTTTACCTAGATTTTGCCCAGAACAGAATACAGAGGTGCAGGATGCATGTATTAGAGGATAGACCATGGTTTAAGTTCTGGCCAGAAGGCGTGCCACGGCATATAGACTACCCCCAGATACCGCTATTTGAGTTCCTGTCCAACGCGGCTAAAAAATACCCTGCCAATATTGCTTTTAGCTGCCAGGGGAACAGCTTGACTTATGCCGAGTTGGATACAGCCGTTAACAAACTGGCCGCCGGTCTCCAGGATCTGGGGATAAACAAGGGGGATAGTGTAGTGCTTTTTCTCCCCAATAACCTGGAGTTTGTTATCGGATATTACGGAATATTAAAGGCAGGTGGTATAGTTAGCCCGGCCAATCCACTATATAAGGGTAGGGAGTTGAAACACCAGCTTAATGACTGCCGGGCCGCTGGCATTATCACCGATGGAAATTCTTACCCCTTAGTCAGAGAAATCAGAGATGAAACTGGATTGAAAGCCGTGATATTGAGTGACACAGAAGGGACTGAAGGAGCACTTTCGTTGGCGGAAATTCTAGCCAAGTATCCACCGGCCCCGCCTGCGGTTGATATAAAGCCTAAAGAGGATATAGCCGCCATTGAATATACCGGTGGCACAACGGGATTATCCAAGGGAGCAATGCTGACTCACTATAACCTGGTGGCTAATGCCATACAGAATGCGGCATGGTTAGGCTGGAGTGATAAAGATGTCATTATCGGTGTGCTTCCCTTCTACCACAGTTGGGGCGCTTGTACCTGTGTAAATTCACCAATCTACGTAGGCGCTCAAGTGATTACGCTTCCCCGTTTTGATGCTGAAGAGCTACTTATGACTATCGAAAGAGAGAAGGCAACGGTACTTTATGGTGCTGCCTCTATGTTTACTATGTTAGTAAATAGCCCGCTTATAGAGAAATATGACCTTTCTAGCTTGAAATATGTCAAAGCGGGGGCGATGCCGATACCACCCGAGGCCAAGGAGAGGTGGGAACGGCTAACCAGTGTCAAAATGGTTTTGGGCTATGGACTGAGCGAAGCCTGCCCGGAAACTCATGATTCTCCGCTACAAAGGGTGAAGCCGGGAACGGTAGGAATACCTATTATGGATACCGACGCCCGAATTATGGATGAGGCAACGGGTGAAACTGAGCTGCCGCCGGGTGAGGTAGGTGAGCTGGTAATCAGGGGACCTCAGGTCATGAAGGGATACCTTAACAGGCCGGAGGATGATAAGGAAGCACTCCGGGACGGCTGGCTTTACACCGGGGACCTGGCGCTGGTGGATGAGGAAGGGTACTTTAGCATTGTTGACCGCAAGAAGGAGATAATAAAATACAAAGGCTATACCATCGCCCCGGCTGAGGTCGAGGCAGCGCTCTATGAACACCCGGCAGTTAGAGAGTGCGCCGTGGTGGGTAAACCGGATGCCCTGGCTGGTGAAGTGCCTAAAGCTTTTATAGTAGTGAAGGAGGGGTGTACCTTATCCGAGGATGAGGTTATTAAATTTTGTGGACAAAGGGTTGCTCCGTACAAGAAGGTACGTGAGGTTGAGTTTATAGAGGAAATACCAAAAACGCGGGTAGGTAAGGTTTTGAGAAGAGTGCTCAGAGATGGAGAGAGAAGACTATAGTCAGGATGAATTTTGTAGACTCTGGTTGCCAGGAGACCTTTAAAAGAGTATCCTTACCAATATAGTCCTGATTTTTTGCTTTGGCTGCAAATCTTCAGTAAAATATAATTAAGAGGAGGCAAGCCATGGG
>Ga0315537_1003289_pt1 | contig 12051 bp, 8 predicted proteins | sample SalMarSW160270MG_FD_203091 | JGI IMG/M metagenome (GOLD analysis project Ga0315537, IMG submission 203091) | Salt marsh sediment microbial communities from the Plum Island Ecosystem LTER, Massachusetts, United States - Salt Marsh Sediment SW1602-70 ... | reverse complement strand
GGGCAAGCCGTTTACCATTATTTTTATATTCTTCATTTTGCACCTCCTATTTCCCTCACAATCGATTCAAGATTCGGGAATTCTCTGTTTTTAAGAGCTGAAAGATTATGCGTTAATGTTTTTATAGCATTCGGGATATATTTTTCAAAGTATCTTTTTCCTTTAATGCGACTAAGATAAGCGAAGGCCCCCAATATTTGAAGGTTTCTTGTTATAGAACAATATGTATAACAGGTAAGAAAGTTACCTGGATCGATATTCAGAAGGGCTGGAAGCGTTTTACCTGAAAAATTAAGGAGTTGATTCCGGACCCAGGGAGATAACTCAACATAGGGATCGATCAGCAAAGATGCAAGGTCGTACTGGACCGGCCCTAACCGTCCCCCTTGAAAGTCAATAAAGTAAAACCGATTATTTTTTACCATGATGTTTCGTGACTGCATGTCCCGGTGCATAAATCCGATGACCGAAAATTCAAGAGCCATGTCCGCAAGGGTTCTAAATTCATCTTCAAGATCTTTAAAGGAGATATTCATGCCAATGTATATCCTTAAAAAAGCATCAACAAAGTACCGGCATTCTTTCTCGAGAATAAGATCCTGATTGTAATGTGAGGTTTGATATGTCCAGGCCGGATCAAAGCCCTTTGCACCGGTTGAGGAAAGTTTCCCGAGAAGGCCTATGACCGATTTGTAGTATGAGAGGATCTCCTCCGGGTTTTGAGTATTCAGAACAAGAGTTTGAAGATTTATATCCCCAAGATCCTCCATGAATACAAGGCCTGAAAAAGTATCATGAAGATATATTTCCGGTACCGGTATATCCTTATCATGCAAATGTCGGCCGATAGCAACAAATGAGTCCACTTCGCTGGTTGATGGGTTTCTTCTGATGTTGTGATCTGCCATGACCAGTGATCTGTTTCCCGAGGTCAGCCGGTACCAGTTTCTGTCAGACCCATCACCTTTGAGTTCGGTACGGAAAATCTTTTTGTCCGGCCAGCTCGGGAAGGCGTATTTGAAAGCTTCAGGCGCCATCTGTTCGAAAACCGCCTGGTTGTATCTTTCCGGGGACCCCATATCTTTCCAATGGTATTCCTTTGAAATAAAAGCGCATACTTTTTTATTTTCTGATATCAGTTGCCGGTATATGTCGATACTGCTTGAAAATATATTATCGGGTATTAATTCAAGAACTTGTGGATCCAGAACCTGTATGCCGGTAAAGGTTAGTTTTCTGGTTTCTCCAGACCGGTAAATATTCGAGCCTGAAGCAAGGTGAGAGGGGAGGATCGTCGAATTATGGAACTTAGTAACAAAACTGTCTTTATTTACCGACACGGTGTTAAACTGTGGGGTGTCATGAAGAACCAGTGTGACCGGATGGCTATGATTTAAGTGAAAATCATACACTTTTTTCAAATCTATATCGGTAAAAATGTCGCTGTTAATGACCATAAAGGGATGATCGTCCCAGAAGTCGGCAACATTTTTTATGGCTCCTCCTGTACCAAGGATTTCCGGTTCATAGCGGGTGATGACAGGGATTGCATATTTTTGTTGCGACAGATAGGAATCTATCTTTTTATAAAGATGATGGGTGTTGATGATAACCGCTTTACATCCTGCATTCTGCAGACTTAAGATCATGATATGGAGCAGTGGTCGCCCTGCAATCGGAAAAAGCGCTTTGGGTGTGTTTTTCGTAAAGGGAAGCAATCGCGTGCCAAAGCCTGCGGCAAGTATTAAGGCTTTCATTTACATAGTTGAGTGGTTCATTGATTAAATGGTTGAGTTGTTTTCTATGGCATTTTTTTTAGCCACGAAGACACGAAGAAAGATTAATACATTGATCCTTTGTGTCTTTGTGCCTTTGTGGCAAATCTTTTTGGTTAGGGTTGATCCGGGTTAGGTTATAGACAATTCAAATATTTTTGGATTGCGTCGGCATAGAATTCTATCCTGTCCTTATTATCGGAACCTTTTACACCGTTGGTTGTAAAAAAATCTATTCCATTATTGTAGTAGACTATGGAAAGCGCTTCTTTTCGTTCGATTTCCTTCTTTTTATACATGCGATTTCCAATGGTTTCAATTTTTTTTGTTCGGTCTTTCGTCTTAATGGAGTTTGAAGGGTGTTGTATGAAAAAATTTAATACGATCCAGTATGATTCAAAATAGGTTTTCAGGAAACTTGAGAATAATCTCAATTTTCTAAAACCCGAAGAGGTCAGATTATAGATGTCGGGCAAGGTGGGATGAGGCATTAAAATGGTTTCGTCGATAAATGCCTTTATGTTTTTACGAACAAAGTATTCTGTAGTTTTATCAACATCATATGCGAATTCATATTTGAAGAAATATTGAAGGAACTCATAGTCGGCGTGCAAATCGGAAGCCGAAAACAGAAAAGCATCCTTGACAAGAATTGCAAGAGAGGTAATTGCCGCCGGAACAAAAAAGGCGATACAGTTGTTTTTGTAATATTCCAGGTTTGGGCGTTTACTTTCGTTTACCTTTAACAGCGCATCGGCATAACCGGGCGTCTTGTCTTTTGTGATACGTTCGATGAATTTTCTATGGACATAAGTATCAAGCACATGCTCCACTGTGTGAACATGGTCGAGAAGAAGTGTATCGGCAAGTCTGGCTTTTTGTGAAAGCAGCAGGTTCATGTATGTTTCGACATGGGATATCAGGTGATCAAAAGAAAAACTTTTTTTTGAACAGTTCATGAGAGCGGCGGCAACAAGGGCGTGAGGCGTAACAACAGTAACCGAGTTTATGGCGTTTATAACCCTGTGCCCCAGATTTCGGCAAAAAATGTTAAACTCTTTGGATCCCATTTCTTGAATCGGCGTGCCGTATTGCAACAGAAGCTCCTTTAAAGAGATCGGTTCATGGAACTGAATATAGATTCTCCCATATCTTTTTTTTAAAAATTTTCGTGCTTTAATGACCTGCAGCAGACTTTCAGGCTGTTTCTCTTTTCCTTCAATTTCATGAAGATACGAGCTTTCCTCCAATACCGTGTCATATCCTATAAAAATAGGTGCGAATATCATGTCTTCACACGCTCTGTTTTTATAAGCATTGAGAAGGATTGAAAGGAGTCCAAGCTTGGGCAGAATCAATTTTCCGGTTCGGCTTCGACCGCCTTCAATGAAGAATTCTATGTTGAAGCCTTCTGCAAGCAGATTATGAATATATTCTGCAAAAACCTTTGAATAGAGGACCGCTCCTCTAAACGATCGCCTTATGAAGAATGCGCCGCCGCCCCTGAATAGGGGGCCTAAGGGCCAGAAAGAAAGATTTTTTCCTGCAGCAACCAGAGGACACGGCATATTGTTATGATACAGAAGATACGATAATATCAGGTAATCGATATGACTTTTGTGGCAGGGAATAAGGATTACAGGACCCTTCTGGGATATGCTTTTCACTCTGTTGAGGCCGTCCTTATCCACGGTTACCCCTTCAAACATTGTGTTCAGGACCCAGGTTATCAATACCGTGGCCAATTTTATGATGATCATACTGTAGTTGGCGGCAATCTCATCAAGAGAATCGCTTGCCTTTTTTCGTACCTTATAAATCGGGATATTGCGGGCTTTTGAATGATGTTCCATGAAGGTTTGAAGCCGTTCTTTTGTAAAGATATTTTCCTTCATTTCATGCCGTGTTTTCAAAACCGGTCCCGTGATACTTTGGCGATGACGATTGATTTGATTCAAGAGATTGCGTCTTAAGGCGAGCGTCTGATATTCGATGCTTTTTTCCCGGTTTTCCGCAAGTGCTAAAAAATTTTTGAGATTAACCGATTGGGATATTTCCACGAAAACCTTGCCTGGATTTTTAAACAGTATCATCAGACGTCTTATTTTGCCGGGATTTTCTTTGGTACCGAATAGAATATCCATGATGGTCGGCATCGATCGATCCGGCTTTTTATCAAAGAACATAAGCTGAGGCACAAGAAAAATGGGGCGCTCAATCGATTTTTGCATTTCGATAAGATATTGAACCGGATCTTTTCTTGCTTTAATAAATCTTCGATGAAAACCTTTTTGTTCAACCAGAGAAAGTAATGCCGACCGACCATTCGCAAGTGAATTCCTGATATATCCACTGGCATAAGGGTCAGGGAGTGCCAGGTTATGAAAGATGTAATTAAGGTATGAAAAAAAGATTTTTAAAAAGTGGGATACCGGCTGCCATATAATTATGTTATAGTCAAAACCTATTTGAGGAAATGGAAGACCGTCCTGCTTGTAGCGGCTGTAATAAAAGAGGTATAAAAAATAACTTTTGGGTTTCGTAACATATATAACAATCCCCTCTTTTTGAAGTTTCTTTAGATTATGGGTCTGTTCCTTGGTAACCTTTATGCCGGAAAAGAAGAGTTTAAGAATAAAGGTTGATAACATACCGATATTATCAGGCAGTTGAAAAAAATAGTGATTGTGATTGTTTTTTGAAATTGTGTCTTTCTTTCTTCTTAATTTTTCAAGTCGCAATTTTATCCATTTTAACATAGTTATAATCCAAATTTTAAATTTATATACAAAAATTTTCAAGTAACAAATATAAATTTTGATTGCAATCTTTTCTTTGGAGGAGTTTGTTTTTTTTTAATAAAATAATGTAAATTTAGAGAGTTACATTTTAGAAAGCTGTTTTTTAAGGATAGTTATTGATTCGAACATCAAGAGTGTTATTTAAAAAATTAAGCTTGCGTTACAAAATAAGTTGTGCTAATTTGCAAATTCTTCTTTAGGGAAAAGTTTTTTTTAAATAAATTTAATTAAAATTAAAGGAGGATGATTTTTTATGAAAACATTAATTGGTGGGGCGGTCGGCGCTGTATTGGGTCTCATTGGCATGTCCATATGGTGGAAACCATTTTTGCAGCTTTTAGCCGGTGCTATCCCAGTGATGCTTCTGCTTGGCGGTGGTTTGGCTCTTTATCTGGGCTTTGACGAACTCAAGGATACCTGGAAAAAAGAGGATACGACAGTGGATACTCCAATCAAAACCGATGATACTGAAAAATACAAAGAAGAAATTGACGAATTGAAAAAAGAGATCGAAACTCTAAAAGCTGAAAAAGCATAATAAAAAGCTGATTCTAAGCAGCATGGTACTTGATTAATGGCAAAATGTGAGAAGGCAAATAAACGCATTGCATATTAATGCAAGGCGTTTATTGTCCTTCTCGTGAACCGACAGTTTTTTTTATGGCCGAAGTTGCCAGAAAATCTGCTTTTTCATTTCCCTCATGACCGGCATGCCCTTTAACCTTTATAAATTTCAGATCGTTGAATTTTAAAAGAATATTTTTTATGGATTTTATGATATTCTGATTTTTTCTTGCGTTCCAACCCAGTGCCAGGACCCCGTATGCATACCTGCTGTCCGTAAAAATGCGTACCGGAAGCCCGGTATCTTTTATGGCCAGAAGGCCTGTCCGGATTGCTTCAAGCTCTGCGATGTTGTTGGTGGCAATACCGATATATTTTGATATCTCTTTCTCGTGTTTTCCAAAACGGAGTACAATCCCTATTCCCGATGGACCTGGGTTTCCAGAAGATGCCCCGTCCGTATAGATACAGATACAATCCTTGTATTCGGCGCTATCCGGAGGCTCGGATTTTGTTTTAGGCCGGGTTTTCGGTTTTTTAGGAGATTTTTCGGCCGATTTTTTATCTCCGGATCTTTTGGTTTCGAAATTGACCGAATCAATGGGTGTGATATTTTTTGGGTTGACCCAGTACTCGTAATCCTGACCCAGTTGGTATTTGATCAAAACCCTGCCGTTTTTGACAACAGGTCTTTGATTCCGGTCTGTGGCCAGCCAGACTTTATTTTTTTTAAACTGCATCCGCTTCCAATTTATTTTGTCATCGGTCATTTGTCACTTTAGCAAGAACATGCATAGAGTATTGGAGTTCCAAAGTACTCCAGTAACTAAAAAAAACTTCGACCTTCAATTCCAAAAGGCCACTCAATCCACCGGGCCGTTGTCTTTCGTTCCAGAAAAAAGGTTCAATCGTAAAGGTGAAATTTCCGGCTTATTTCTATAAATCCATTAAGATCATCGAGCCAGGATTTTTCTATATCATCTATATTATCAAGGTGTTCAATACGCTGTCGTATTCTCTTGTTACCGATTATGAGATCGATGGGATGTCTTTCAAATTCATACTCATAAGGTGGAAGCTTCCATCGGAACTGATCTTTATGATGGAAAATCACAGCCTGAAGCAGCTTTAGGGTTGTTATATATGGTTTGAATTCGTACGGGTCGGTTACATGGATCTGAAATCCTTTGCATATCGTTCCTTTGAATTTATTTGAAGTCGGCTCAAATACAACCGGTCTGAATGTTGCACCCGCCGGCCGGTTTTTACCCAGATGTGACAGCAACCGCTTTGTATTGATAAACGGGGCGCCGAAGATTTCGAAGGGACGGGTGGTTCCGCGGCCTTCAGAAACATTGGTTCCTTCCCACAATACCTGGCCGGTATACACCATGGCCGATACCGGTGATGGAATGTTGGGGGAGGGCGGAATCCAGGGAAGGCCTGTATTATTGAAAAACATCTCTCTGTTCCAGCCGTTCATGGGGATAACTTCGAGATCACAGCCGATACCGTACTCATTGTTGAATAAAAGGGCAATCTCACCGATGGTAAGCCCGTGGCGCATGGGGATGGGGTATCTTCCGACAAAGGAACTGCATTCGGAAGTCAAGCAGTTTCCTTCCGTGATGCTGCCGGATATAGGATTCGGCCGGTCGAGGACCAGAACTTTTTTCCCGAACTCTTTTGCAGCCTCAAGACAATAGGACATGGTGTAAATAAAGGTGTAAACCCGTGTGCCCACATCCTGTAGATCGATGATAAGCACGTCGATGAAATCGAACATCTTTTTATCAGGGACTCGGGTTTTACCGTAAAGACTGAAAACAGGAATTTTTAATATGGGATCAGACATATCTTCCGACTCGATCATATTGTCCTGTTTTTCAGCAAAAAATCCGTGCTGAGGTGAGAATAATGCTTGAATCTGACCCTGCAATTTCCTGTTGATCAATTCGCGGGCATGATAAAAGTTTCTGTCAACCGAAGCAGGATTGCATAGAAGACCGATTCGTTTTCCGGACATCCATTTCGGAGGTGACTCGATAAACCTTTCAAGACCTGTTTGAACGTGCATATCACAATTCCAGTATTTTTCCGCCATGGCCGGAGAAGCCAAGCCAACTCAGTTTAGTCTAAACCCCCTTTTATTAGGTATGAAAAATGATTTATGTCAAGTTGTATCTCTTTGTTTGATAAAGCTAAAATGATATGAAAGCCTAAAATATATTGATTTCGTTTGAGAATCTGGTATAAAATATATTAAACGATTGTCGAGTTTATCGGAAATGCCGGAATATGTGGGGCAAAATGGAAGTTCTGTCGAAAAAAAAAGGGGGGTTTTAAAAAAAGATTAATCTTAAGAGACTCTTTATAACAGAAGTATGTTTATAACCGGCTGAAAACGGTGTAATTTGGCTGGATTATTTAAAAAATGGCGGTTGACTTTCGCTTATGATTATGGTTCATTATCAGCCCTAGTCCGTTTAGCTTTTTGAAAATATTTTGGTTTCAGGAATTAAATTTTTACAATTTTTTACCACAAAAAACACAAAATTTACAAATGAGGAACTATGAGGCCGATCATGAAAGGTTTGTGTATTATCGGAATGTGCCTGATTTTATTTTCTACGCCGGTTTTGGCTGAGAGCAAGTATATCAGCGATACTATGAAAATAACAATGAGGACCGGACCGGGGAGTGACCGAAAAATTATATCTTTGCTCACTGTTGGTAAGAAGGTTGAGGTCCTTGAGCCGGGTGATGACTGGACCCTGGTCAGGCTGGACAATGGTAAGGAAGGGTGGGTTTTAAGCCGTTTTCTTACAGATAAAATACCCAGCGATATTGAGTTGGAAATACTGAAAGGCAAACATGAAGCCCTAATGGTTAACTCATTGAAAAATAAGGATGAAAACAGCTTGCTGAAGGCGGAAAATAATGAGTTGAACACGAAAGTTGCCGTGATCACAAAAAAACTTCAAAAGACCAGTGAAGATTATGAAGCCCTCAAAAGAGACTCGAAAGAGTTTTTGAAGCTTCAGTCAAAATTTAAAGAATCGTCTTCAAAACTTGCCGAACAGACAAAAAAAGCAGAAAAATTTGAAGATGAATTAACGAGGATTCTTTGGAACCAGAATATTAAATGGTTTTTGAGCGGAGCAGGCGTACTCATACTCGGTTTTATAATCGGTTTCAGCACCAAACGCCAGCGACGACGTTCATCTTTGCTATAAAAACTTTTTATAATTAAATCTGGAGGTTGTAAATGAATAAATTGGAACTTGTTGAGGCTCTCAGAGAGGATGCAGGGATAACAAAAAACGAGGCGGAAGTGGTTGTGAATCTGGTTTTTGATGAAATGTCAAATGCCATGGCAAATGGTGACAGAGTAGAAATTCGCGGGTTTTGCTCATTTTACGTTAAACAGTATAAGGCTTACACCGGCAGGAATCCGAAAACCGGTGAAAAAGTTGAGATTAAGCCAAAAAAACTTCCATTTTTCAAGTTCGGCAAGGAACTAAAAGAAAGGGTGGATAAATAAGCAGCGCAGGTAAAAGATTGTAATTTTAAATCAAGAACCTGAAAAGAAATTTAAAACGGTAAAATAAAGAATTCAACCCACGTAAAAATAAAACTAAAGAATCTTTTAATAAAAGAATCAAGTTTGTTCATAAGGATGTTTATACAAAAGCCTGATGTTGCAACTTTACTCCGTTGTGCTCCGTCCTGTAAAGTTTGCGGGAAAATACCCGAAAAGAAAATCATTTCTTATTACCGAACATTTAAAACTAAATACAGAAGAGGTATGTGAAAAAGAGGTTTTGTTATTTTTTTGCTAAACCATGGGAAATAAGCCCCAACAATTTACTGAGTTAAAAAGGGGAAAAACATGACTTCGTATGTTTATGAAAACAAAACCTTGCAAGAAATATAATAAGAATCCTATTCAACTATCCTCGCGAACGGCGAATTTCACAACCCTATCCCAAACTGACCATAAATATTTTATACTTAAAAAATTAAGTTAGGGGCTTCGCCTCAATTGGAATGCTGGAATAATGGAATAATGGAATAATGGGTTCTGGGCCTCCGGCTCGGAGAGATAATGCAATATTGGGTTAATGGTAAAATTTGTTTTGACGATAAAATTAAAAATGGCTAATATCCTTTTAAAACCAACCTTCCAGTATTCCACTATTCCATTATTCCATATTCGAGGCAAGTGTTCAAGCCTCAAAAAATATCCTATATTTTCATTAAGTTGTAGAAATTCCGAGACGTTAACCGCTCAGAGGTTCAGGATCGAATAAATAATGCTTAATAATCAATGGGTAACAATTAATAATTAACAATTGATTATTGATTATTAGATCGGGGTTTAGAGTTCAAAGTTAAACGGTTACATGATTAATAAAAAAGGATCCATAAGTATTAAATTAAAATGGCTGCTTAAATGGTTTCTGCCTGCGGCTCTGCTTGTGGGTGGGAGTATGGTGCTTTACTGCCTGTATCTTTCATTTCAAATCGATAAACGATTTTCCGGCCGTCGATGGAGTATTCCATCGAGGGTTTTTTCCGATGTCACCATACTATATCCGGGGCAAAAAATAAATCTAATGCTTTTTTATGAAAAACTTCATCGCCTCGGATACCGAAAAGTTTTCCATGAACCCTATAGCAAGGGAGAGTTTCGCATCCTTGACGCTTATATAGAGCTTTTTCTCCATGATTTTAAGATACCTTCTCTACGCAGGGAGGGGATATGTGTGAAAATAAAGTTTGTGGATAACCTGATAGAATCGATAATAAATATAAATAATTTTAAACCCATACCTATTTTGGAACTCGAGCCCGAAGAGGTGATGCTCTTTTTCGGCCATGATCGAGAGCGGCGGCGGCTGGTTTCCATGGATCAGGTTCCTCAGCATGTCATCTATGCGGTTTTGGCTGCAGAGGACAGTCGGTTTTACCAGCACCGGGGGCTCGATCCTCTGGGAATATTGAGAGCGCTTTATACCAATCTGCGCTACGTTTCCATACGTCAGGGCGGGTCTACAATCACTCAGCAACTGGCCAAAAACTATTTTCTTACCCCTGAGAGAACATTTTTCCGTAAACTCAAAGAACTATTTCTGTCTCTTACCATGGAGATCATGTATGAGAAGAATGAAATACTGGAAATTTATCTGAATGAAATCTATTTGGGGCAGAAGGCGTCAGAAGCCATCAACGGCATTGGTGAAGCGTCTTATTTTTACTTCGATAAACCCGTGGAAGAACTTTCACTGATTGAAGGTGCGACAATCGCCTGCCTTATCAGAGGCCCCAACCATTATTCTCCTTATATTGATGAAACACGTTGTAAGAAAAGGAGAAATATAGTGCTTTATGCCATGAAAGATAAAGGATGGATTTCCGATGAAGAACTCGGAACCGCTTTGCTTTCCCCCGTAACGGCGGTCGGTTACGAGTCATACGGTAAAAAGGCCCCTTATTTTATAGACTATCTGGCCGATCAGCTTAAAATGCTCTATTCTCCACAGGACCTGTCGAGTCTTGGACTTTCCATTTACACGACACTCGACACACAGGTTCAGATGGCAGCGGAAAAAGCACTGCAAAACGGTCTGTTACGGTTAGAAAAATCGAATTTTACATTAAATCGCCAAGATCTTAAAAAAAAACTTCAAGGCGCTGTTATCGTTATGCAGCCAAAAACAGGGTATATACTGGCGATGGTGGGAGGCCGCAATTACAATGTCAGCCAGTTTAATCGAATTACACAGGCCCGGCGCCAGCCGGGAAGTGCGTTCAAGCCGTTTGTGTATGTTAGTGGATTGGATAAATTTACTCCTGTCTCAACACTGTCGAACAAGGCTGAGACCTATGAAATAGATGGAACGATCTGGGAACCGAAAAATTATGCGCCTGTCCCGGAAGAAAGAGTCAGTGTAAGAAGCGCGCTGGCAAAATCGATCAATCTGGCGACCGTTGATTTGGCCATGCGTATTGGTCTTGATCACATAGCCGCCACGGCAAACTTGTTCGGTTTTTCAATACCTGCTAATCCTTACCCGTCCCTTTCACTTGGAGCATACGAGGTAAATCCCTTGAATTTGGCACGTGCTTATTGTGCTTTTGCTGCAGATGGTGTATTATCATTTCCATTGGCCTTGAAGGATGTTCTGGACGAGAATGGAAATGTTCTTGAGCAAAGACATACGAGTATCAAACGGGTAATCTCTCCTGCCAAAGCCTTTATAATGAGTTCTATGTTGCGGAGCGTCGTGGAAGAGGGAACCGCTCGCGCCTTAAAGGATATGGGGATATTATTTCCGGTTGGCGGGAAGACCGGTACAACCAACAACTTTAAAGACGCCTGGTTTGTGGGGTATACGCCGAATATCCTCGCGTTGGTATGGGTTGGATTTGATGACGGCTCTTCCGTTCATGCCTCCGGCGCCGGCGCTGCCTTGCCGATTTGGTCGGAACTTATGAGTATGTTGCCACAATTTGTGTCAGGAAATTGGTTTAAAGTGCCTTCCGGAGTGGTTAAACGGCCGGTCTGTTCCGAAAGTGGACAGCTGGCCGTAAAAAACAGATGCCCACATCCGGTAGAAGAATATTTTTTGGCTGATAATGTCCCCAAGGACTATTGTCCGATTCATCGGTGGGTTCGACTCCGACATTTTATGAAAGGGGTTAAAGATTTTGTCAACCCGTTTTAAATTGTTGCTGATACTTTGTATTGGAGGGCTTGGATTCGGTGTCTTAAGCTGTGCTCAGGTTACTTCAACCACTTCGGCGCGACCGAGCTGGAACCGGGATAAGCAGACCGGGGAGACCGGGAGTGCTTCCGTAAAGCCGAGCCCGCGTGCCGTTGCCTCTTTGCGATTAACCGATCAGGG
>Ga0315537_1003288_pt1 | contig 12051 bp, 10 predicted proteins | sample SalMarSW160270MG_FD_203091 | JGI IMG/M metagenome (GOLD analysis project Ga0315537, IMG submission 203091) | Salt marsh sediment microbial communities from the Plum Island Ecosystem LTER, Massachusetts, United States - Salt Marsh Sediment SW1602-70 ... | reverse complement strand
GACTAATATCAAATCTGAAGCAGGTCAAGCGGGTAAAGGCGCATGGTGGATGCCTTGGCATCAAGGGCCGAAGAAGGGCGTGGTAAGACTGCGATAAGCCTCGGTAAGCTGTCTAGCAAGCCTAGCCGGGGATTCCCGAATGGGGCAACCCGTCCAGGTAAAACCTGGTCACCCCCAGCTGAACACATAGGCTGGGTGGAGGTAAGCAGGGGAAGTGAAACATCTCAGTACCCTGAGGAAAAGATATCCATTCCCTGAGTAGTGGCGAACGAAAGGGGAAGAGCCCAAACCGTAGCAACCTAACGGCTCTGAGGCCTGTGTTGTTACGGGGTTGTAAGGCAGGTAGGACCGAACTCAGAATAGGTCAAGGAGTTATAAACCGGACTCTAGGTGAAGGTCTCTGGAAAGGACCACCACAGAAGGTGAAAGTCCCGTAGCCGAAAGGGGAAGGCTCCTTACCTGTCCTTAAGTACCACGGGACACGTGAAATCTTGTGGGAAGCTGCTCTGACCACAGAGCAAGGCTAAATACCCTTGATGACCGATAGTGGACCAGTACCGTGAGGGAAAGGTGAAAAGTACCCCGGGAGGGGAGTGAAATAGACCTGAAACCGTGTGCCTACAAGCAGTCAGAGGTTGCTACGGCGACTGATGGCGTGCCTATTGAAGAATGAGCCGGTGAGTTAATCTGTGTGGCAGGTTAAGCGATTTGCATCGTGGAGCCGAAGCGAAAGCGAGTCTTAACAGGGCGATTTAGTCGCACGGATTAGACCCGAAGCCGGGTGAGCTATCCATGGCCAGGGTGAAGCTCTGATAGAATCGGAGTGAAGGCCCGAACCTGTCAACGTTGCAGAGTTGTAGGATGAGCTGTGGATAGAGGTGAAATGCCAATCGAACCCGGTGATAGCTGGTTCTCCCCGAAATGCATTGAGGTGCAGCCTCAGGTGATTGCTAATGGAGGTAGGGCTCTGGATGGACTCGGGGGAGAGTATCTTACCAACTCCAACCAAACCGCGAATGCCATTAGCTACAGCCTGGGAGTGAGACTGTGGGGGATAAGCTCCATGGTCGAGAGGGAAACAGCCCAGACCATCAGCTAAGGTCCCTAAGAGCGAGCTAAGTGGGCAAGGAAGTAGGACTGCCCAGACAGCCAGGAGGTTGGCTTAGAAGCAGCCACCCTTTAAAGAGTGCGTAATAGCTCACTGGTTGAGTGGTGTTGCGCCGACAATTCACCGGGGCTAAAGCTCGTCACCGAAGCTATGGCTCCCTGGTTTACTCCGGGGAGGGTAGGGGAGCGTTCCTCAGCGGAGAAGCTGTTACGTGAGTAACGGTGGAGCAAAGGGAAGTGAGAATGCCGGCATGAGTAGCGAAAGGCGTGTGAGAAACATGCCCACCGAAAGCCTAAGGTTTCCTACGGAAGGTTAATCCGCGTAGGGTTAGTCGGGCCTAAGCCGAGGCCGAAAGGCGTAGGCGATGGACAACGGGTTATTATTCCCGTACCGCTTTTATTGAGGCAAAGGGGGGACACGGGAGGGTAGGCTGAGCATACCTACTGGACATGGTGTGTCTGCCACTATAGGTGAGGCCGGGGCAGGTAAATCCACCCCGGATATTATAGCTGAAGGTGGTGGGAAATTGAGGGGAAACCCAAGGTGACTCAGCTGAACCCAGGCCGTCGAGAAAAGCCTCGTTGCCATTGAGATAGGAGCGCCCGTACCGCAAACCGACTCTGGTAGGCAGGGATAAAAGTCCCAAGGTGATCGAGATAACCCTCGTTAAGGAACTCGGCAATCTAACCCCGTAACTTCGGGAGAAGGGGTGCCCTCTGCGTGTGTGTTTTCATATGCGTGGAGGGTAGCATAAAATTGGCCCAAGCGACTGTTTAACAAAAACACAGGTCTCTGCTAAAGCGTAAGCTGAAGTATAGGGGCTGATACCTGCCCAGTGCTGGAAGGTTAAGGAGAGGTGTCAGGAGCAATCCGAAGCAGCGAACCGAAGCCCCAGTGAACGGCGGCCGTAACTATAACGGTCCTAAGGTAGCGAAATCCCTTGTCGGGTAAGTTCCGACCCGCACGAATGGTGTAACGACTTGGGCGCTGTCTCAACGAGGGACTCGGCGAAATTGAAATACCCGTGAAGATGCGGGTTACCCGCGACAGGACAAAAAGACCCCGTGGAGCTTTACTACAGCTTGGCACTGGGTCTGGGCTTAGCATGTGTAGAATAGGTGGGAGGCTATGAAGCCGGGGCGCCAGCCTCGGTGGAGCCATCGTTGAAATACCACTCTTGGTGAGTTTAGGCTCTAACCCTGGAGCAAGCCAGGGGACAGTGTCTGGTGGGTAGTTTGACTGGGGCGGTCGCCTCCTAAACAGTAACGGAGGCGCCCAAAGGTTCCCTCAGAGTGGATGGAAATCACTCAAAGAGTGCATTGGCATAAGGGAGCTTGACTGTGAGACCAACAAGTCGATCAGGGACGAAAGTCGGGCAAAGTGATCCTACGGCGCCGTGTGGAAGGGCCGTGGCTTAACGGATAAAAGCTACCCCGGGGATAACAGGCTTATCCTGCCCAAGAGTTCACATCGACGGCAGGGTTTGGCACCTCGATGTCGGCTCGTCGCATCCTGGGGCTGAAGCAGGTCCCAAGGGTCGGGCTGTTCGCCCGTTAAAGCGGTACGCGAGCTGGGTTCAGACCGTCGTGAGACAGGTCGGTCTCTATCCGTCGTGGGCGTCCGGAGATTTGAGGGGAGCTCTCTCTAGTACGAGAGGATCGAGAGGGACAGACCTCTGGTGTGCCAGTTGTCCCGCCAGGGGCACAGCTGGGTAGCTACGTCTGGTGCGGATAAGCGCTGAAAGCATCTAAGTGCGAAGCCGTCCCCAAGATTATATCTCCCACCGGTATAACCGGGTAAGACCGCAAGTAGACTACTTGTTTGATAGGCGGTGCGTGTAAGGGCAGTAATGTCTTTAGCTAAACCGTACTAATGGTCGAGGGCTTGACCTGCTTCAGAGTTGGTATTAGTCAGAAAGAAAAATCTATGGTGGTTTACGCTGCCGTAGATTTTTTATTTGGTGAAGGCTCTTGGCCGATATTTGTGATATAATTCTACTCAAGAAAGTTTAAAAGACGACGAAGAGGCTGATTTGATGGCAGTGCGTTTTATTCTTACTGACTACGTCAGCCAGGCTCTGGCAGAAGCTCACTATGACAAGCTTGAAGATGGCACCTTTGCTGGATGCATCCCCCTATGCGTTGGAGTGGTAGCTTTCGGCACTACCTTACAGGAATGTGAAGCGGAATTGCGCTCTACTCTCGAAGACTGGATTTTGCTTGGTCTCAAATTAGGTCATACTTTGCCGGTGATAAATGACATTAACCTGAATGAGGAGCCTCAACATGAGCCGGTGGAGGCGGTGTAAGCGGCGGCTCTTTATCCGCCGCCTCCGCAAACTTGGCTTCGATGGCCCGTACTCAGGAACACGGCACCAGTTTATGGTCTATGAGCAACACCGCCTAGCCGTCCCCTCTAATGCTGAATATTCAGTGCCTCAGCTACGCATGATGCTGCGCGAGGTTGAGCAAATCACAGGTCGCCAAATATCAGCCCAGGACTGGGCTCATCTTCGGTAGATGGACGGCTTCTCGCGAAGGCTCACCCTATATTGAAGGCAACGTGGCTTGACCTGCTTCAGAGTTGGTATTAGTCAAAGGTAAAAAGAAAGAGGCGTGGAAGAAACGCCTCTCTCTGTTTTAACACCGTTGTCATTCTCGGACTTGACCCGAGAATCCAGAAATACAATGTACTACCGCTGGATTCCCGCCTGCGCGGGAATGATGTGATGATATGGGAGGGCTTGACCTGCTTCAGAATTGGTATTAGCTTTAATTTAAGAGAGGGGCTTTGGTATGCTCCTCTTTTTGTTTTTGGGTGACGCGCACCCTCTAAATATGACATGCTGTGTTAGTCTAATATTGTATAATAGCTTCAAATCCACAAGGAGTATGAAATCTATGCCGAACCAGAATGGACTGATTATTAACTGGTTGCTTGAGGATGATAATCCAGCGGTTAAGCTTAGAACAATGATTGAGCTGCTTGGAAAGTCCAAGACAGATAGCGAGGTGGTAAGGGTTAGAGAGCAAGTATTAAACACGCTTCCTCAAGCGACAGACAAAACCTGGATGATGAATTTGAAAGGCCTGTGGCTCACCTATAACCTGCTTGCCCTTGCCGAATGCGGACTTACTAAAGAGGACCTTGACGTTTCCGTGGTATTCACGCAATGGCCGGAAAAGCCGACTAAAGGCGGATTTGCCGGCTTTCATTATAGTGGCCAGTTCGACGCCGGCTGCGGGGAAGCGTTATTACTCAGGGCCTTAGTGGCTCTCGGTTATAAAGATAATAAGAGAGTACGGAGTTGGTTGAATGCGTTTTCTGAATACATATTGCCTGACGGAGGCTTTCTTTGTCTACACTGGCGCCCAAGGTTCAAGTATACGCCTAAAAGCTGTATGAAAGATAACATCAATGTGTTACTTATGCTGGCCGAGTGCAAAAAACAGGGGCTTGAATTTGAATATACCGGCAAGCTACTGAATTACTTCATGAAGCGCAGAGTATTTTATCGTAGTAATAGCTCAGATACCTTGGTTCTTAGGAATCGTCCGGGTAAAAGGATGATAGACAACTTCTTTCCAGCCGAGCCTTTCCGAGTGGGTCTGCCACAACTGCTTTACGCTTTCTCTGTTTTGGGTGTTGGTAATAAACCAGAGTTAAAAGAGGCCTGGGAATTGCTGCAAAGTAAGAAAGCCAAAGAAGGCAAATCTATACTTGAAGGCACTCTAGCAAAGTCATATTTGCCTAAAGAGCGTATCGGCAAACCGAGCAAATGGGTTACGTTATATGCCCAGCTTGCCGAGAAATATGCTAAATTTTAAAGAGCGTCTAAGAGGGGCTTTCACCAATAAAAGGCTACGGCTGGCCTGTCCAGCCATCAGAAATCAAGGGGGACACCCCCTTGTACCCCCGCCAAGAGGGGTTACACCCCTCTGGACACCCCAAAACGGTGAGAGGCCAGTTTTTCGACTGGGGTTTTTCGCACCTTAGATGGTGCCGTGTTACCAGGGCTGGGGCTTTAAAGAGAATTTATTAGTGGGGTGTTTAAGAGGGGCGCAGCCCCTCTTTCTTTTTTCTTCCCCCTCTCCTTTAAAGGAGAGGGGGATACAGGGGGTGAGGTAGATACACAAGAGATTGCTTCGTCGCCTATGGCCCCTCGCAATGACAGCAAGGGTGGGGGATAAGGGTTCTCTTCCCTCGAGGAGAGGCGATTATGACGCTTTATTGTCTATGGCAATTAAATCATCATCTGGTATAATATACTAAATGGGGGTTAACGAAAGGAGGTCGGGGATATGTGTAAGACCTGCCGCAAACACCATCCGGAACTATATACCGATAAACCGGTTGCCAAACCGGAGAAAGCCAAGAAAGCATCTCCAAAGAAGAAGTAAGCTTTCCATCTCTCCCGCCTGTCGGCGACCGCAGAGGGGCAGGTCATGATGCCCCTCTTTTCTTTTCTCTTACCTCTACTTTGCTAAAGGAGAGGGGTTTATCCTGAAGGATTCTCCCTGAAGGGTTCTCTCTGAAGGGGACCGAGGGGGAGGATTCAAAGCCGTGGGGGTAAGGTAGAAAAAAATATTACTAAAAGGGGGTTGCCAGAAAGACCCGCAGGTGTTAAGGTAGAGTAAAATATCGGCTAACTGGAGGGGATTGACCGGCAGAATTGGTGATAATCCTGGCCCTTGAATTTTTTATATTATCTTTACGTGCTATGTCTTTACCCGCTACGTATAATGTGATAGAATACAAGAGGAAGGACGATGGCTTCTGCTGAAAAGAGAGCCTAGTGATAAATAAAGGGAGATTCGTCCGAGTATTACCGTAATTTTGAGAGGAGATAATAGTTTCTTGGTGGTTTGTGCGAGGTGGTCCCACCCGTTCCCATCCCGAACACGGCAGTGAAACGCCTCAGCGCAGACGATACTGAGGGGGCGACCCCTTGTGGAAAATATGTCACTGCCAGGAAGCTTTTTCCTCTCTATGGCTATATCTGGTGTTGCGGGTATGATTTGGGGGCGGTAACAGGGAGGAAGATATGGCAAGCCGATTTGAGAAGTTTTCGGAAAGAGCACGAAGGGTGCTGACCCTGGCCCAGGAGGAAGCGCAGCATCTCAACCACAGCTACATCGGTACCGAGCATATCCTGCTTGGCCTGCTCCGCGAGGAGGAGGGGGTTGCTGCCAAGGTCCTCACTAACCTGAATGTTAGTCTGGGTAAGGTACGTTCTGGGGTAGAATTTATCATCGGCCACGGCGAGAAGCCAAGTACCGGTGAAATTGGGCTTACGCCCAGGGCGAAACGCGTCATTGAGCTGGCGATAGACGAGGCACGTAACCTGGGGCATAACTATATCGGTACCGAGCACCTGCTGCTGGGGTTGCTTCACGAAGGTGGCGGTGTTGCCGCCGGTGTGCTGGACAGCTTCGGTATCACACTGGAGCAGGTACGTAATGAAACGACTCGGATCCTCAGCCAGAGTGCTCCCAAATCGCGGGTTAACCGTACCCAGAGCCGCACCCCGGCCCTAGACCAGCTAAGCGTTGACCTGACAGCCGCAGCCCGTGCTGGCAGACTTGACCCGGTCATTGGCCGCCACAAGGAGATTGAGCGTGTAATCCAGATACTCAGTCGGCGGACGAAAAATAACCCGGCCCTTATCGGTGAGCCTGGTGTGGGTAAAACGGCAATTGTCGAGGGCCTGGCCCACCGGATTGCTGCCGGTGATGTCCCTGAAACCCTGGAGGGCAAGCGGCTGGTAACGCTGGACATGGCTGCCGTGGTCGCCGGAACGAAGTACCGGGGCGAGTTCGAGGAGCGGCTGAAGAAGATTATCGACGAGATAAAGACCGCCGGTAACTGCGTTCTGTTCGTTGACGAGTTTCACACCATCGTTGGCGCTGGTGCTGCCGAAGGGGCGGTCGATGCCGCCAGCATCCTCAAGCCATCACTGGCGCGGGGACAGTTACAGGTTATCGGCGCCACCACTCTGGATGATTTCCGTAAATACGTTGAGCGAGACGCCGCTCTGGAGAGACGCTTCCAGCCAATCCTGGTTGAGGAACCGACTGTCGAAGAGACAATGGAGATTCTCCGCGGTATTAAGGAGCGCTACGAGGAGCATCACAAGCTGGAAATCAGGGACGAGGCACTGAGCGCTGCGGCGACACTCGCCTCACGTTACATTCCTGACCGTTTTCTGCCTGATAAGGCTATTGACCTGATTGATGAAGCAGCCTCTCGGGTAAGAATCCAGCGTCGGAGCACGCCAATCACACTCAAAGAAGCGCGACGTTTGATTGAGAGTGTCCGTAAGGAAAAGGAAACAGCACTGGCAGCACAGCAGTATGACTATGCTGCAGAGAAGCGCCAGCAAGAGATACAGATTGAGGAGAAGATAAAGGGACTGGAGAAGGAGTGGCAGGACGAGCAGGAGCAGGAGAAGCCAGAGGTCACCCCGGAAGATATTGCTCAAGTGGTCAGCATGTGGACTGGAATCCCGGTGACACAACTGGGTGGCGACGAGACAGCACGGTTGCTGCATATGGAGGAGGCACTGCATAAACGCATCGTTGGCCAGGATGAAGCGATTGACACGATTTCTAAAGCGGTGAGGCGGGCTCGGGCAGGACTCAAGGACCCGAGGCATCCCATCGGTAATTTCATCTTTCTCGGGCCGACCGGCGTCGGCAAGACGGAACTGGTCAGGGCACTGGCTGAGTTCATGTTCGGCAGTGAGGACTCGCTGATTCGACTCGATATGTCCGAGTATATGGAGAAACACACCGTGTCCCGGATGGTCGGGGCGCCGCCAGGGTATGTCGGCTATGACGAGGGCGGGCAGTTGACCGAAGCCGTCAGGCGGAAGTCGTATTGCTGCATCCTGCTTGATGAGATTGAGAAGGCCCACCCTGATGTCTTCAACATCCTGCTCCAGATATTTGATGACGGCCATCTGACAGATGCCAAGGGCAGGCGGGTTGACTTCCGTAACAGTATCATTGTCATGACGAGTAATATTGGGGCAGAACTTATCCGGAAGGGAACGACTATTGGCTTCACTTCTCGTACTGATGAAGGAAAGGTACAGCAGCAGTCATACGAGCGGATGAAGGAAAAGCTTCTTGCCGAGGTGAAGAAGACCTTCCGTCCTGAGTTCCTCAACCGTATCGACGGTATGGTGGTCTTCCATCCGCTGAGCAAGGAACACATCCGCAGCATAGTTGACCTGATGTTGCAGGTAACAATTGAACAGCTTGCCGAGAAAGACGTAAAGCTGGAGATTACCGAGGCGGCTAAGGACCTGCTCGGTGAGAAAGGTTTTGACGAGGTCTTCGGGGCACGGCCGTTGCGCCGTACTATCCAGGATATGGTTGCCGATAAGCTGTCGGAGGATCTGTTACGCGGCAGGTTCAGGAGCGGTGATAATATTGTTGTCGATGCCGTAGACGGAGAAATCGTGGTAAATCCACAGGCCGTCGGTGCGCTTGCCGGGGATGAAGATTCCTAGGCGTTAATGAGAGCCATGAGGTTCAGAAGGGGCGGGGAAACCCAATAAAGGGTGGAAACGCCCTTTTCTTTTTGGTAAAATTAGCCTAATTTAGAGTAGCTGATACGAAAGGAGTTGCATTGGCACAGGAGATAATAGAGGCCCCGATAACGGGTACTGTGATTAGCATAGAAGTCAGTGTTGGAGACAAGGTGGCAGAGGGTGATGTCCTTCTCTATATCGAGTCGATGAAGATGGAGAATCCGATTCTGGCGCCAGTGGATGGTACTGTTACCGAGATAAAGGTCGCCGTAGAGCAGGTGGTCGAGACGGGAGACCACCTGACGACTATAGAGTACTGATTGGGTCGGGTTGGCCCACTTCGTGAGATAGGAGTGCCGGATGATAGACTGGGGCTTGGTAGCCAAGGTTGCCGGTGCCGGATTTGGTGTGACTATGCTTGTCCTGACGTTACTTTCGGTAATTGTCTGGCTGGTGGGCCTGGTTACGCGTGAGTCAGAGTCCCAGGGTGAAGAGAAAAAATAGGTGTTTGGTCTGTATGAGAGCGCCTTCGGGGCGTTGACCTGGGGAAATATCGTAATGCTCCTTATCGGGGGGTTCCTCATGTATCTTGGTATCGCCAGGAAGATGGAGCCCCTCTTACTTGTGCCTATCGGCTTCGGTGTGCTCCTGATCAATCTGCCTCTGGGCGGGCTGATGGAGGTAGGAGCTGATGGCGAACCCATCGGCCTGCTTGCCTGGGTGTTCCGTGGGGGTATCACTACCGAGCTTATCCCTGCCTTTATATTTCTCGGGCTGGGGGCCATGACCGACTTCGGCCCCCTGATTGCTAATCCAAAGACTCTCATACTTGGTGCCGGGGCACAATTTGGCGTCTTCTTCGCTCTGATTATTGCCTTGCTGGTAGGGCGGGCATTTCCGGATTTTCTGGACATCGGCATTAAACAGGCGGCAGCCATCGGTATCATCGGTGGGGCTGATGGCCCGACAGCGATTTTCACGGCCACCGAGCTTGCCCCCAAGCTGGTAGGTGTCATTGCGGTATCTGCCTACACCTATATGGCACTTGTTCCCATTATCCTGCCACCCGTTATTCGCCTGTTAACTACGAAGGAGGAGCGTGCTATCTACATGAAGCCGCAACTACGGAAGGTATCGAAGAGGGAAAAGCTGTTGTTCCCCATTGTCGGTGCCGCCGTTATTATTCTGCTGGTGCCGCGGTCAGCGCCGCTCATTGGCATGTTCATGTTCGGTAATCTGTTGGCAGTTTCCGGTGTCACCGAACGGCTGGCCGATACTGCCGCCAACGCCTTTATGAATATCCTGACCATCCTGCTGGGACTCAGCATTGGTGCTTTTATGAGTGCTGAGAGCTTCTTGCAGGGAGAAAGCCTGGTAATACTGGGGCTGGGAATAATCGCCTTCGCTACTTCAGCGGCTGCCGGTATCCTGCTGGCCAAGCTAATGAACCTGTTCCTTAAGGAGAAGATTAACCCGATGATAGGCGCTGCCGGCCTTTCTGCGGTACCCATGGCCTCGCGGGTGGTGCAGGTGATGGGACTGAAAGCCAATCGGCGGAACTATCTGCTGATGCATGCCATGGGACCGAACATTGCTGGTGTTATCGGTACTGCTACCGTGGCCGGGGTGTTCCTGGGGATATTGGGGTAGTTAGCCGCCGATATAACTCACTTGATTACTCTCTATTTAATTTAGTTCTTTTCTTTTAGTATCTGCAGGCAATGAGCGAGCTAGACATCAGAGAAATAGGCAGCGAGCATGAATTGCGAGACAGCGCGCGTGTTATCCGGAATGCCTTCAGGACGGTGGCGCTGGATTTTAATCTCACCAGGGAGAACAGCCCCACCCATCCCTCTTTTATAACGATAGGAAGGCTAAGAGAAGACCGTGACAGAGGGGTGAAGTTTTTCGGGCTATTCTTGAGAGAAAGGCAAATCGGGTTTATCGCTGTGGAGAGAGCCGATGCTAACCTCTACTATGTGGAGAGGCTGGCAGTCCTCCCGGAATGGCGCCACCGGGGATATGGTAAAAGGCTGATGGAGTTCGCCTTTCAGCACGCCAGGGCAAACGGTGGTAAAAAGGTCTCCATCGGCATCATCGATGAGCAGACTATTCTGAAGGACTGGTACAGGGGGATGGGTTTTCAGGAGATTTCGACCAGAAAGTTTGCCCATTTGCCCTTTACGGTGTGTTTCATGGAAAAGGCAATCGACCCTTAATCTCCCCGGATTGTATGAGCTGGTTCAGATAGATCGGTGACACTGATTTTCATAACCTTCGCTTGGTTCTTGCTCCGCTTCTCCTTACGAACGATGAAAACCAAGGGGGACACCCCCTTGGAATCCCCCGTAAAGAGGGGTGGAACCCCTCTTTGAACACCCCAAAACGGTGTGGGGGTAGTTCCTTAGCAGGGGTCGTTCACACCTTGAAAGGTGCCTCGTTATGGGGGCTGGGGTTTTACTGAGAATCCATTAGCAGGGTGTTTAAGAGGGGCGCCAGCCCCTCTTTCTTCTTATTCCCCCTTCCCCAGATGGGGAAGGGGGACACAGGGGGATAGGGCCACCACTACTAAACAGGGCGTGTGGGGTGAATAACAGAATGTCAGGGTATCACTAATCATATGAAAGAGTACATTGCCTTGAATATGTGCTCAAAATCATGTAAGCTCAGCCCATGGAGAAGTCACGCGCCAAAACAGTCTTCGTCTGCCAGCAGTGCGGCCGTGAGGAACTGAAATGGCTGGGGCGCTGTCCCAGCTGCCAGGAGTGGAACAGCTTTGTCGAGATGACGGTGGCAGCAACATCACCCACTGTTCGCTCCTCCGCCCCCATCGGCCCACCCCGGGAGCTTTCGGCAGTAGAGATTGATGCCGAAGAGCGTTTTATCATTCCCTTAACGGAGTTCAACCGTGTTCTCGGTGGCGGAGTGGTTCCCGGTTCGCTGGTGCTGATGGGTGGTGAGCCCGGTATCGGTAAGTCCACCCTGCTGCTGCAAGTGGCCGCTGTGGCAACTGGAGCGCGGGGCAGGGTAGTATACGTTACCGGCGAGGAGACCCTGCGGCAGATTAAGCTCAGGGCTCAGCGTCTCGGTATCGAGGGTAGTGGCCTTTATTTGCTATCGGAGTCCGACCTTAACGTCATTCTGGAGCAGGTGGAGCAGTTACAGCCCGGGCTGGTGGTAATCGATTCCATCCAGACAGCCTATCTCCCCGAGCTGGAAGGTGCACCGGGCAGCATTACCCAGGTGAGGCAGTGCACTCTCCAGTTGATGCAGTGGGCCAAGTCCAGTGGCGTGCCGGTCTTTATCACCGGCCACGTTACCAAAGAGGGTGCCATTGCCGGGCCGCGGGTGCTGGAGCACATCGTTGACGTTGTTCTCTACCTTGAGGGCGAGCAGTTCAGCGCTT
>Ga0315537_1003285_pt1 | contig 12061 bp, 11 predicted proteins | sample SalMarSW160270MG_FD_203091 | JGI IMG/M metagenome (GOLD analysis project Ga0315537, IMG submission 203091) | Salt marsh sediment microbial communities from the Plum Island Ecosystem LTER, Massachusetts, United States - Salt Marsh Sediment SW1602-70 ... | reverse complement strand
AGAACTATATTTTTGATACATTTCATTTCATCCGTATACTTAATGGCCGTTTCGATTTTATTCCATATAATAATCACAAGCTAATGTCATGTTGTAAGTTATGAATTTTGAGCGCATTTGCCATGTTGGGAAAATACAACCAAAAGAACAACTAAGTCAGGATTATCTGTTCAAAAATATAACTAATTTTTAAGGAGCAGAAAGCTGAAAAGTCCAAGAAGAAAGGTATATCGACAACTGTTATACAGAATTTGCTGGAACATTCTTAACAAGGTCTAAAAAATAAGGTACATACAAATGTTGATTGCATCATGCAGTAGAACATTTGCTTAGCACTCCTTGATTGACTATTTTGAAAAAAACAATATAATTTATGACTGTTGTTGCTAAACAGATGATATATCAGGCAGATCCAATACTATCAGAGTCAACTAAAAATGTGAGGGATATCTGCTAAAGAATACGTACAACATCAGGACATTTAGGCATGGATGTTTGGAAATCCCAGAAAATAGTATCAGATCAATGTATGCAAGGGCAGATCGGGCCATTGCGTCTTTGGCTCAAGCAGGCAGGGGACGAACTACGCATCGCTGTCGAGCGAATTGAGGATACTGAGAGCATACTTGAGACAAAAGTCTTCGAGCTAATTAAAGGTACGGAACCGGAGGATTTGGATTGGGGCCGATGGGTCGTAGGTACAAATGCTGATATTATTAAATTGATACCACTTACACCAGACAGGCCTCTGGTTGTCCGGCCGGAGGTGCCTTTGAAGATACCGACAAATCATGAAGCACTTTTTTTCGTAAGTTTTCCAATATGGGTGAGGATCGTTGTAGGCAAATCAAAGCAATTAAATCTTTATGAGGTCCCTTCGGTTGTGCTTTCAAACATCTGGTTTGGCGACCCAATGTCAGGTGAACTTTGTTACTCACTGCTCAGCCGGGCAAGGCGAAAAATAAACAATGCGGAATCGCCACCTCACCGTGTTATTTGCCCGGTTCGAATCCGAAACTCGTCAACGAAGCAGTTAGATGTGGAGCGGTTTTGCGTACACGTTGAGCATTTGAAGATCTATGATGGAAGCGATAAGCTGTGGACAAACGAGATAAACATTACTTTCAAGGGTGAAATCGAGGTTAGCCAGGTACATTACGCCCAGAGTCCGCCGACTTTTGAGCCTGTACAAAATGTCATTGGCGAAGCTCGAATTCCTCTAAAAAAGCCCCTTTTGAAGAAGAGTCTCAGTGACTTCAAATTATTTTCAGGGTCATAAATAGTTATTAACGGATTTTACCAATATGCTTGCCATTACAGGTATAAACTGGACAAATTTGCTTACAAAAGGAACGATAACCGCCGTTATCAGAATCGCAGCCCTTGTAGTGATCGGCTTTCCATTGCTTACTTTTGTCTCGGCGATAACCGGCAGAGCTGTCAAGAAACGTTTTACTCCACAGGCCAGCATGCTGGTTCGAAAAGGCATCTTTTATACCGGCAGTGTGCTTCTGCTCGTTTCGATATTGTATCAGATGGGCTTTAAATTAACAGCCCTTCTGGGGGCGGCAGGTATAGCCGGTATCGCCATTGGCTTCGCTTCACAGACAAGCGTATCAAACATTATCAGCGGCCTTTTCCTAATCTCGGAAAAGCCTTTTACTGTTGGAGACATAGTTAAAGTTGGCGATACAAAGGGCACTATTCTTTCCATCGATTTGTTATCGGTAAAACTCAGGACTTTCGATAATCAATTCATCAGGATTCCAAATGAGAGCCTTATCAAGAATCAGGTGACAAACATAACTCGATTTCCAATTCGGCGACTTGATATTAATGTGGGTGTTGCGTATAAGGAAAATGTTGGAAAAGTACGCGAAGTGCTTCTGGACATCGCGAGTAAGGAACCACTTTGTCTTGATGAACCGGAGCCGCTTGTTCGTTTTCTGAATTTCGGCGACTCGGCTTTAGAGTTCTTGTTCGCGGTCTGGTGTGTGAAGGAAGATTATTTGAAACTTAATACGAAGATGATGCAGCAAATTAAAGAAAGGTTCGATGCTGAAAACATCGAAATCCCGTTCCCGCACCAGTCTCTTTATACAGGCTCAGTCACGAAGCCTTTCCCAATTCGCATCGTGAAAGAGCAGCATGAAGACAAGACAAAATCACCGTAAAACCATCTGTCGGTTAACCGTCCGACCGCTCAGGCTGCTTTTTTTCATTTGAACGAGTCCTGCTGCTAAACCTCTTGTTATGTTTGCGAGGCCCAATGGGAAGCTGTTCTCTTGGGTGATAAAAAGCAACCACCCTGTCATTTGGTATTTCAAAGCCTTTGCTTTTGAGAATCGACCGTATTCGCGGTACGGTTTCCTGCTCTATAATCCACTGCTGTTGAGGCCAAATGGCCAGAGATACGCGCGAAAAATACTCATTAGTTGAAAGAGAGATGATTTCAGCGGTCTTCTGTGTTGAAATGATGACTTCCTCGAACTGACTACCGATTTCTTCAACGATTTGCAGTAAGGTGGATTTTATCTGTTCGGCAGCTTCTCGGTTTACCGCCGCCACATCGATGGTGACATGTTGAGCGCCTTTGGTATAGTTTCCAACCGTGGCAATATTACGGTTTGGAATAACCACTTTCTGCCCGAGATAGTTCCGGGTGTATGACCAAAGATTGTTATAAGAAGCTTAAGAAGGTATGGATGGGCAGGGGCTAGCAAACATGCTCAAGAGCTCTTGAAGAGAAATTAAAAAAGCTACATTTTTTTCTTGAAACCTTTGTTGTGGTATTCATAATAAACACGTATTTGCCGGTTCATAATAGTTATTATTCCTTTGTTATTTGTCGGCAAAACAGGCCTTGCCATCCTGCTTAGAACAATAACAGCGGTTTTTGCTTTTGGAGCTTTCGGTTCTATTCTGAGACATTTATACAGACCGATTGATACGACAAATAAAAACAAGAAAGGTATTACAAAAATATAATTAGCCTGTCTAAAACTTATTAAGATTCGAGGTAATCAGAAATGAAAAAGGTGAAGATCGTTCTGATAATTGTTATTTCCATTCTTGCTCTGATTATTTTTCTTCAGAACACAGAAGCGGTGGAAACCAAATTACTTTTCATAACCGTAACGATGTCAAGAGCGCTGCTTCTGATATTAACGTTCGGAGTGGGCTTTGCGACAGGACTGATAACCATGAGTTATGTCTCACGCAAACCAAAGAAAGCGAAGGCGGATAATGTTGAGCAGCTTCGGCCTGTAAATGACAAGTGATAAAATTTCGGCCAAGACGTTTGGGTCCAACAACAAATTTCCGGAGAATGTCGGCGATAAAATTGAATCGATGGAAAATGAATTAGTTTCCGATCCCACCTGAAAAAGGCATGACGAAAGATGTAAAAAGGGAGCTGAAGTATGCGGATAGGTATTGCTGCGGACCATGGGGGTTTTGAGTTAAAAATTAAGCTGATTGAGAGCCTTCATTCTGCGGGCCACAGTGTAGTTGATTTTGGTGCGAAAGAACTTAATGATGGTGACGACTACCCTGATTATGTCGTGCCTCTGGCCCGGGCCGTAGCCGGAGGAGAGTTAGAGCGCGGCATCGCTATTTGTGGCAGCGGCGTAGGAGCCTGCATTATTGCCAATAAAGTGCCGGGTGTCCGTGCATCTTTAATCGCCGATGCGTTTTCCGCCCATCAAGGAGTGGAAGACGATAACATGAACTTAATTTGCCTTGGAGGGCATGTCATTGGGTTCGAACTTGCATGGGAGCTGACCCACATTTTTTTAACTGCTCAATTCAGCAATGCCGAACGTCATAAACGCCGATTGGCCAAAATAACCGATTTGGAAAAGTAACAGGTCTATGTCTTTGGACCAAATCTCAGCAGTTCTTTAACACATATTCGGTCGGACAAGGCTGAGACTGAAGCCCATAGATAAGATGTCAAAATATACGGAGAGGACGTATGGAGGTTAGCAAAAAAACCAGGTTGAAGTTTCCAGAATTCGTTAAGCTGCTGCAAGATAAATCTTCTCTTCTAATCGTGATGCAGGACAACCCGGACCCTGACTCCATTGCTGCGGCTGTGGCACTGCGCAGACTCGCCAACGCCGTCGCAGGGCTCAAATGTTCTATCACGCACGGGGGAACAGTCGGCCGTGGTGAAAACAGGGCATTGGTCCACTACTTAAATCTGAACATGCTCCAGTGCAGGCAGATAAAGTACGAACAATACGATTTGATTGCAATAGTGGACACTCAGCCGGGCACCGGAAATAACTGCCTGCCGCAAAATACTGTGCCTCAAATTGTTTTCGATCATCATCCGTTCAAAATCACTACCCGTTTATGCAAGTTTCACGATGTTCGTCGGGAATACGGAGCTACATCAACAATCCTGCTCGAATACCTCCAACAGGCCGACCTTATTCCTGATGTGCCCTTAGCAACAGCTCTGTTGTACGCGATACGCTCTGATACACAGGATCTCGGCAGAGAGGCGACACAAGCTGATATAAGAGCTATTGAATTGCTGTTTCCAATAGCCAATAAGCGAATGTTGAGTGAAATCCAGCGAGGCAGTGTGCCCAAAGAATATTTTCGGATGCTTTCCGAAGCGCTGCAAAATGCCAGGGTATATGGTAATGCCATCGTCACCCATATCGGACAAATAAATAATCCCGATATGATAGGCGAAGTCGCTGATCTTTTCCTGCGAGAGGACGAAACGAACTGGACAATGTGCACGGGGTTCTTTGAAGGGAAACTGCTTATTTCTATTAGAACATCACAGGAGCAAAATAGAGCGGACAAAGCTGTTAAGTTTATAGTTGCCAGAAAGGGGACCGGTGGAGGACATCTAACTTATGCCGGCGGACAGGTTCCACTGAAAAAAGACTCCGAATCAGAGCGCCGAAAACTTAAAAAATTTATCGAAAACAAGCTCCTTCAAGCTGTCGGTATGTCTGGAGTGCGATGCTCCACGCTTCTTGCGGAGTGAGAAGCAATGGTTCTGCAGCAGAAAAGTAAACAAAATGCAGGCTATTCGACCCTGTCTTATGTCGACGGCAGAGGCCCTTAGATTTTTCATAATCATTTGTTTGTTACTGTTGCTGCCGATCCATTGCTGTGATATAATTTGTGCGAATAGGCGAATAAGATAAAGACACGATTCTCTATAACCCTGAAACTACTGATAACGATCTTGTTAATGAGTTCTGCAAAATTGAGGTTAGGCATACTTTGAAAAGAAAAAAATCGTTTTTTGTTTTTTCTTTTCAAACAGTAAGTTATTGTGTAATAATCAGTTAGGTGATTATTTAAGAAAATCAAAAAAACAGATTTTCTTAAATAATATATGCCTAACCTCAATTTTGCAGAAGCCTTTTTATAAACAGGCCTAATTAACAGATATTAATGTCTTACGGCAGAAATTCAATGGTTAATATTTGTTTTGGCTTGATCTCAAAGTCCACCCAGCCGTCACTGCTAATCTGCAAATCTTTTACCGGGACTTCTTCTAATGTTACTTCCTTAACCTCCGTCCATTTTCTCGTTGATGCAGGAAGTGAGTATTCATTTTGAATAGCTTCGACAGGTGACATTGTCTTGTCCGGATTGGCAAGACCTCCATTCAGCCTTACTTTGTTTGTGATAACACTGTCAAATGGGTTGAACAGGCGGACTATCCAGCCGTTGCCGTCCTCACCTTTCTTAATTGCGCTGACGTGCAGTTGCTCTTTTTCAAGTTCAAGGAAGGATTTTTCAAGCGGCTCAGTGCCGTGGCTTGTAGGGGCTATCTGGGCTACCAGCATCCCAAGATTAAATCTCTCTGATTGGTTCCACAGGTTTGCTTTTGCCCAGTCTCCACTATGCGGCATAACGGCGTAACGGAAACTGTGCCTGCCAATGCACTGTGAGCTCTTATCTATATCACTGTAATCAGTCATTTCCTGGGTCACACAGATTCGCAGCGGGAAACATCTCAAAAGAGTCAGGCATAAGGTTTTTTCAGGATCGTTAAGCACTTCGTATGCTTTGAGTCCCTCATTTAAAAGAGCAAGTCCTACCTTGCCGTCACTTAAGTCCACAAAAGAGTTCATTGGCTGTTCTGGTTGCGGGGCCTCATCAAATATCGAGTAGTCGACCTCTTCAAGAGACCTTTCGAGAACATCAAACTGTCCCTGAGCAAATACTCTGTCTGTTTTGATATCTGAGGCGAAGCATACCTGCAGGTAATGATCCTCTGCATTGTTATCAATCTCGGTTGTTATCTCAATCCAAGGCTGGGCCTTTCTCAGAGTGACAGTGTTAATTATCCTGTAATCTTTGAGATGCCTGCTTCTGTTTTGGTCATCCTTTGTCCTGCCCTCGGGAAGTTGCCAATTAATAATAACTCTGTAAGATGCTTCAAGGGCAGTGTCTTTAACAAGCTTTGCTCTGGCATTGGTATTCACTGTTGTGAAAACCTCCTCATTCTTAACAGCCTGGTGCTCCCATGGATTGCCAATTTCACTGGAATCCTTAAAATATCCCTGGTTTTTGAAAGTTCTGCCTGTTTCTTTGTGATAGAGGTTTAATGTTCCGTTTGGATTCACTTTTACAGACAAATACTCGTTCTCCATGGTTTGTGGAGCTGTGAACATCGAAATCTTGTTGCTCTGCTTTTCTTCTTCTACAGGTTTTGCGAAGAATGTTCGATACCCCATGCCCGGCACACCTTCAAGGTATACATCAACAAGATATCTGACCATCTCAAACATATTCGCACAGTCATTAGGCGACTGAACTATCTGATAGAAGGGATCGTCTTTTTCTATGGTCGCAAATGGAACCTTATTGCCCCCCTCATCTACGATCTCAATTGTTTCGCATTCCCACTCTCTCGGTATTTGGAGATATACCTGCATTGTTTCAGAACGCTTAAACGGAGCAGGATTATATGCGACTATAGCGACTGGGCCATGTTTGTCTGTATCGACTTTGATTGAGCCTGTGATTTCTTTGAGGGCATTTTCCATTACGCATGAAGATATTTCTCTTGTCTGTCTACTTCTGAAGATCATGTCTTCGCTGATGATCTCTCTGCTGCATCCGCCGATTGAGTCATGTCCGTGATTCTGAAGAAGCCAGTTATATGCCTTGTCAATAAAGCCCTGAGGATAAGCAGAGCCAAGAAGTGAGGAAAATACTGCAAGTGGTTCAGCCAAAGATATTAGGTCGCGTTCAGTGCGGAAATTGTCCTGCTTGACATCCATCCTGGCTGAAATTATCCATCCAAATAATGGGCTTGTGCTTCCTTCAGTAAATAAGTGTCTCATCTCTCCTTTGGCAGTTGGTAGAACATCTGAAACAGACCGGCAGACTGATTCCTGAAAGTCATAGAAATTGCTGTGGAATACTTCAGCGATGCCTTTAAGGGCAATATTGGCGTCTTTGATCATCTCAATTTCTCTGATGTCAGGGCAGGATGAGTCATGCCCGCAGGACCAGAAGCGATGCGGGGTTGTCCAGTCATTGTCCTGTTCCTCTATAGCTTGTTTTGCTCTTCTTGGTACGGTCTCTTTGTTGTAGTTGAATGCCGGATGACAGTATTGAGCGTCCAGAAGGTGGTGTTGCGGATCGATCATCTTAAACCCACCGTGTCCGTTGAACCAAGACACCATTCTGTTTCCGACATCCTGCTCGTTCCAGTATGCCGGTCTTTGTAATACATACCACACATTATATCTTGGCCTGTGACCGAGTCTTGATGCGATAACTTGTGTACCGTCAGCACCTTCCCAGATTATTTCTGAGCGAGGAGCAACTAAAGTATTGATACCCCTGTAAAAAGCGGTGAAGTTGATGCCAAAGCCTTTATATATCTGAGGCATCTGGGATATCTGGCCCCAGGAGAAAGGAGAATAGCCGGTCTTAGTCACATGACCAAATTCTTTGCCTATCTTGTGCCCTAATAACAAGTTGCGTATGAGCGACTCACCAGATACACAGTATTCATCGGGAAGGCAGAACCACGGTCCAATGAATAGCCTTTTTTGTTTTACCAGATTCTCTATTGTTTGTTTTTTTTCCGGCCGGATCTCCAGATAATCGTGTATAGGCACTGTCTGGGAGTCGAGATGAAAAGAGCTGTACTCGGGATATTTTTCGAGGATATCAAGCAGCATATCCATCATGTGCACCAGCATGTGGCGGGTTCGCTGCATTGAGAATCGCCATTCACGATCCCAGTGAGTATTAGAGATGAAGTGGCATTGAATCACCTTCTTGTCCTGCCCCCGTTTTTTATACCTGTGTGTTTGAGAGTCTTTCACTGTTCTTCTCCATGTCTTGATTGAAACCGAGCATAGGATAACGCACTGCCGCTAACACCGCCGGAGTCATAAATCTGAGGCTGCTGTGCGGGCGATAATGATTGTAATCCATACCTCAGCGATCTGCAACATGTCTCAATTCAACAATACAGCTGGTCTCTTTGCTCGCCCACTTTCGCTTTCAAATGGGGCTTACCTGAAGCAGGCAGATTTGAATTGCAGCTGTTCATCGCCAGAGTTGAAATTTCCGAACTTGTTGCTCTTGTTAAAGACGACTGACACCATAATGGCACTTTTGGTGGTTTTTTGCCGATTTTTCTGGAAAACTAATTGACAGCACCAATTGGAAATTGTTATTGTCTAAGTGGTTAGAAGTTTTTGGCGGCGTAGCTCAGCTGGTTAGAGCATGGGATTCATAAGCCCAGGGTCGTTGGTTCGAGTCCAACCGCCGCTATTACCCAGTTTATAACAAGTTACAAACTGGAAAACTTGAAGCACGAAATCCAAAATTCGAAACAATATTGAATGACCAAAATGACACTTGGTGTCATCTTGAGGCCAAGCCGAAGGATCTGGCCTACGAATGATGAGATTCTTCGCTTCGCTCAGAATGACAGCTTTGCTGTCAGTTTTGAAAATTTGAACATTAGAATCCTTCGGCCCATTCGACAAAGCTCAGGGCAGGCGCTGCTCAGGACAGGCTTTGGTATTGTTTCGGATTTAGAAACTTGTCCTCGTGAAAACGGGGATTAGAATTTCGGGTTTGAATATTTTGCCCCCATCGTCTAGTGGCTTAGGATATCAGGTTCTCATCCTGGAGACAGGGGTTCGACTCCCCTTGGGGGTATTTTCAATTGACTATTTATAATTGACTATTTTCTATTTTTGCAATGGGTGGCAGCCTCAAGCAAAGCTTGGGGATGGCCGGTTCGTATTTCGTATTGTGTGGGTTTTGTTTGAATGATGACGCTGGAAGGAACACAACAACAAGAAGACCAGCGTTTTATGCGGGTGGCTATTGAGGCGGCCGGGATTGCTGAGGAAAACGGTGACGTTCCTATAGGGGCGGTTATCGTTTATAAAAGCCAGATAATCGGCAAGGCATATAATCAGCGAGAGCAGCTCAAAGACCCAACCGCCCACGCAGAAATCATCGCCCTGACGCAGGCGGCGGCGTTTCTTGAAAGCTGGCGATTGAACGGCTGTGCGATGTACGTTACGTTGGAGCCGTGCCCAATGTGTGCCGGAGCGCTTGTACTGGCAAGAATGGACAGGTTAGTCTATGGATGTGATGACCCAAAGACAGGTGCGTGCAAAAGTCTGTACAACATCGTGCAGGATGAAAGACTCAACCATAAGCTCGAAGTTACAAGCGGCGTTCTGGAAGAGCAATGCCGAGAGCAGCTACAGGGATTCTTTGCCCGGCGACGTCAAGAGAACAAAAACAACAATAAATATAGATTCTGACAGCATAGAGCCGCGAGCAATCCAAAGGCCAATCCGGCAAGGGAATCTAATCGCTGAGCTTGACGGCTGTGCCGTAAACTAAAAGCTCGGCGGCACTGCCCACAACACTCGTAGTCATATAACGAGCATTGATTATGGCATCGGCGCCCATCTGTGCAGCCTCGGCCATCATCCTGTTAGTAGCTGTTGTGCGAGCGTTTCCCATCATTTCTGTGTATTCAGTCAATTCGCCGCCGAGGATCAACCTGATTAGGGCGGATAGATCTTTGCCAAGCCAGATAGCAAATACCGTATGGCCCTGGACAAGACCGAGAATTTCACTTGTCTGGCGGCCAGGCACCGCATCGGAATTCAACAGCAAAACCTTGCTATCAGAATCAGCAGACAGTGGCATCTCTGCCGATGTCCCGGCCGTCCTTTGTTCGAGGGCCAATGTCACCAGGACCACAAGGATACCGCCAAGAAGGCAGAAAATCGCTATACGCAGCCACCAGGGCACGACCGGGTCATCGGCAACGAGCACGTGCCAGGGTATCCCGGCAAATACTACAACGAAGAGCCCCAGCACGAAGGCCAGCGAGCCAATTTGTCGAATTGTTTTCATAGCTTCTCCTTATAACACTAAAACAAAGCTTCTGCAAAATTGAGGTTAGGCATATATTATTTAAGAAAATCTTTTTTTTAATTTTCTTAAATAATCACCTATCTGATTATTACACAATGAATTACTGGTTGAAAAGAAAAAACAAAAAAGATTTTTTCTTTTCAAAGTATGCCTAACCTCAATTTTGCAGAACTCTTCACTAAAATCTAAAATCTCAGCTGACGATTCAACTGAGCGTCCGGTGAAAACGGGGCGTGTAGCGCCCGACTTTCGACGGTCCCTTCCAGTGAGATGTTATACTGTCGAAAATTTATATCATACGTCTTTAATATAATTAGCAGAAGTTGGTCTCGATAGTTTTTTCACTACCTGTTAGACTATAAATGGTATCAACCGTTTAGTTACTTTTTTCTCATAACGTATATATTCATCGCCATATTCCTCTATTAAGCTTCTTTCTTCAAAAACAGTCAACAAAAAGTATAGTAAAAAAAGAAATGGGAAATATAAAATTGATATTATCGATTTTAATAATATCGTCCATCCCAATACGGCTATTACAGTTCCGGAGTATATTGGATGTCGAACAATTCTATATACCCTTGATGTTATTAAATCTGATTTTTTTCTAAGACTTGGAATAGTTCCAATTTTAAAAAGAGCAAAAATTATGAGAATCCAACCTAATACAAAAAGTAATATTCCTAATGGCAGTGAAATAAAATCACTTATATTAAATCTGTTTTGTGGCATTAGTGGAGAAATAAATAATGGTCCTACCACAAAAAAAACATATAATTTTTGAAGAAAAACGGGTAACTTAAAGAAATGATTTTTCAAGTTTTTACTTGATAGTAATCTTAGATCAAACAACATTAAAAACAAATTAATTGATAATATTGAAATTGCTAAAAAACTCATAATATTCCTCTTTAAACAATTATAACGAGCTAAACTCCCAATATCTACTGGCTAAATTAAAAGCCAAAAGAAAAAATACTATTGCTTTAGCCAAAACACAAGTATGAGAACGCCCAGCACCAGACAGCTCAAAGAATCGCCCAGGAACCACCAAAGGGGCATTTTCGATAACAGTCCTGCTATCGCACAGACCACGCCTACGAACACTGCACCCAAACCTGAGAACGGTACCATTACTCCGTATTTCATTGGGTCCAGGGCCAAAATTATAAAAAATACCCCCACTGCAGCGTACGTGCCTAACATCAGGCGAACCGCATACATGAACTGCGGCGAATCCGGAAGCGATTCAATCCCAAATGCTCTGGTGATGGATTCAATTGCCGAAACAGGTAAGAACATTCCAAATACCGACGGCAGGCATGCAAAACCGGCTATCCACAGACAGATTTTTAATGCGCGCATTTTGTATCCCTTTCAATAAACAGTAAACTTTTTGTTATTTGTTTTTGACTGTCTCGTTCAATTCCGCGATGCGAAGCTCCAGCCTTTTTATTTCCCGGCTGATGCGGGGTCTTTGCATCATCACCCAACCGAAAACGCTCACGAAGCCCATCCATAGGTTACAACAGACAAAGATGGCAGCATACATAATCTGGAATTTGGTTTCGTCGGTCCTGAAGAATTTGATGCCACTAAAAATAACGAGAGCTAAACAGAGCAGGTAACATACATAAACATT
>Ga0315537_1003284_pt1 | contig 12064 bp, 9 predicted proteins | sample SalMarSW160270MG_FD_203091 | JGI IMG/M metagenome (GOLD analysis project Ga0315537, IMG submission 203091) | Salt marsh sediment microbial communities from the Plum Island Ecosystem LTER, Massachusetts, United States - Salt Marsh Sediment SW1602-70 ... | reverse complement strand
TCTCGGGTTCAATTTTTCCTTGAAAGGTCTCGGAAACTTGCCCATTTGCCCGATATCGGGCTTTTAGGTAGGGGTTAGCCATTTGGGGAAAGACAGGGCTTACCGTTTGCTTTGACCGAAGGGGCTTTAACCGCCGCTTCCCCTACATACGGGGGAGGGTGGCCCGGCTGCCCCGGGCGCTCTGGTCGGGTTGGCAAGGGGTCTAAGACCGGTTTTGGGGTGTTCTCGGGTTTGATTTTTCCTTAGAAGGTCTCGGAAACTTGCCCATTTGCCCAATTTTCTATCCGGCGAGTTTAACCGGGTCGCTTGCTGGAAAATTTTCGCGGTGTTAAGATTTAGCCGGGGAGGCCCGATTTGCGCGTTATTTTCATGGGTAGCCCGGAGTTCTCCGTGCCGCCGCTTGAGCAGTTGATTCTTAACCAGTATCCGGTGGCGGCGGTCTACACCCAGCCCGACCGTGCTGCGGGTCGGGGGCGGGCGCTTATGCCCTCTCCCGTGAAGCGCACGGCGGCGGCCTGGAAGCTGCCCGTAGTGCAGCCGACTAGTCTCAAGAGCCCGGAGGCGCTAGAGGAGCTAGCGGGCTTTCGCCCCGACGTTATCGTGGTGGCCGCCTTCGGCCAGATTCTGCCCCGGCCGGTTCTTTCCCTTCCCCGCTACGGCTGCCTCAATGTTCACCCCTCCCTGCTGCCCCGGTTTCGGGGGGCTTCACCGGTAGCCGCCGCCATTCTGGCCGGCGACTTATTCACCGGGGTCAGCATCATGCTCCTGGATGAGGGTCTGGATACCGGGCCGCTCCTGGCCCGGGCGCAGGTTCCCATTGCCGCCCAGGATACCGCCGGTTCTCTATCCGCTAAGCTCTCACGGGTGGGGGCCCAGCTACTGCTTGAGGTTCTGCCCCGCTGGCTGGGGGGAGAGCTTACCCCCCGGCCCCAGGATGAGGCCCAGGCGAGCTACGCCGGCCCGATTTCCAAGCAGGCGGGCGAGATTGACTGGAAGCTCGGGGCGCGGGATGTCTGGCGCCGGGTGCGTGCCTACCAGCCCTGGCCCGGTGCTTACACCCGCTGGCAGGGTAGGCGGCTGGGGATTCTTGAGGCGGTACCTCTGTCTCGTGAAGGGGCTGCCCCAGCGGGGCGGGTGGTGGCGCTTGCTGGTGGGGGGGAAGCCCCGCCCTTCGGGGTGGCCACCGGCCAGGGGGTTCTGGGTATCCTCCGGCTCAGGCTGGAGGGGAAGCGGGCGGTGGGGGCGGCCGAGTTTTTGCACGGGCAGCGGGACTTCATCGGGGCGCAGCTTGGTTTGAGCTAGAAAATAGATTAGGTTAGAATTATACGTTTAAGTTAAGCATGGAGGGCAGTTTGTCTCAACCTAAAGACCTGGAACGGTTCACTACCCTGGTAGCGATTATCGCCCGCCTGAGGGCCCCCGGCGGCTGTCCCTGGGACCGGGAGCAGACCCACCTTTCCCTGCGGGAGAACCTGCTCGAGGAGTGCTACGAGGTGCTGGCGGCCCTGGATGCGGAGGATGCCGAGAGCTTAAGCGACGAGCTGGGCGACCTGCTCTTGCAGGTGGTGCTTCATGCCCAGATTGCCGCCGAAGCCGGTGATTTTGAAATCGGGGGCGTCCTGCGCGGCATAAACCAGAAGCTCATCCGCCGCCACCCTCATATCTTCGGCTCCCGCAAGGTTAAGGACGCCGCCGAGGTGACCCATAACTGGGAGCTCCTCAAGCAGGAGGAGAGGGAGGCCGGGGTCTCCATGCTCGCCGGTATCCCCCGCGAGATGCCGGCCCTGGCCCTGAGCCAGCGGGTTCAGGGTCGGGTGGCCCGGGTCGGCTTCGACTGGGAGGACGTAAGCGGCATCATCGAGAAGCTGGCGGAGGAGGTTAGCGAGCTTAAGGCGGCCGCTAGCCAGGAGGAGAAGGCGGCGGAGTTTGGCGATTTGCTCTTCACCCTGGCTAACCTGGCCCGCCGGGAGGGGGTCGACCTGGAGTCGGCCCTGCGCCAGGCCAACGAGCGCTTCTGCGAGCGTTTTACCTGCATGGAGGGGCTCTGCCGGGAGCGGGGGGTTAGTTTCGGCGAGCTATCCTTTGCCGAGCAGAACGAGCTCTGGGAGGAAGCCAAGAAGATGTGTGGGTAAGGAGGTGGTCGGGGTGAGAGGACTTGAACCTCCGACCTCAGCGTCCCGAACGCTGCGCGCTACCAAGCTGCGCTACACCCCGCCCCCGCTATTATAGGCGGATTTCAGCGGTTCGGCAACCTTCCTTGACTTGGCGGCGTTTATTATGGTATTGAGAACCAAATGAAGTACTGTGTCTTGATAATTGACGGTGCTGCGGGACTGCCTCTTCTGGAAAGGTCGGGTAAGACCTCGCTGGAGCTGGCGCATATTCCTAACCTGGATGGGCTGGCGCGTGAGGGCCTGGTCGGGCTCTGCCGTACCGTGCCCCGGGGCATGGAGCCCTCCAGCGCCTGTGCCTGCATGTCGGTGCTCGGCTACGACCCCAGGGTCTACTACCGGGGCCGGAGCGCCATCGAGGCTAGAAGCATGGGCGTTACCATCGGGGACGGCGAGGTTACCTTCCGCTGTAATCTGGTGGCCGTTAGGGACGGCAGGATGTGGGACTATAGCTCGGGCCACATCAGTGCTGCCGAGGCCGGGGAGCTCATCTCGGCTTTGAACCAGAGTCTGGGTAATAACAATATAGGTTTCTATCCCGGGGTGAGCTACCGCCATATCCTGAAGCTTAAAGGGGTGGAGGCTACCCTTGAGGCGAGCTGCACCCCGCCCCATGACATCCCCGGTAGACCAATCGCCGAGTTCCTGCCCCGGGGCCCGGGGAGCGAGCTACTCAGGGACCTCATGAAGCGCTCTCAGGCGGTGCTTAAAGACCACCCGGTGAACGCAAGGCGCCGGGAGCGCGGTGAGGTACCGGCCACCATGATATGGCTCTTCTGGGGTAGCGGTCGGGTGCCCGAGATGCCGCCTTTCCGGCAGGTCTACGGCCTCCGGGCGGCCCTGACATCGGGGGTTGACCTGCTGCGCGGGCTGGGTAAGATGATGGGTATGGACATCCTGGCTATACCCGGGGTCACCGATGGGCTGGATAACGACGGCTCGGCTCAGGTCGCCGGGGCCCTGGCGGCCCTCGAAGACCACGATTTGGTCGCCGTCCACGTCGAGGCGCCCGATGAGGCGGCTCACGCTGGCTCGGCTGACGATAAGATAGCGGCCATAGAGAACATCGACCGGGAGGTGGTGGGCGAGCTCCGCGCCTGGAAGGGGGACTCCCTCCGGGTTCTGGTTATGCCCGACCACCCCACCCCGATAGCCGCCCGCACCCACTCCCCGGAGCCGGTGCCGTTTGTGCTCTGGGGGCCCGGCTTTAAGGCTAACGGGGCGCAGGGGTTTACCGAGGCAGAGGCGCAGGAGAGAAATTTACTTCTTGACCCCGGTTATAGTATTATGAGCAGATTGGTGGAGGTTGGTAACTAGATGGCCTTAATTGTGCAGAAGTACGGCGGCTCCTCGGTGGCCGATGCCGAGCGGATTAAGCACGTTGCCCGGCGCATCGCGCTTGCCCGGGATAAGGGTAATCAGGTGGTGGTCGTCGTCTCGGCGATGGGGGACAGCACCGACGAACTCATCGAGCTGGCCTATCAGGTGGCCGGGGAGCCCAGCGAGCGCGAGCTCGACCTGCTCCTCTCCACGGGGGAGATTGTCTCCAGTACCCTGCTCGCCATGGCGCTCCGGGATATCGGCTATGAGGCGATTAGCCTGAGCGGGGCGCAGGCGGGGATACAGACCGATTCCGCCCACCGGCGGGCGCGCATTATTAAGATTGACTCCAAGAGGGTGATAAAGGAACTGCAGAAGGAGAGGATTGTCATCGTGGCCGGCTTCCAGGGGGTTACCGGTGAGATGGACATCACCACCCTGGGGCGGGGTGGCTCGGACACGACCGCGGTGGCCCTGGCGGCGAGCCTGGGGGCCGGTGTCTGCCAGATATATACCGATGTTGACGGCGTCTACACCGCCGACCCGCGGCTTGTTCCCGGGGCGGGGCCGCTAGCCGAGATTGGCTATGAGGAGATGCTGGAGCTAGCCACCTACGGGGCCAGGGTGATGCACCCCCGGGCGGTTGAGCTCGGGGAGCTTTATCACGTTCCGGTTCTGGTCGCCTCCAGCTTCAGCGACCGGCCGGGCACCTTAATTCATGGAGGAGCGTCTATGGAAGTGCGAAATAAAGTAATGGCTATCGCTCACGACCTTGATGTCGCCAAGATAACCGTGGTCGGGGTTCCCGACCGGCCGGGTATTGCCGCCGCCATCTTTCAGTCATTGGCTCAGGCCGGTATCAGCGTGGACACCATCGTGCAGAACGCCAGCATTGAGCATATCACCGACCTCACCTTTACCGTGGCCAAGGGCGAGCTTAAAGAAGCGATGCGGGTGGTTGAGCCCATCACCAGGCAGATTAAGGCCAGGGAGTGCCTCAGCGATTCCAGACTGGGTAAGATAAGCATCATCGGCACCGGAATGCAGAATACCCCCGGCTACGCGGCGCGTATGTTTACCGCGCTCAGTGAACGGGGCATCAACATTCAGCTAATCACCACCTCGGAGATAAGGATAACCTGCATTATCGACGAAGATAAGGTTACCGAGGCGGTGCGCACCCTGCACCGGGCCTTTGAGCTGGAGAGCGGGGAGTAGGCAGGTGTATCTAGCAGTTTTACGCTGGAATGATTATAATTGGGGGCTATTGGCAGGAGCACTGGTATGATGGAGGAGGCAGCGACCGGATTAAGACAGCGGCGGGCGCGACAGGCAATCAGCCTGGCCATGCAGGGCCGGTGGCGGGAGGCGGTGGCCGTTAACCAGAGCCTAGTAGCGGGCTACCCCGACGACGTCAGCGCCTATAACCGTTTGGGCAGGGCCTATATGGAGGTAGGCGAGTTCTCTAATGCTCATCAAGCCTACAGCCGGGCCATAGAGCTTGACCCTTATAATACCATCGCCAAGAAGAACCTCAGCCGGCTGTCCCGTCTCAGGGAGGCCATTGTCAGCCTGCCCGAGGACTCCCACGTCGAGCCGCTGCACTTTATCGAGGAGACCGGTAAGGCGGGCATCGTTGACCTCCATCATCTGGGGCCTCCCGAGGTGGTGGCCAAGATGGTGGCCGGGGACAAGGTCTATCTCGAGGTGGAGGGCCCCAACCTGGTGGCGGAGAACGGCCGTGGTGAGTACCTGGGGCAGGTGGAAGCGAAACATGCCCAGCGGCTTATCAGACTGATGGTGGGGGGGAATGAGTACAGCGCCGCGGTGGTTAGCTCGACGGAGGAGACGGTAAGTATTATTATCCGCGAGGTCTATCAGCACCCCAGCCAGGCCGGGCGCCTTTCCTTCCCGGCCCGGGAGTTTAAGAGCCCCCGGCCCTACCTTAGTGATAGAATAATAAAGCACGAGCATGATTTGGAGTATGAGGAGGAGGCGGTGGAGGAAGAAGAGGAGGAGTCCGATTACACCGTGGCCGGCGTTAAAGAGGGGGAACTATCGGTCGAGGAGGCTGTTGACGAGGTCGGTATCAGCGACAGCGATGAAGAATGAGGGGTTAAGCGAATATGGTCTTAGGTAAAATTAAAGCGGTCAACATAGAGGAAGAGGTAAAGAGCTCTTATCTCGACTACGCCATGAGCGTCATCGTTTCCCGTGCCTTACCCGACGTCCGGGACGGGCTGAAGCCGGTTCACCGGCGCATTCTCTATGCCATGCAGGGCCTGGGGCTGAGCCATACCAGCCCCCACCGCAAGAGCGCCCGTGTGGTCGGTGAGGTGCTGGGTAAATATCACCCCCACGGGGATACCTCGGTTTACGACGCTATGGTGCGCATGGCGCAGGACTTCTCGATGCGCTACGTGCTCATTGATGGACAGGGCAACTTTGGTAGTGTCGATAACGACCCTCCGGCGGCCATGCGTTACACCGAGGTGCGCCTGGCCTCGATTTCTCAGGAGATGCTGGTTGACATCGAAAAGGACACCGTGGACTTCATGCCCAACTTTGACAGCAGCCTGAAGGAGCCTACGGTGCTGCCCGCCCGCCTGCCCAACCTGCTGGTCAGCGGTAGCTCCGGGATTGCGGTCGGCATGGCCACCAACATCCCGCCGCATAACCTGGGCGAGGTCTGCGACGCCATCATTCACCTCGTGGATAACCCCGAGGCCACCGTGAGCGACTTAAACCAGTTTGTCAAGGGGCCTGATTTCCCCACCGCCGGCATCATCCTGGGGCGGGAAGGGATTAAGAGCGCTTATGCCACCGGGCACGGCAAGGTGGTGGTTCAGGCCAAGGCTCACGTGGTGGATGCCGAGGAGATAGGGCGTCGGCAGATAGTGGTCACCGAGCTCCCCTACCAGACGAACAAGGCGGCGCTCATCGAGCGCATCGCCGAGCTGGTCAAGGACAAGAAAATCAGGGGCATCAGCGACATCCGTGACGAGTCGGACCGTCAGGGGATGCGCATCTGTATCGAGCTGAGGAAGGACGCCCAGCCGCGGCCGGTGCTTAACAACCTTTACAAGTACACCGCCATGCAGTCGGCCTTCTTTATCAATATGCTGGCCCTGGTCGACGGGCAGCCCCGGGTAATCAGCCTTAAAGAGGCGCTTCAGCACTATATAGACTTTCGCAGTCAGGTCATCACCCGGCGCTCCCGCTTCGAGCTTAAGGAGGCTAAGGCCCGGGCCCATATCCTGGAGGGGCTGAAGATTGCCCTGGATCAGATTGATAAGGTCATCAGCACCATCCGCAAATCGGAGACGGCGGAGGCGGCCCGCCAGAACCTGATGGCTGACTTCAGCCTGTCCCAGGTGCAGGCGCAGGCTATCCTCGATATGCCGCTCCGCCGCCTGGCTAACCTGGAGCGGCGGAAGATACTCGATGAGTATGCCGAGGTGATAAAGAATATCGCCTACCTGGAATCGCTTCTGGCCAGTCCCAAGCGGATACTGGGGCTGGTGAAGGATGAGGTGGCGGAGCTTAAGTCCAAGTACGCCGACCCCCGGCGCACCGAGATTCAGGAGCAGGGGGTAATTGAGTTCAGCGAGGAGGACCTCATTCCCCACCAGAGCATGGTGGTCACCCTGAGCAGGCGGGGCTTTGTCAAGCGAGTCCCCGCTCAGTCCTACCGGGTGCAGCACCGCGGGGGTAAGGGCATCATCGGCATGGTGACCCGGGAGCAGGATGCGGTCCGGCTCCTGGTGGTGGCTGATACCCACGACCGGCTCTACTTCTTCACCAACCGGGGCCGGGTCTTCTGTCTCAAGTGCTACGAGATTCCGGCCGACATCTCCCGTACCGGTAAGGGGACGGCGGTGGTCAATCTCTTTCCGGTGGCGGAGCAGGAGAGGGTGACCGCTATGGTGGCGGTCAGAGATTTCAAGCGGGGCGAATACCTGGTCATGGCGACCTGCGGCGGGGAGGTGAAGAAGACGGCGGTGCAGAGCTTCCTTCAGGTGCGCTCCAGCGGGCTTATCGCTATGGACCTGGAGGAGGGCGACGAGCTGTGTGCCGCCAGCCTGGCCGGCGACCAGGACGATATGGTGCTCGTGACCAGAAAGGGGCAGTCCATCCGGTTCCTGGTCTCCGAGCTCCGGGCCAGCCTGCGAACCAGCGGCGGGGTGCGGGGCATACGACTGGCCCCCGATGACCGGGTGGTCAGTATGGGGGTTTCCAACCCCGATAACTTCCTGCTGGTGGTCACCACCAACGGCTACGGTAAGCTGACTACGGTTGACGCCTATCCCCGTCAGCACCGGGCAGGCAGCGGCGTCAGGACCTTTAAGGTTGTCGAGAAGACGGGCGAGGTAGTGGACGCCAAGCTGGTTTCCAAGACGCACCAGCTCATGCTTATCTCCGCCGAGGGCATCATCACGCGTACCCTGGTGAGAGAGAAGGGCCCGGGTCAGGGTATTGCCATCCAGGGCAGGAGTACTCAGGGGGTGCGGCTGATGAGGCTGGGGGACGGGGATAGGGTGGTGGCTATCGCCTGTTTTGAGTAACTCCTTGAGCGGCTAGTTCTCTGGGAGAGGTTCCCTAGTTGAAGTTACTTTTTATCCCCGGCTCCGCCTGTGGCCCTAAGACGTGGCTGTGTCAGACCGGCTACTTTGCCGGCTCGGAGGCGATTTCTCTACCCGGCCACCCTGAGGGTAAGCCCTGCTCCAGCATCGCCGGGTATGCGGCCTGGCTCTCGGGCTATATCCGGGAGCGGGGCTATGGGGACGTCGTCCTCGCGGGCCATTCCATGGGGGGTGCCGTGGCTCAGCGCTACGCGCTGGATTATGGCGACGGGGTAAAGGCCCTGGTCTTAATCAGCACCGGAGCCCGGCTCAGGATTAACCCTGAGCTGCTGGAGGCCGCCAGGGAGATGGTTACCGGCCGGCTATCGTGGCGGGATTACCTGGAGGAGCGCCACCGCACCACGGTCCCCCAGGCGAGGCAGGCCATAATTGAAGAGAGGCTGCGGATTGGGCCGGCGGTGCTGCTGAATGACCTACTTGCCTGTGACCGCTTCGACGCCATGGATAAGGTCGGCGATATCCGGCTGCCGACCCTGGTTGTCTCCGGCCTTGATGACGAGCTGACCCCGGTAAAGTATGCTCACTACCTGGCGAGCCGGATTGAGGGGGCTCGTGAGGTTATCGTTGCCGGGGCGGCCCACTGGGTGCTCACGGAGAGGCCCGAGGAGGTTAATCAGGCGCTTAGGGATTTTCTGGCCGGGCTTTAGCGAGCCGGTGCTTCTCCCGGCAGGACGGGTGCCAGCGCTGGAGCCCGCAGGCGGTGCATTCCTGATAGCGGCAGTCGGGGACCTCCCGGCTTTCCAGGGCGTTCTTCCGTTCCCGCTTGAGGAAGGCCTGGGTTAGTCCGGTGTCGATGTGAGCCCAGGGCAGCGGCTCGTCCAGGGAGATTTCCCGCCGGGCAAAAAGGTCGGGTTCGAGATGGCTCTCCTTAAAGGCGCGGAGCCATTTTTCGTAGCTGAAGTGCTCGCTCCAGCCGTCGAAAATCGCCCCCAGCTGCCAGGCGCGGTGGATAACCCCGCCCAGCCTGCGGTCGCCGCGTGACATGGCGGCTTCGAGCTGGCTTACCTTGGGGTCGTTCCAGGACAGCCTGACATCCTTGCGGCGCAGCCTCTGTTTCAGGAGCTCTATCTTGGCGGTTAGCCGCGTTTCGTCTTCCTGGGCGGCCCACTGGAACGGGGTGTGCGGCTTGGGCACGAAGGTGGACAGGCTGACCCTCAGTTGGGGTCTCCCCCCCCGGCCCCTTCTGCCCAGGGAGCTGATTTTATCAATCAGGGCGGCGATGGCCTCGACGTCGTCATTGGTCTCGGTGGGCAGGCCGAGCATGAAGTAGAGCTTGAGGCCGCTCCAGCCGTGTGCGAAGGCTTCCTCGGCGGCCTCCAGGATGGCGTCTTCTGTGGTGTTTTTATTGATTACCCGGCGCAGCCGCTCGCTGCCGGCCTCCGGGGCAAAGGTGAGCCCGGTCCTTTTGTGGGCGGCCAGCGAGTCGAGCAGCCTTACGGAAAAACTGTCGGGCCGCAGGCTCGGCAGCGACAGGATGAGGTTCTGGTCCTGGTAGCGCCGGAAGAGACCGGCGACCAGTTCGCTGATTCCGGGATAGTCGCTGGTGCTCAGCGAGACCAGGGAAACCTCGTTATAGCCACAGTTAGCCATAATCTCTCCGACTGCCTTGAGCACCTCCTCCGGGGGGCGCTCGCGTACCGGGCGGTAGGTGCTGCCCGCCTGGCAGAAGCGGCAGCCGCGGCTGCAGCCCCGCTGAATCTCGACGGCGCCCCGGTCGTGGACGGCCTTGATAAAGGGGACGACCGGCCGGGTGGGGGGTGGCGGTAGCTCGGTGACGATGCGCCGCTTGATACGGGGGCTGGCCTCGGTGGCCGTGGGGGTGATGCTCTTAAAGAGCCCGTTTGCCCCGTAGGCTACCCGGTAGAGGCCGGGGACGTAGACGCCGGGTATCCTGGCCAGCTGGCGCATTAGCTCTTCCTTGGGGGCTCGCGCGCGCTTCCAGTCCCGGAACTCGCCGACCAGCTCTAAGATTACTTCTTCACCGTCTCCGATTACGAAGCAGTCGATAAAGTCTGCCATGGGCTCGGGGTTTAGGGCGCAGCTACCGCCGGCGATGACCAGCGGCTGGGACTCGTCTCTCTCTGCGGTAAGGAGCGGGATTCGGGCGAGGTTAAGCATACTGAGCACGTTGGTGTAGGTGAGTTCGTAGCCCAGGGAGAAACCGATGATGTCGAAGTCCTTGAGCGGGCGCTTGGATTCCAGGCTGAAGAGGGGGAGGCCGTTTGCGGGTAGCTGCTCCGCCATATCCGGCCAGGGGGCGAAGACCCTTTCCGCAAGCACCTCCGGCTGGCTGTTTACCAGCTCGTAGAGGATGTGTATCGCCAGGGTGGACATCCCGAGCTCATAGAGGTCCGGGTAGGAGATGACCATGCGCACCGGGGTACTGTCCCAGTCTTTGGTGACGGCGTTCCACTCGCCGCCGGTATAGCGGGCGGGTTTTACCACCCGGTACAGTATGTTATCGAGATTGGTCAACTAAAAATCCCCCTGAATAGGTGCTGCCTGGAAGTTAGTTTAAAAACTCCTAAAGGATAATTATAGTTTATGAGGGGGCAGGAATCCAGCCTCAGCCCTCAAGCTGTGCCAGGTCGAACCTCATGCCGTCCCGGGCGTTTACCACCCTGACCCCGGTCTCCTCGGTGAGCCGCCGGGCGATCTCCCAGGGCCGGGCCCGCCACACCTGCATTCCGAAGTGGGTCAGGATGGCGACCTTCGGCTTGATTTCGCTGATGAGGCGTTTGGCGTCGGGCACCGAGAGGTGGTCGATACCCGCTCTCGGCTCGGAGAAGACGACGTTAATAATGAGTAGCTCCCCGCCGTAGCTCTTGAGCAGGCCGTCGAAGTATCGGGTATCGGCGATATAGGAGAAGGTGTACTTTTCGGTCTTAAAGAGCAGCCCGTAGGTCTCTACCGGGTGTATGTGCCGCACCGGGGTGGTAAAGGATACCCCGTCGATGGCGTAGCTTTTTCCCTCCTTAAGGAGCTCGACGCCCTCGAGGTATTTCTTGAGGTAGGAGAAGATAACCGGCTCGTTCTCCAGGGCGTCGGCGGGGGTAAAGAGCCGGCCGCGGGGCCGGAAGCCGCCCTGGGTCATCGCCTCGACCATGACGTTAGTATCTCCGCTGTGGTCCAGGTGGCGGTGGGAGAGGATAATGGCGCTCAATTTATCGGCGCGGAGCTTTCGCTTGGTGGACTGGACGATACAGCCCGGCCCGGGGTCGACCAGTATCTCGGTGCCGCTCAGGTTAAGCCACATGCCCCCCGAGGCTAGAATCTGGGTGGCCACCATGATGCGGGCGCCGCCCGTTCCCAGGAAGGTGATGGTATCCGAAGGAGCCTTTTCCTCTGCCATAGCTATCTAACTATAAGCGATAGCGGCGGCCGATGACAATATTGCCATCGGGGGTGCTTTCGGGTATGATATCCGGTGGCGGGTAAAACCGGGTACTACTAACGTAGAGGAAAGGAGGTGAGAGCTGTGCTCTGGATAGCGCGTTTATATCTAGCCTCTAATTGAGACCAGAGATGCGGCACAGGGTCTGTGCCGGTCCGGCTCGAAGACCTCCGTCCCCTCTTCGGAGAAGCTACCTGGTTGGCCCCGTGACCTGGACTGGGTTTCGTTAAGCCGATTTAAGCGGCGGTGCGGAGTTCTTCGGCCGTCGCTTATCTTATTTTAGAAAGGATTAACGAAACAGTGACTACCGATTACAAACCGATGTGGACCAGTCTGGGACTTAACCTGGAAAAACACGACGCCCTGCTCGACGTGCTGGGGAAGGCCTATCAGGGCATCTATCTCTCCCAGCAGAACCGCCCCGAGGGGATGGGCTATCTTGACTTCGTGATGAGCGAGGTTCACGGTCTCCGTATCAAGGAACTGCAGGACGCCCGGGCCGCGGGGCGCAAGGTTGTCGGCACCTTCTGTGTCTT
>Ga0315537_1003283_pt1 | contig 12065 bp, 9 predicted proteins | sample SalMarSW160270MG_FD_203091 | JGI IMG/M metagenome (GOLD analysis project Ga0315537, IMG submission 203091) | Salt marsh sediment microbial communities from the Plum Island Ecosystem LTER, Massachusetts, United States - Salt Marsh Sediment SW1602-70 ... | reverse complement strand
CGGTTTTGTAAAAAGTTCAAATTCAAGGCGTGCAAATTTTGTAATCATGAGGCGTACTTATCGTACGTTGAATGATTGCGAAATGCAGCACAACGCAGAAGTTGGACTTTTTACGAGACCGTCAAAATAAGATGTCAAAGGTTTTGGATACAACATTAAAAAGCGGATGTCAAAATTCAAATATCTGTTTGTTAGATGGCTTATGGTTATCCTAAAAGCTCCCGAACCGCATTTAAAAGGTCTTCTCTTGCGACAGGTTTGGCAAAAGTCCGCTGTGCTCCTATCTTTTTGGCGATATCTAAATATTCCTCCGGTTCAATTCGCCCGCCCCCGGAAATGGCAATTATTTTTAAATCCGGAAACTCTTTCCTTAGTTCAAAGATCGTTTCAATACCTTCCTTCTCGGGCATGATGATGTCTGTAATGATTAAATCGACCGGATTCTCCCGATAGAGTTTTATCCCCTCCTTTCCGTTTGACGCTTTCACTATGTCGTACCCTTCACGCTCTAAAATCTGGCCGAGCATGTCCAGTAGTTGCGGTTCATCGTCTATGATAAGAATGCATGCCATTGGTTATTTCTCCTTTTTTTGATCCAACCTAAAATCCGCAATTGCCTATTTGGCCGCAGCTTCAAGCTCGCCCGCCAGCCAAGCCCGTCCGGCATTTGCCTGAGGCGCAGCCGATGGCGGACGGGCAAGGCGAGGCGGCCTGGGGCGCAGTTTTTAGGTTCAATACATTCCTGATGGTTCGGGAATCTGTCCTTTACCACCCGGATTAACTTATTACGTTTTTTATCGCTCAAAAATTTCTTCTATGTTTTGAAGCAGTGTTCTTTTCCCAACAGGCTTTGCCAGATAACCATCTGCGCCTGCTTGCATGATTCGATCCCTGTTTTCATTTGTATCAAAACCTGTAATGGCCAATATTTTTATATGAGAGGCTCCTGGATTTGTCTTTATTCGCTTACATACTTCAAAGCCATCCATACCGGGCATAAACAGATCAAGAATCATAAGGTCAGGTTTAAACTGCAGGATCTTGGATCCGGTCTCAAAACCGTCTGAGGCGACGTCCACCTTATAGCCGTTATAAGACAGAATTTTGTTAAGTACCTTATATATCTTCGGGTCATCATCAACAATCAGAATCTTTTTTTTATTTGAATACTTGTGGAAAGGGAAAAGCATTCCCTTTTCCCGCATAAACGATTCCAAATCTTCTTTAAGGATTCTGAAATGACCACCGGGAGTATGAAATGATTTAAGTTCCCCTGACTTGACCCATCGCCACAAGGTTACCCTGTGTATGGAACAATACTTGGCAGCCCTGGGAATAGAAAAAACATCCTTTTTTTCTATCATGTTGATTTTATCTCTATTTTTAAATTATTAATAGAGCAACTATTGCAACTGTTGCAACGTATAGTTTGGTATATAATCTGTCAAGGAAAAAACTCTATAATGCATCTTATAGGATTTTCGGTGGCGGGTTAAAATTTGAGCCTGACCCCAGAAGAATAGGCTACGCATTCCACGGGGCAGGCGCGGATATTGGCGAAAAAGACATTTTTATTCAGGCGCTATCGATCTAATTTAATGCACTTATTCAAGATAATCCGCTAAAAAAAATGACTGTATAAACCTAAATTCACCACCAAAATTGTAGAAGTATTATAAACCATAGGTTTATAAAGATTTAGATGTAATACTTGGGTGCAAGCAAAATTGCCATAGAACCTTATTAATAAAGGAATTCGTAAAATTAGGCGGTGGATTTTGGTAAACCGCTTGATTTTTTTAAAAAAGGATATTATAATTAAAATAATCAATAAAGGTCCGTTCTTAATTGGCGGACCGGTTTCGTTCTGCAGGAAAGTTCCATTTGTCAAAGTGGCAACCTGAAGTCTGGAACTATGAGAATTTTTTGAAAGGAGAACGTCACTATGGCTAATGGAATTGTAAAATGGTTTAACAGCAGTAAAGGCTATGGCTTCATTGAGCAGGAAGATGGTCCGGATGTGTTTGTTCATCATTCCGGAATCAATGCGACCGGTTTCAAGACTCTTGATGAAGGCGACCGAGTTACCTTTGATATTGAACAAGGCCAAAAAGGTCCTGCTGCAGCAAATGTTACTGTGATTTAGTTCACCATTCTAAATTAACTAAGGGCATTTCCCAGAAAATCAGGGATTGCCCTTTTTTTTAGTACAGATCTTTCGATTTATTTCCGAGAAACAGCTATACCGTGTTAACTAGTGTCCATCCATAAATGAGGATTTTTGTTCAAGATCAAGGCACGCGAAAAAAATAACCGCAGGCATATAGTTGATATTTCGAGGATTATTTTTTGAGCATAACGCAGAGATTGGGCAAAAAGACCATTTATGAATGGGCAATAACTAAAACAAGTTTAAACAAAAATTGGCCCATTCCGATGCCGAATGCCGGTCACTTGATGCGGGTAAAAAGCATTATAGGCTATCCTTTCAGGTCATTGATCCTTTCCGTAAGCTCAGGAATAAAATCGAGTATATCGTCCACAATACCGATATCTGCAACCTGGAAAATAGGCGCCCTGGGGTTCTTATTTATGGCAATGACAAAGGGAGATCCCTTTAAACCGCCCACGTGCTGGAATGCTCCGCTTATTCCCAGAGCCATATAAACTTTGGGTTTTACTGTCTGGCCTGACGTTCCGACCTGGCGGGATTTCTCCAGCCATTTTGCATCCACAATCGGCCTGGAGCATGAAACATCTCCGCCCATGGCTTCTGCCAGTTCAAATATAATTTCCATATTATCCTGATCCTCGATTCCCCTGCCCACAGAAACAAGGATATCGGACTTGGTAATATCCACGTCACCGACCTCGGCCTCAATAATTTCAAGAAAACGGCGCGCACCGACCAGAAGACCCGCTTCAATCGCTTGAGCGGTTTTGTCAATAACATGACCTTCACCGCTTTTACGTTCAACTGCCTTGAAAGATCCCGGACGGACAGTAATCACAGCACCTTGGGAAATATCGCTGAGTACATGTGTGCTGACCTGTCCGGCGTATTCCTCGCGCACAGCTTTGAGTTTTCCGTTATCAATACCTTCAAAATCGACGGCATCCGGAAGATATGCTGAATCAAGCTTAATGGAAAGACCCGGTGCCAGATCCATACCGAAATGATCATGCGGAACCAAAACAATTCCGTGCTTTGGCAGAATAGGTACCAGCAGAGGTCGGAGCACCTCTGCAGTGACATAGGCCAGTGCCGGGTTATCGATCTTCCAGACCTCGGAAAAAGAAGGAGCAACTTCATTGCATACCGAATCAAGTTCGCTGCCGTCACCGGCAACAACCGCCGTAACCGAAGCATCAGGATCAAGTTTCCCTGCCGCTGCAATCAGCTCCAGGGCTGTGTCATCTGCTATTCCATCCTTGTGAATAATATATGCAAAAACCTGTTGGGCCATTATTTAATCCCTCCTTTGGCTCTTAATAATTCAATAAGTTCATCAATTATTTCATCCGTACTCCCTTCCAGAATCCGGGCACCGTCACCCAATTCAGGCACAAAATAATCGAGACACTTTGTCTTTGCGCCGGCCTTTCCAACAGATTTCGGTGAAATACCCAGATCTCCGGCAGTATGAACCGGAATTTCAAGGGATGCCACTTTTCTGATTCCGCGAATGCTTACATATCGAGGCTCATTGATTCCGGTCTGAATTGAAAGTACACAGGGCAGATCCATTTCATACATCTCCTGGTTTCCGCCCGCAATTTCTCTGCCCACTTTAATTTTATTATCATCCAAAACTTCTATAAAATTTACCAGAGAAGCAAAGGGCCAATCCAGCATTGCGGCCAGCATGCCGCCGACCTGACCCGCCCCGTCATCTGCCTGGGCACCAGTCAGAATCAGGTCGTAATTTCCTTTCTTGACTTCGGCGGTTAAAATAGCTGCAATCCCTTTTCCGTCAGAACCTTCAAAGGCATCATCTGAAAGCAAAATCCCTTTGTCAGCGCCCATGGCCATCTCTCTTCGCACCACTTCTTCTGCTTCCTCGTCGCCCACGGAAACAACGGTAACACTGCCACCGACTTTGTCTCGAATCTGAATGGCTTCTTCAACCGCGTAATTATCCCATTCGTTTACCGAGTACACAAAGTCGTCCCGCTCAATATCCGTGCCGTCTTTATTGACCTCTATCTCATTTTCCGAGGGATCAGGAACCCTTTTAATACAAACTAAAATCTCCATATTTTTCCTCCAAAAATTCAATTGTCGATCTTCAATCAATAATCATATGCCGCTCAATCAGTTCTATCAAATCAATAGCTTCCATTTCCCCTTCCAGTCCGCTTGTTTTAATGGCATCTTCAATATTGAGCATACAGAACGGACAGGCCGTAACCATCACATTGGCACCGGCTTGTTTTGCCATCTCAACCCTTACCTGACCCATCCTTTTTTCCTCTATGGGTTCATAAAAAAGCATCAGGCCGCCACCTCCACAGCAAAATGAACGGTCCCTGCAATGCCCCTCCATCTCGATTCGCTTTATGCCTGGGATCGCATCAATAGCATTTCTCGGATCATCATAGAGGTTGTTGTGTCTGCCAAGGTAACAGGGATCATGGTAAGTATATATTTTACCCGGGTCTTCAACCGGTTTAAACCGTATGTTACCCCATGTCACGGCTTTGATTATGGTCCGGCTGATATGTTCCACCGGCGGAATACCTTTGTAGTCATTTTTCAAAGCATTAAAGGTATGGGGGTCTGCAGTGACAATGTTCTTAGCACCTGAATTGAGAATCGCATCCGTATTTCGGTCTCGTAAATCCTGAAAAAGCATCTCTTCGCCGAATCGTTTCACTTCATGACCGCTGTCTCTTTCCGCCGGTCCCAGTATCCCGAAATCAATACCCGCAGCATCAAGAAAGCGGGCGGCTGCCCTTCCGATTTCCTGTATCCTGTCATCATATGACGTAACACTGTCAACAAAATAGAGCGTATCTGCGGCTCCTTTCTTCCCAAGAATCTTCACATTAAAATCTACAGGCAAATCTTTTGTCCAGTCCGCACGCTTTTTTTCCATTTTACCGTAAGGGTTCCCCCGTTTTTCAATAGCCCTCAGCGGTTTTTGCAGGGATTGCGGCACCATCCCCTCATCCACCAGTCCTCTCCTTAAATCAACAATCTTGTCTATATATTCGATAAAAAGCGGACATTCTTGTTCACAGGCGCCGCATGTGGTACACGACCAGATCTCATCTTCCTCCAGTACATTGCCGATCAAAAACCGGTCATTTTCAGACATGCCCGTAAGGGGATATTTTTTGAATGAATAGTCGCGGCACTTAATCGATATAAACCTCGGAGAAAGCGGACGACCCACGGCATGGGCGGGACAATTGTCGGAACACCTTCCGCAATCTGCACAGGAATAAAAATCGAGCATATGTTTCCAAGTAAAATCCTCGAATTTCTTAACTCCAAATGATTCCAGTTCGTCAAGACCCTCATCCTCAACACCCCATTTAACCGGTTTTACCGTGCCTTTGTCCAGTTTCATAAAAAATACATTGGGAAGGGATGTAATCACATGAAAATGCTTGCCCAGCGGTAAAAAACATAAGAAAAAGAAAAATATCAGCTCATGTGAGAAATAGGCGCCCACATGTAAATCCTGTAGGGTATCAACCGGTAAAAAACTTAGAATATGCGCGGCAAACCATGTTCCGGACATTGGGACAAGAATTTTTGTTTTAAATCCTTTTTGGATCTCTGCCCCGGCCTGGCTCCCTTCAAAAAACATATCACACGTCACCAGACCTATAATCAATAGAAGCACCAGCACCGCCTCCCAGGTATGTTCTTTTCCATACTTGGCCGGCACTGCATATCGTTGGGGTTTTACTATGATCCGGCGGTACAGTGCAACCAGACAGGCGAACAGAACAAATGTTTCGGCAAAATCCTTAAGAACCAGGTAAATCTGACCGGATGTGCCACTCATCCCCGGCAGCACATAACCGCTTGATAGTCCCAACATCACCAGCGTTATGGATCGCAGGGACAGAATTACGAATCCCGAAAAGATAATAATATGAATAATTCCGGCGTCCATGTACCTGGGATGCCGGTACTGCCCGACGGCATATTTTATCATCTTAAAAAATCGATCTGCCGGACGATTAAGTCTCGGATCCGGAGAACCTTTAACCATCGGCTTTAGTCGGAGTGCAATAATATAAGTAAATATTCCAACACCAACAAGCGGTATGATTAGTGAGAAAATCACGGCGGGAATTCCAAAAACAGTTGCTTTAGCCGGAGAAATCAAAGCGGCTTCCATTGTTTAATTTTCCACCCCCTGTTAATGAATGATTGTTCATTCATATTTATACAAACGCCCTTTTTTAATTCCATAACAACGTTCGGTTTTTCAATCAATTTCGAATCTATTCGAGTATACCAAACTGACGTAAATTACAAGCTTTCTTGACAAATATCCATTTTCATCATAACAGATAACAACAAAAGAACCAAAAGAGGGAGAGAATGGCAAAACAAATTAGATATGAAGATAAGCCCTGGGTAACCAGCTATGAAAAAGGTGTTCCTGAAAAAATTGAATACCAAGAAATAAGTCTGCCGAAAATTCTGGAAAGATCGGCCGGCAGGTTTCCCAACAAGATGGCTCTCCTTTTTCAGGGGTACAAAGTTTCCTTTCGTGAGCTGAATAATATGGTAAACCGTTTTGCCGCCGGCCTTCATGACGTTGGCATTGATAAAGGGGATAGTGTCGCCATTCTTCTGCCAAACGTTATTCCATGTGTTGTGGCCTATTATGCCATATTAAAGATCGGAGGCATAGCGGTTATGAATAATCCTTTGTATTCAGACCGGGAACTTGAATATCAATTCAATGATTCCGGCTCAAAATTACTCATTACCATAGATCTTTTAGTAAATCGCATGATTGACCTGAGGCCGAAAACAAAGATAAAACAGATTATCTATACCTCTATCGGTGATTACCTCCCGTTCCCCAAGAATTTATTGTTCCCCTTTGTAGCCGGAAAGAAAAACCTTGCGGCTGATGTGAAACCTGCTGAAAATGTTTATCCATGGAAAAACATTCTGGCAAAAAGTTCTAACAATCCACCCGATGTCGAACCCTCGTTTGATGATATTGCCATGTATCAGTATACCGGCGGAACCACCGGTGTTTCAAAAGCAGTTATGATTACTCACGGAAACCTGAGCAAGCAGGTTCAGCAGATTGCTGCGTGGTTCCCGACGTTCAACAGCAATGAAATAATGCTGGGGGCGCTTCCCTTTTTTCATGTGTTCGGTCTAACCACGGCAATGAATTTGGCCATCTTTTTAGGATGGGGAAATATTCTGGTCCCGAAACCCCAGCCGGATGCTTTGCTTGAGGCGATTAGAAAATATAAACCATCATTTACCCCGCTGGTCCCCACCATGTATATTGGGATACTTAATAATCCGGCCATTGACAAAATCAACCTGACCTCCATAAAAGGATGTTTTTCCGGTAGTGCACCGCTCCCCCTTGAAATCATAAGAAATTTTGAAAACAGGACCGGTGCCGTAATCGTTGAAGGGTTCGGTCTTACGGAGGCATCACCGGTGACCCATGTAAACCCTTTTGCCGGCGGGAAACGGAAAGCCGGAAGTATCGGAATCCCCATTTCCGACACGGACTGCCGTATTGTAAGCCTTGATAACGGCAACACGGATGTTCCGGTCGGCGAATCCGGTGAATTGCTTGTTAGAGGTCCCCAAGTCATGAAGGGCTACCGAAACAATCCCCAAGAGACTGCGAATACTCTGACAGACGGTTGGCTCCACACCGGAGATATCGCGAAAATGGATGAAGACGGGTACTTCTATGTTGTTGACCGAAAAAAAGATATGATTATATCCGGTGGTTGTAATGTATATCCCCGGCACATTGAAGAAGTGTTTTATGAAAACCCAAAGATTCAGGAAGCCTGTGCCATCGGGATTCCGCACCCGACCCGCGGCGAAGCGCTCAAAGTCTTTGCAGTGCTCAAAAAAGGAGAAACCGCAACCCGGGAAGAACTTATCGAATACTGCACTGACAAAGTGGCCAGGTACAAACTTCCCACAGAAATTGAATTCAGAGATGATCTGCCCAAAACCAATGTGGGCAAAATCTTAAAAAAGGAACTCAGGGATACGGAAATGGCAAAACGAAAAAAAACAGGATGAACACCCCTTTTAGGCGATTAGTGATATTTTTTGTGCTTTTTATGGCAAAACTTTTTCAATTCTGCCACTAAGGCACCAAGGCACAAAGAAAGAACAATAAATATATCCTTTGGGTCTTAGTGTCTTTGTGGCAAATATTTTTGGTTCCGGTTTGTCCGGGTGACGCGCTTTGCGATATTTTTTTGTTCGTTTTATGGAGAAAAAGAATGATCCAAGATTTAGCCGGGAAGGTAATGCGTTTCAGGTGGCTGATTTTTATTGTACTTGCGCTTGCCTATTTTTTTGTTTATTTCCATCGTCTTTCGCTGTCCGTGGTCGCCAATGACCTGATCAATGATTTTCAAACAACCGCCAGTGTTATGGGTTTTCTGGGCTCCATTTACTTTTATTGCTATGCCATTATGCAATTTCCCGCCGGACTCCTCTCGGACTCATTGGGTCCCAGGAAATCCGTAACTTTTTTTTTAATCATCGCTTCCGCCGGAAGCATTATTTTTGGGCTCGCGCCCACCATAAAAGTTGCTTTTATAGGAAGAGTCATGGTGGGGCTGGGGGTTTCCATGGTCTTTATCCCCACCATGAAAATTTTTTCCCGATGGTTTCGGCCTCACGAGTTTGCTTTCATGACAGGCATTCTAAATGCGGTGGGGGGAATGGGGGTTCTGGCGGCCACATGGCTTCTTGCCCTAATGACACTGGTTTTCGGATGGCGCATCTCTTTTGAAGTTATCGGTTGCTGCACGTTCGTGATCGTGGCTCTGGTATGGGTTATTGTCAGAGACCGGCCGGAAGATAAAGGCTGGCCTTGCCTTGCCGAATTGGATCAGGAAAACGGGAAAGCTTTCCAACCAATAAAGCAGATACCGTTATTGGAAGGAGCCCGTCGAGTGGTATGCGAAAAATATTTCTGGCCGGTGGCCATTTGGTTCTTTTTTGATTGCGGAGTATTTTTCGGTTTTGGCGCACTATGGGGCGGACCTTATCTTATGCATGTTTACAAAATGACCCGGGCCCAGGCCGGCACGGTTCTGAGTATGATCGCATGGGGCATGATCATCGGAAGTCCCCCTCTCGGATTTTTTTCCGACAAAATAATGAAAAGTCGCAAAAAGCCTTTTATTTTATGTAATTTAGTGCTGGTCATAGAGCTCGTCATTCTCAGCATTTATCCTGCCGGCCTGTCACGGATTGCGCTGTATATCCTGTTTTTCGTTTTTTCCATATGTTCATCATCAGTTGTAATACTTGGGTTTACCATTATCAAAGAGCTTTTTCCCACAGAAATTGCCGGGACCTCAACCGGTTTTGTAAACCTCTTCCCTTTTTTAGGCGGTGCTGTGTTTATGCCGCTTTTAGGCCGGGTTTTAGATAGTTACCCCAAATCTCATGCAGGGGGATATTCCCTTGAGGCCTACTCAATGCTTATTTTTATTCTTTTGGGAGCCTCTGTTTTATCACTAATTTGCACCTTCCTGACAAAAGAAACGTTTCAGAAGAACTTAGGGGATTCGCCTTAATTGGACGTCCCGGAAATTCTACAATTGATTGAAATTAAAGATTTTTTAATAGCTCCTGGTTTATGCCACTTCCATGGGATACGGGAATGGTGGAATGCTGGAATAATGTTTTGAAAACGTATAACTTCAGTGTCCGGATCAAGGTTTTTGGGATCAATTTTCACTACTTGTCCATGAATATTTTTATAGATTCCGGGGATAACCACTCCATTTTTTCTTTTACAATTTCATTCCCCCTCATCATCTTATCCCTGTCCGGCTTCCACAATTAAATGATATGGTAACTTCTTGACCTACAATCGCATTCTATGTATATATAATTATCAAAAATTCAAATTCCTACCTTTTTAAATTTATTTTAAGGAGCCAATTATGTTTACGTTGCATGAATTTCGGATGGCGGTGCAGTCGGCGGATATGGATATTGACACGCACCAGGTCGTTCAGAAGCTGGAGGATTGTCTGCTGAGGTACGGTTCGGAATGGCGGGACGAAGGTCGGCTGGGGATATTGTTGGAGATTCAGCAGCTCTCCCAGAATTATGTCCTAAAAATGGTGCAAATGGGTTTGCGGCCTACGCAGTTTTTGATAATTATGGAGCTTTTCAAGCAAAGCAAAGAGAAAATGGGTACAATCAAGGCTAAGGCGCGGTGGGCGAAAATACGGAGCTGGGTTTTAGGGCCACTACTAAAGCAGGCAAAGACGCAGGCGAACCTGGCCATGATGCAGAAGGCGGCACAGATGGCGATGGGGCCGCAGGTGAAGGTGCAGGGCCAACCGGTGAAAAGCAAGCCGTTGTTGGAGAGTTATTGGCGGGAGGTTTTTGATCCCAAGCATCGAATGGGGCACATGACCAAGGCGGATTACGACAAATGGATAACCAAGGTGGATCCGGACAGCCCGGATTATGATCCGGATTACCGGGAATCTTTTTTTGATTATATAGACAAGCTGGACACGGCGAGTAATCGAACGATGGTATTTTATATGGATAATGAGGCTACGCGGAAGATGTTCGAGGTGGCGGTGAGGGAAGAGATGATTTACAACGCCTCAGGTTACGGGGTACAGCGGGCATTTTCAACGGAAGGATTGTGGGTTAATGATATTATTAAAATCAACCGGGATTGGAAGAACTGGGGGATTTGGGTTTTGGGGACGGATAAGCGGATATTTTCCGGTTCGGCGCGTCAGCTTCGGATGAAGGCGGATGGCACTGAATGGTACATAGGTATTCATCACTCATCATACTACAACGGAGGAGCGATTTTATGCGGGGGTGAGTGGGTGGTGATCGGCGGGGAGTTGAAATATATTAATTGCCAAAGCGGGCATTATCATCCGTCGTTTAGACAGTTTGTGGCGTCGCTGCTGGAGTTAAGGAGCCAAGGGGTGAATATGAGCAACGTGCTGGTGGAGTGGTATATAGGGGATTTGAATACGAGTTACTTTTACAAGGCTGTGGATTTTTTAAAACCGGGAGTGAAGGGGCAGTGGTTTGAATGGCCAACGTTCATGGGCAGACAGTTGCGGCGGGTTAACTATGAAACCAAGGGATATATCGATCCGGATCCTGAAGATGCATATGCATATGTTGACCCGAGTAAGGTTTTAGGTGGAGGCGGAGGGGGTTATGTTAATGTACCGGGTCCTGAAGGGGGGCAAGGGGGCGCAGGGTATCATGCGTATGGTCCACCGCCCAGAGGTCGAGCCGATCGCGGCGGAGGGGGTTATGTTAATGTACCGGGTCCTGAAGGGAGGCAAGGGGGCGGAGAACATCATGCGTATGATCAGCCGCCGAGCGGAGAACATCATGCGTATGATCAGCCGCCCAGAGGTCGAGCCGGGAGCGAGCCTCTTGCACTGGGGCCGCTGCCGCCGAACGGGTATGATTTTAAAACATAGAAAGGAGAAAATGAGTTGCCGGAACTTAATCGGCGGTGTATCTTCGTGGTAAGTCCATTGGAATATTGGTTGACAAAAGAAAAATTTTACGCGGGAACACAGGCGTCCTATACCTAACATCCTCTATTTTCAGCCCATTTGGAGCGAAATGCTGTTTTGACAATACGATCTTCATTTGGTATTCGAATCTCGATTGTCTGAAGCCGGTTGGAACTTGTTGCCGCATCAGAGTCAGTACAAATATTTTTACTCATCCCCAGCCGTCACAAAACATTAGCCCCAATACAAGCGCAAATTAATTGCAAAAGAAGTAAAAAAGTACTCGAAATACTCCAAAAAACAGTGTATTATGAAAGTTAAGCAGTCAAACGTAATAC
>Ga0315537_1003282_pt1 | contig 12065 bp, 12 predicted proteins | sample SalMarSW160270MG_FD_203091 | JGI IMG/M metagenome (GOLD analysis project Ga0315537, IMG submission 203091) | Salt marsh sediment microbial communities from the Plum Island Ecosystem LTER, Massachusetts, United States - Salt Marsh Sediment SW1602-70 ... | reverse complement strand
GAGCAGAGCCGGCTCGTCAGCAACATTAGCATTACGGATAACTTGGCTGAATAAAAGATGGGATGAGCTGTGGTTACAAAAGCCGCTGGCGGCTTGAAAAATCCACCTACAAACTTGACGGGCACCCTGGGTCCTTAGATTTGAAGTAATGTATTTGACTTTTTTCGGGCTTCTTCCGATAATATTTGGGTTCCCAATTTATTTTAATTTTTTGAAATTTGCATTGACTCAGAAGAAAAGTTAAGTTATAATTAAACTCTTACAAGTGATATGACGAATAAATCTGTGATAGATTTTAGGGATGATCCGTTAGTTAAGGGACCATGTGCTATTGTGGCTTATGCACGTCGGACAAACGGCGGCAGGCCAGCCAAGGACTTCATTGAAGATTTGGAAAAATCAGATCAAGCAAAGCTGGCGAAATCTTTTCGTTACATTGCATGTGTTGGAAGAATTAACAATACCGAAAGGTTCAGGAAGCTACGTGGGAAAATATACGAATTCAAGGTTCATCCTAAAATTCGTATTTTGTGCTTTCAGTCAGGAAAAACTTGGTTACTTACGCACGGCTTTAACAAAGAAACTGGTGATACACCCCCCAGGCAAATTAAACGTGCAGAGCAAATAAGGAAGGAACACATTTCATTGTTGACGTAATAAGTAAAATGGAGATTCTGTTATGGCCAAGACATTCATAGAAAAACTTATGTCTGATGACGAAGGTAGAAAACTGTACTTTCGTGAGGACTTGATATTCGAGATTACAGAAGAAATCTGCAAAGTCATGGAAGAGAAGGGGATTAGCAAAGCAGAACTATCGAGATTAGCGGGCGTAAGTAAAAGCAATATAACGCAACTCCTGAGTGGCGACCACAATATGCGGCTTACAACCGTAGCTGATCTTCTGTATGCACTTGATTCAAAGATGGCGGTGTCCACTATTCCAATAGATATTGATAATATACTTGAAAGCATCACCTTTAATCAATGGACTCCAGCGGTAGAACTCATAATAAAACAATCTGAATACCAAGAGATTACTGAAGAAGCACAAAAAGAGTTATATCAGGCAGCTTAAATCATGGCAAAAAAAAGGGTTAAAACCAAGGCTTTAAAAAGGGAAAACAAGGTTGCTGCGGGTCTGTTGGTTTCTGAACGAGTACAATTAAAAGATGTGCGGTTGATAAACTGCAAATGTGATCAAACGCCGGAAGCCGCATTGGGTAAGAAAGAGTATGGTATCAACTATTCAACTGAAGTGCAGGTTGACAAGAAAAATGGCTACGTTATCGTAACAGCAAAATTCAAATTTGAAGCTTTTAATGAAAGTGAAAATCAAAAACCAGTTATTCTTATTGACACTTCTTTTCTTTTAGCTTACAAAATAGAAAACTTTGAAGGGCTAACTCAAAAAGGGTTTGAGCAATTTGCGAATTTAAATGGAATTTATAATGCATGGCCATACTGGCGTGAATTTGTACAAAATACTGTTACTCGAATGGGATTGCCTTCGTTGACCATTCCCGTTTTCAGAATTGTACAATCAACAACGAAGAAAAGCATTGGGAAGAAAAGAGTGCGGAAAAAAACAACTAAGAGAACTATCCACCAAAAGTAAGATTTTTGAAAAGTGAATATGGGGGCGAACGGCTTCGACCGGATGGCGGACGGACAAGCTGCATGCCCAGGACGCCGGTTGGCCTGGCTAATCATCCGGCAGTAAATTTTAAGCGACAACGTACAGTTGCGCATGGCTGCCTAATTTGGCGGCCCGTCCTGCCTGACTTTGCCTGTGGGTCTGGTAAGGGCGTCAAACAGCAGGCTGGCTGAGTCGGTTGTTCGGGCCGGCAAGGCGAGACCTTACCGAAATAGCCAAGTTAAGAGCCTGTCGTTTTGGCGCTTAACAAGGCGAAAAAACAATAAAGCGACTAAGCATGTAGACGCTTGTCTTGAAACATCTCGGGACGGGGGTTCGAATCCCCCCGCCTCCATCTATATAACCCTTTTATTAGCAAGCACCTATAAAAGCTGAATTGTAGTGTTTCCCGTCCTCAACGCCCCACTTCAACTGCCCAAGCCGTTCTGTCTTAAAATTCTATGTTGTTGCTATTGACAAAAATGACATCGCAGTCACTTTATATAATAACAGATACGTGTAAAGCTTTGTCTATCATTGGAATTTCCAGACGATGCCTATACCCGCACCCCAGGCATCACCGGTAAACTGGCATTCAGTGTACCAGAAAGTGTCTTCGGCGATATCCAACTGTGCACCGATATAGGCCCCAAAGTTTGACTCTTCCCTAATATCGGCCTTGGATATCACACGCTGAGTGAGACCCCCACTAACTGTTGTTCCTTCGAGACTCATGTCTCCTTTCACGAAATGCAGAAACGGACCACCGTAAATCGAAAAGCCATCGTACTGCAGAGTTGGTCCAACCGCGACCTGGATTTCCCAAAAATCAAGTTCTATATCACCGGAGAAAATAGGATCACCTTGGAGTTTTAGACTGCTGCTATCAACGCTTGACCAGACCATCTGGAATAATCCGCCCCAACTAAGATTACCATTCTGGCATAAGGTTGCCCTTGTCCCAAACCCCCAAGCAACTTTATAATCACCGCCGAATCCAGAGTATTGGTTACCGGAACTACCACATGCGAGAGTCTCTGTTATTTCGTCTTTGTCGCCGGCCGCACCAGCGTATGCAAATATGTCCCAATTTTCGCACATACCGTAGCCCAAACTGCCCAAAAACATATTTGATGTAAGGTCTTCGATTTTGTACTTGGTGAAATCATACGGGTGCCACCCAAACCCATCACCGAGGTCCTGTCGGGTCTTACCAAATAATTCAAGGTCCATTTTCTGGTGAGCATACTCAAAGCCGATAGCCCACCGGTTTTCTCCATAAATAGCCTTTGGAGGACCCATTAGCGGCAAAGCAAGAGCGGGTGAGCTGCAAACGCCCACCACCATAATAATAACAGGAAAAAGTGCCATTCTCTTTTCCATAAGTTATTCCTTTCATCAAAAAAACCATTTTATTAGGTTCTTTATGTCATCTTCCAAACCTCATTTGACATCTTTTTGGCCTCTTAACTCTCAGTGAGATATCGGCCGCTATGGGGCATAAGTTTCCCTTTTCTGAGATAATGGCCTTCATTGCTTTACGGCAGACGAATATATATGGAATATTATTAAAATTGACCAGAAAAAGTCCTATAAACTTGTCATAATATTGCAGTGATAGGTCGGCTTGTAACTATTTCCTCTTGACAAGTCTGTTTGAATTGTATATATTGAAATATATATTAACGTTAGGAGGTGCGGTGAAAAGATTCTTCTTTTTAGCAAGTTTTTCCCCACCTGAAAATTCAGTTGTTCTACACCTAAGATGCGACATAGATTTGGATGAGAAATCACAATTTGGTATAGAGGTAAAATGTGAAGATTTTTTGGGAGGAATTAAGCATGAAAAATAAAAGTAAAAAGAATACTTTTAGGGCCAATATTTTCCTGATTATCCTGGCAGCCGGTATGTTAATAACAACCGTCACAGAGACTGCAACCGCAAAGTCGCTGTACATAATTGCAGATATCAATGCTGACCCCACTCCGATCAGGGCTTATAATATTGGAGCGGATGGTACTCTTAGCTTCCAGGCAGAGTACGGCATACCCAAATATAGCCGGGGTGCCGTGGGCATGGCAATTGATACGGATTCAAAAAGCCTGTTCGTCACGTATGAAACCTCGAACGTAATTCAGTTGATAAATGCAGCGACGATGACAGAGACAGGGACAACAACAGCCCCAGGCGCCAGCAACTTAGCTGGTATCGTTTACGACCACGATAAGGGATTACTATACTGTGTTGTTCGGAGCAAAAGCCGGTTGTATGTATATAAATGGGAGGCGAGCACTGCCACGCTCACTCAGGTGCCAGGCTCACCGTTCAAATTGACAGAAGTTACTACTGCCTATGGAATTGCTCTGGATGAAATCAAAGACCTGCTTTATGTAGCCGATTCGAGCCCAACGATCAATGTTTACCGCACCTCTGACTGGTCATTATGGGAGACGATCACAGTTAGTCGGACTATCATCAGTATTGCAGTGGATGCTAAGAGGGGCTTCTTGTATTGCGGCGGAGGTTTTGATGAAAATTACTACCTTACTCAGTTCAATTTGAATACATATATGGAGACAGAAGTGCAAGTGGGTCCCGATTTTGGCGTGATGGGGATTGGAGTAGATCCGGACACCGGTCTGATATATGTAGGCACCGGAATTAACAATAAACCTGGTGGGGACAGTCTTAGGGTTTATGACCCATCACTTAAACAAATTGACATTATTACTGACATTAGAAACTCTACCGGCTTAGTTGTCCCAATTGAAGATATCAGTTATAACCCTCTGAACCTCTATAAGAATATTGCCGACAGTACTGCTGACGATGTTGAGTACGTAGATATGAAAGGTACCATTACTTACAATATTTGTTTCGATAATAATAACAATGATTACACCGTAAACAATATATCCATTGTTGATATTCTCCCGATAGAAGTAAGCTTTCTAATGGCAGATGGTGATGGTACTTTCGGACAGTACGACCCTATTGCCCACATTTATAGATGGTCCTACCCCTCTCTGCCACCTGGGTCCCCAGGCGATTGTTTAATGTTAGTGGTTCAGGTGAATGAAGGTACGGACCCAGATAAGACCATCACTAATTATGTGACTATTAAAAGCGATGAAACAGGGCAATCTACCGCGAGTGTTGATTCTATTACAAAACCTATTCTCTATAACCCCCTTAATCTGAGCAAGAAAATCATAGGAGGTAATATTGAGTATAATGCCGATAGCAAGGTTGGGTACGTGGGTGTAGGTAACAATATTATCTACAGTGTTTGTTTCGATAATAAGAACAATGATTACTCTGTAAACAATATATCCATTGTTGATACCCTGCCGAAAGAAGTAAGCTTTATAACGGCCGATGGTGATGGTATGTTCGGACAGTACGACCCTATTGCCCACACTTATAAATGGTCCTACCGCTCTCTGCCAGCAGGGTCCCCAGGCGATTGTTTAACGTTAGTAGTGCAGGTGAATGAAGGTACAACCCCAGATAAGACCATCACTAACTTCGCAGCTATCGATAGCGATGAAACAGGGCCTGCAACCACGAGTGTTGATGTTATTACTCACGAAAGGCCGTTGGTAGCCGCTCTGAGTGTACGTCCCAACATGCTCAGACGCAACGGCTGTTATGAGAGTATACTGGCTATTATGGAGCTGCCGCAAGGCATCGGAAAACAGGATATCAAAGACGAACCACTTATCCTCAATCCAGGGGACATCAAAGCAAGCAGTCAACTTATTTCAGGTACGTCTGACAGAGCAGAAGTTCGTGCTTGGTTCGATACTGCTCAACTGATGGATGCGGTGCCCGGCTATGGCGAAGTCAAAGTTATAGTTGTAGGCAAACTCAAATCGGGCCAAACTTTCTTCGGCGAGGAAGTAATCTATATAACCAGATTCTCCGGCAATTAAGCTGAAACGGCCGTACGAACATTCGACTTCGTTGAATCAGCTCAAAATGACCGCTGTTGGGTGGCCTGAAGGAAGGCGGTTTTGAAGAGTGAATAAGGGGGCGAACGGCTTCGACCGGATGGCGGACGGACAAGCTGCATGCCCAGGACGCCGGTTGGCCTGGCTAATCATCCGGCAACAAATTTTAAGCGACAACGTACAGTTGCGCATGGCTGCCTAATCTGGCGGCCCGTCCTGCCTGACTTTGCCTGTGGGTCTGGTAAGGGCGTCAAACAGCAGGCTGGCCGAGCCGGTTGTTCGGGCCGGCAAGGCGAGACCTTACCGAAATAGCCAAGTTAAGAGCCTGTCGTTCTGGCGCTTAACAAGGCGAAAAAACAATAAAGCGACTAAGCATGTAGACGCTTATCTTGAAACATCTCGGGACGGGGGTTCGAATCCCCCCGCCTCCAGTCTTCGTTCGCCGTGATAGGCGGACGAAGCGTGCCTCGGCGTAGCAGTTTTAATTGCGAAGCCGGGCTTTTCTGCTATTTATGACTGCGGCGAACTATACCTGGACAAGCTATTATTGTTTGATTTCAGATATATATTGCTGTCGCGTAATTATTTAGATTATTCACAGCATGATAGACGGAAAATAGAATTGTAATAGCTACCTTTTTGATTGCGACATCAATACCGACCAATTCTTATCGGCGCCTGTTTGCTTGGTATTCCATTTCGCTGGCACGGACGCAGGCCAAATAAACGCGAGAAACTGATTGAACGATTGAAGAAAGAGTATGTCCTCATCCCTGTTTGTCCGTAGCAGCTCGGCAGTATGCCAACGCCACGGACGGGCGAGAAACTACATGGTACAGGGGTGGATGTTCTGGACGGCCGATCGCGAATCATCGCACCGGAAACAGGTAAAGACGTAACCCAATTTCATATCAATGGCTCCAGGTACACACAGGAGGTTGCAAAAAATGTAGGCGCTCGACGAGCTTATTTGAAGGGTGGAAGTCCTTCGTGTGACCGAGAAGGCGTAACCGGTGAATTACTAAAGCGCGCTGGTATAAAGGTCGTCCGTGTTCCATAACTATCAATGGTTATTAAACCACACAATTACAATCGCCAATAGCGCTTTCCATATTCAAAGCTTTGAAGGTTTGGTATTCCTCCATACACAAGCTGATATGTAACTTGGGTTGGAACTTTCTGATTGTATCAATAAGGTACCGGTAAACTTCAATTCGAAGTTTAAGGGGGAACCGAATACGGCCATCATTAGACTTTACTTTTTCAAGTCGATTTGAGATAGGGTTGTTCCTACTTAGTTTTCGTTCAGTAAGTTTCAATGCGGCCGAGTAACTGCAAATCTGGCCGAGCGTCACGCGCTCGAGCGGTACCGACATTAGAAGATTCTCAATGAAGCCGGCGTATATTTTTTGCCAACCTTCGACTGGAATAATCGGCATAATCACAGCCCGTAAGGGGTAACCTGCGTCCACACATTTTTGCATAGCGGTAAGTCTTTCATCAGAGGAAGGCACATTTCGTTCAAAAGCGGATGAAACTTCCGGCGGATTCAAACTCCAGGAAAGAATCGTATGCTGATGATGATCGAGGTCCATCAGATTCTCAACGCTAACACTTTTAGTCAATAAGATTAATCTGGCGTATTTTTGTCGGGCGAAAAAAGGAATCATCATCCGAGAATAACCAGTAAGCGCATCAAGGGCCAAACCATCTTGAAGTTTTCCTAAATAAAAAGCAGTAGGTTTGGTAAGCCGCGAAGCGACTCTATCAATATGATTCAGCATTTCCGGCAGATTCAAAAAGATTTTTACCGTCGGCGAATATTTTACGCCGGGTGTGCCTGCCAGATAGCAATACTGGCAATCGTATGGACAAAAACCGTATGGCGAAAAATGCCAATAGTTTGGACAGGTATTACAATCTTCGTCGCTGTAGCGGAGGGCACTTTTATGTATCCCAAAAACGAGCGTCTTTTTCCCCTGATAATGAAGCTCCAAAGGGTCAGAGCTATTTAATTCGACGCGATTGTGGGGCAGGTCTAATTTTTCAACAACCGTGGCCTGGGGATATACACCGCAAATTTCTTTTACCAGCTCCCGCCGCTGCTTGGTTTGGTAGCTGCCTTTAGTTATTATAATATTATCAGGATTGAAATGCGGAGCTGGTTTAGGTTGATATCTTAGAGTTGATTTTTCAAATAAAGATGATTCGGGCATATCTTTACCATCACATTCATATTGGCGATTCAGAAATGATTCTCTGAGTATAAGCATTGTTATGATACTAACCCAAGCACTCAATTTTGCCAACTGAGAAGTAATTCTTTCAATCTGATTCAGCATTTCGGGTAGATTCAAGAAGATTTTTACCGCGTTTGAAATTGGGTTTGATTGGGTTTGTTTGGGTTTGCTTTCACCAAGTGTCCAATTGGATTTATTTTCATATTCCGTTGTATCCTTGTGTCCTTTTAATATTGAATAAATTTATGTTGTCTTGTCGATATCCTGAATGAGGGACAAGTGGTTGTATCATAGACATTTAACATTTAGGAGGCAAGACAATGCAAGCTCTTTCAAAATTCTGTTATCAAAATAAAAAGTGCCCAGATTATGGTAAACGCGGTGCAAATAATCTGACAGTATGCAGCCGGTATGGCAAAAATAACCACATTCGGCTGCTATACTGCCGAACATGCCAAGGCGTTTCACGATGAGTTGGTAGCGTTTTCCCCCAAAAACCAATGAGGTACAGTTTGACGAGAAATGGGCTTTCGTGGGCAAGAAAGAAAAACATTGTAATGACAATGATCCGGCTGACAGTCGGCAGAGGGCTTGAAATATGCTACTGTTCACAAAACACGCCGGAAAGGCCGAGTGGTTAAGATTGATCTGCGAGCTATATTTGGCAGCAAATCCGACGTCGAGGCTGCGATAGAAGCATCGACGGTTAGCAAGGTGATTAACATAGCTTTTGTCGAAAGGCACAATGGTACCGATGCAATCGTAATGCCCGGAAAGTTCGAAAAAGTTACTGTTTTTCCAAAGACTGGGACGTACATAATGCAATGACCTATTTTACGATGTATAGCTATAACTTTTGTTGGCCGGTACGAACACTTCGTGTACAAAACCAGAATGATCGATGGCTGTCGCGAACACCTGCGATGGTCGCCGGTTTGACCGATCATATTTGGTCTTTGAGCGAATGGCTAAGTTATCCGGTCGTTCAATTATCATAGGACACAAGGGAATTTTTCGGTAATACGAAAAAATGCCTAAAAATACGAAAGAAATCTGTTTTTTAGAATCCCCAGAAGCCGTTGTAAGCGTTTATGCACCAGAGACTTATAGAATATATTGCCAAAAATCTGAGAAACTAAATGTCGAAACGTAAGTGTAGATTATCCCTGCGGCGGGTCCAATCATAGCCGAGGATACGACCTTCGGCTTGTGCGAATCCCCAACAAATATTTACACCTTACACCCACAGATGTCCAATATAAAACGACATATTTAACATTTTTTTTAATCTAAGAATTACCTGTATTCACAGTCGCTGAGCCAACTGTCTTAAGAATCGAGCCGAACGAGTATATTTCACCAGATTTACGTGAATTGCCTGCGATTAGGATTTTAATTTAGTTCTTAATCGCTTATAATATCGTTGTAGCAATTTGTTTTAGAATGTAAAAATCATGAATCCTGATTTGAAAAAAATGACGGATGGAGAGCTCCTCGACCGCTATGGCGACGGGGAGGAGGCTGCATTTCGTGAAATCGTAAGTCGTTACAAGAATGGCCTTTACGCCTTCTTACGGTTGTTTTTAAACCGCCATGAGCTTGTCGAAGACGTTTTTCAGGAAACGTTTTTGCAGTTATTTACCAGCCGGGAGAGCTTCGATAGAAACCGACCGCTGCGTCCCTGGCTTTTCACCATAGCCGCCAACAAAGCAAAAGATGCCCTTCGTAAATGGCAGCGAACAAATGCCATCCCCATCGGCACTATGGGGGATTCGGAGGATTTGTCGTTTGATGATGTTCTGAATACTGTTACTTCTGATGGCACAATGCCTTATGAAAAGCTCCAGAAGAGCGAAACCTCTTTGCGTGTTAGACAGATTATAGCGGGTATGCCGGAAAACCTCAGAGAAATATTGATTTTGGCTTATTTTAACAGATTTTCCTACAAACAAATGGCAGAGATTTTAAGTATACCTATCGGTACAGTTAAAAGCAGACTGCACACGGCGGTTGGTCGTTTTGCAAAAGAGTGGAAAGCATCGATTGGGAGTACAGAAACTAAATGAGTCCGCTGAACAACGAGCAGAGACAGTTATTATTTGATTATTGTATAGGCTTGACATCACAGAAAGAGAACGCTGAGGCAGAGGCGTTAATTTCAGCAAACAAAGAAGCAGACGAAATTCACTCCAGGCTCAAAGCTGCGATTGCACCGCTCGATAGCTTAGAGCCTAAATCCTGCCCGAATAAACTCGTAGAGAACACAATTTGGCGGGTTAACAATCTTGCTGATTCAAGCCAGCGTCAGCTCCAGCAATTGCTTGCCAGCGAGCAAACCCGAAAGGTTGTCACTAAGAGTCAATTATGGTGGAATTTGGGCAAAATAGCAGCGGCGGCTGCGGTGTTTATGCTTATAATCGGAGTTCTGGTTCCAACGCTGGGCGTTGCGCGTCAAAGGTACCGGCGGCAGCAGTGCCAAATGCAAATGGGCGGTATCTTTCAGGGTTTAAGCAATTATATTTCCGACCATGATGGTCAATCACCTGCTGTTGCAACTACAGCAGGAGCGCCGTGGTGGAAGGTTGGTGACCAGGGCGACGAGAATCAATCCAATACCCGTCATATATACCTTTTGCCAAAAGGCGGTTACGTTGAGCTAAGTAACTTTGTGTGTCCAGGCTGTAAGGGCGAAAAACCCTTGCAACTTACCGACTCACAAATCAAAAGATTAAAAGATTTTCCCAGCAGAAGATATGTAACCTACAGCTTCCAGATAAGATGCCATAGCACGAGAATCGGCAAGCTTCTGTGCCGAAAAGTCTTAATGGCTGACTGGAATCCACTCTTTGAACAACTCCCGGAGGATTTTTCCAGACAGCTTCAACTGCAATTAAACAGAAAGCTATTGACTCTTAACAGCATCAATCACAACCGCTGCGGGCAGAACGTGATGTTTGGTGATGGTCATGTCAAGTTTCTAAAAACCCGTTTTATTGGCATCACAAAGGACGATATATTCACACTGCAAGACACTGACGTATATCAAGGCTGCGAAGTTCCCTCCTGCGAGACAGACTTTTTCCTTGCCCCATAATTTGTTTTCGCGTTTCACATATAGTCTATCGTGTTGTCTGGGTAGTTAAAATCCGCTTGTGATGAGACCTTAACCTGCCGGATTTTGAACTCAATTTTGAAGGTGCGGTCAGCGGTGCTTTTCTGTGGAATCGAATCCGGGTCGAACGAAAGCTCTTGCATCGGGAAATAGCGTTTCAGTTTTCCTTCGTAATCGGTCAAGGTGCACAAGGATATCGAGGATATCATCCCTGCGCTGCGGGAAATGTTCTCGCATTTGTCCCCAGGCGGCAATGGAACGGTCTATCGCTATTAAAGCGACTTTTGCCGAGCCATCAGAGTCTTTGGGAAATTCATCGAGACTCTGTGGTGTTTCTTGCAGCTTGCCCTGGACTGCTCTGATGAGTTTGACATAAATAAAATGCTGGTACCAGCGGATGATGTCCACAGAGTCTTTGAGATTGTCTACTTCTTCAGCCGGGTCGTAACCGGGCAGTTCAAGACGTACTTGCAAGCCCAGGTCATCCGCCTTTTCCTCAAACAAGTCTTTTGCCGAATCAAACCAATTGTTCACCATTTGCCCATAGACCTTTGCTGCACAGGGACATTCGTGGTTTTCGGCGGAGTTCCGGATGGATTCGCGCTCGTCAGCAACCTGCTGAAGGTCGAGGGAATCGAGGTCAATGCCATGCTCCTGTGCAGTTTCTTTGACCATTTCAAGAGTGAACTGGAAAATTTCAGACAGTTTCTCCCAGAAGGCTTCGTTGTTTATGTCGTGGGTCTCTGGGTCGGCAAATTGCTCTTCGCTTAATGCGAAGTTCATACAGCGGCAGGTGAACGGACAGCGTTCGCACCATCGGTCACAATAGTTATAAATGCCCGGGATTAAGTTCGGGTTTTCAGCAAGTTTTTTGAAGTATTCTTTGTCCATAAATATACGTGTGTTTTTATATGTTAACTTTCGCACTTTTCATAATTGATTATGCTGCTGGAGCCAAGGCATCGATAAGAAACTCTGTAATTCGTGAAGGTACGGTATTACTACAACGCCACTTCGGTTTTCAAAATGCAACAACGTATAGCCTTTAAATCGATTCCCATCTCACGCAATCGCCTGCGTTTTTTCCGAATATGGCAACGGCGAGAACGAGCTATACGCAGTT
>Ga0315537_1003276_pt1 | contig 12076 bp, 6 predicted proteins | sample SalMarSW160270MG_FD_203091 | JGI IMG/M metagenome (GOLD analysis project Ga0315537, IMG submission 203091) | Salt marsh sediment microbial communities from the Plum Island Ecosystem LTER, Massachusetts, United States - Salt Marsh Sediment SW1602-70 ... | reverse complement strand
ACTTCTAAATTCTCATCTTCTATTATCTTTGTTATTATCGAGTTTTCAACTTTTATAGCACGTAAGGCTCCCGTTGGACAGGCCTGAACACACCTAGGTTCCTTCCACCCATCATCCAAGAGATGAACGCACAGGGTGCATTTTTGTGCTATATTTTTCTCCTCGTTCCACCAGATAGCACCATAGGGACAAGCATCGACGATATTCTTCTGCCCTTTAGCCTTTTCTGGATCAATTATGACAATCCCGTTATCCTTTTTATACACCGCCCCATCTTCCGCTTTCTTGATGCAAGGAGCATTATCGCAATGCATGCAAGGGATGGGTAGATAAGCAACATCGATCATGGGGAACTCGCCCCTTTCCTTTCGCATGATATTCATCCACTTGGGGCCATGCCTAGGCTGGGCAACAGAATACGGTAAAAAGTCATTGTCAATATACTCATCTTTACAGGATAAAAAGCAGTTATTACAATCTTCACATTTTGCTACATCGATGATTAAGTACCACCCCTTCATGTTATTCTTGCTCCTTCCACTTCTCTATTTGCACGAGGCAGGAATTTACCGCCATGCTATGTGATTTACTAATTATGGGTCGAGACGGAGTCAGGAGATTAATGTTTCCTGAGCGGTCAATTGAATATCCTGGCTCACCAATAGGGTCATATATTGCAGAAGAACTGTACGAGTGAGCCGTTCCAGAAGGAAGGCGCTGGGTAATCTGGGCTGCACAAATGACGGCTCCCCGGTCATTAAATACCTTGACCAGATCATTCTGCTTGATTCCCCTTTCTTCGGCATCTTTCACATTTAGTCTGATAACCCAGTAGTAATAACCGTCAATCAGGACCCGGTGGTCTTCAATATCGTTAATAATACTGTCCTTTCCGTCAGTATGTGTGTGGAAGCTGAAACGGGGGTGTGGGGATATTAGCTGGAGCGGGTATTTTTCAGTAAGCTCTGTAGTATGGTGACCTTCCCAAGAGGGAATATATTTACTTATAACCGGCCTCTCCGGGTCATCTGGATCAAATCGCTTCAGACTTGAACATTCAAACTCTATCTTGCCTGACTGTGTCTGGAGTCCCATTAAATACTCTTCGGTATAGTCTGATGGTAGCGGTATCGGTTCGGTTAAGTCTTTTTTCCTGCCCTCAGCGAACCACCTATAGGCACAAGGGGCTCTTAGCTCCTCCTTCGGTGCGGGAACAACATAATAGCCTTTCTTAAGGAATTTCTTCCATGAGATTACTTTGGATAAGTCCGAGGCAGCATATACCCGCTTGCACCAATCAAGCTCGGTCGAGCCTTCAGAAAAGTAGGCACTCAACCCCAACCGCTTTGAAAGCTCGAGGAAAATCTCATAGTCTGATTTCGATTCTCCTAGAGGTTCGATACACTTGTGCTGGAGGGTTATAATGCGGTGATTCAACTTGACAAAGTTGTGTATGATATACCCCCCGGCATTGGACGTTTCACCTATATCCCAACGCTCAAAATTGGTGCAGGCCGGTAGTATAATATCGGCAAACTTGGTCTCACCCTCCATCCAAATGGATTGGTTCACCACAAAAGATAACTTCGGGCTCCGGTATGCCTTTATGTAACGATTTGTATCAGTCATGGTATTGATATAAGAGCCGCCATATTTATAATACATCTGTATCTCCGCATTGCCAGGGGCCGGATATGTGAACTTAAAGAACTGGCCTTCAATTGTCTTGGTATTATTCGGGTAACCCTCGCAATAGCCATTCAGAATAGCTTCTGGAATCCGTAACCTGGGCACTTTTTGCAGCACGGTATTCACAGTCGGCAGGTGTGGCATCCTCTGGTATATATTCATTGCAGAGGCCGTTCCTTCGATATCACCGGATATGCCTCCCTCGGCGTAGCCCGGGAAATAGAACCTTGTATCGACCGGTGCCGCGAAGGTCATGTTGCCAAAATTAATCCCTGGTTTACCGACACCCTGCATCGCCATGAGGCACACCATCGAGCGTGCCCATTCTAGCCCGGTGGCATTGCGGCACGCACCACCTTCTTGGTTACCCGGACCGCCGGCGCCAAGGTAGGTCTTCTTAGTTCCCCATTCTCTGGCTAATGCCCTGACATCTTTTGCAGGAACGTTTGTCTCCTTCTCCTGCCATTCGGGGGTTTTGGGTATCCCATCCTCCTTGCCCAGTATGTAGTCCTTCCATTTGTCAAATCCTATAGTGCGCGAAGCGACATACTCTTTGTCGTAAAGGTCTTCAGTTATCCAGACGTAGGCGATGGCAAGAGACATGGCATTGCCCGTATCCGGTCTAGGGGCTAACCACTTGCCTCCCATCAACGCGGCCGTATGGTCAAAATACGGGTTGATGTGTACCATTTTGACGCCCAGTTCTTTCAGCCATTGACGGCGAATGGTACTTTCGAATCCGCTGTAGGCCCCGGGCACAGACTCTGGGTCACTTCCCCAGAACACCATCATTTCACATTCCTTGAGCGCGTCTTCAACCGTGCCATAGATCTCAGCACCGCCTAGTCGCATGGTATTTCCCCAGTGATGGGTGGCTCCCCAGAACCACCCCTCCCAACTATCTGGATTGGCAACGACTTGAGTACACCCGATGGCGTTCGTAAACCTGCGGTGGGCACTTAAGTAATAACCAATATTTCCCCATAAATGGTGAGAAGGTGTGCTGGTCAGAATAGCTCCCGGACCATAGTCTCTTTTAACACGCTTAATCTCATTGGCGACGATATCCAGAGCCTCATTCCAAGTAATTCGCTCATAGCCTGATATCCCTCGGTTCTCGCAGTTGCGTTCCCCATTGGGATCGAAATCCACCCGTTTCATGGGGTATAGAATCCTGTCCGGTGAATAAATCATCGATTTCAGGGCATATCCAAACGGAGAGAGTGTACATTTCCGTGGAGGGGTAAACTTCTTTCCTCTAGCCTCAATAGTCCAGGACTGTGCGTCACTTTTATCAAATTCTATAGGTATTATGCGTAAAATCTTTCCGTCTTTTACATAAACAAAGACTGGGCCGGCATTTGAATTATTTACGTACCTTTTTGTGTTGTTTCCTACATCTATTCCGTATTCTATACCTGCGGTAAAAATCTGGCTCAGAGTCTCCATAAACCAAGATGATAATTCCTCAGGCCCGTCCAGCGTTAAACGAAAATTCTTCATAGCATCTACCTGTTCCAGCTGGTTACGCCATGGTGGTAGAAGTCTACAGGCCAAAGCAGCATCGCTAAAAGCCATGGAAACATCGGGACTGGAATGAAGGCCACTTTTCGAAATAATTTTACCATCGCTGAACGTAAAATATCTGCCTACTGAGTTGTCCATTACTTTTATTTGCGCCGTAAAATTTTTTTCCTTGAGACGACTCTCAAATGACGGATATTTTCTTGCTGTTCTCTTCAGCAACAGCGCCGATATAAAAAGCAATATTGTCAATTTGATATTTGAAAGCTGCATTTTCTTCACCTCACTAAATCGATATCAATTCCTGTGATTAATCTACTTTCGATACTCGCCATATTGGTAGTAGAAGTAAAAGAGATATCAATACGCTAGTAGCGGATAGGAAAAACCACCAGCTAAGTGTGCCTGCGGTGTCGGCTATCCAGCCGGCGATAATGGGAGCAAGTATTGAGCCAATACCTAAATATACGATCCACAAACCAACGATACTCCCAGAAGGCTCCTTGGAAAAGTAGTCCGAGGCCGATGCAGCGTACAAAGACCATGCGGTACCATAACCTGAAGAAAAAATGGTCGTGAATACAATCAATCTTATACTTACTCCAAATACTATTCCCAGACTGCCCTCAGCTATTAGTAAGGCTCATAACATAATGATCCTGATCCTACCTAATTATATCAAAGAGAGGACCCAAAGTAATTTTCCCAACTATGGCACCTATGCCTATTACGGTTATCAGCCTAGTTGACGCCTCATATGAGAACGCTAGCTCCTGTGCTTCATATGTGCTTAAAAATTTAAAAGATATAATTTTGAAAAACCCGTAAGTGGATAAGCCAAACCAATCCGAGAGAATCTTGTGTCCCGTAAAAGCCTCACGTATATTATAAGCTAGAATAACAGATTAGAGCAAAATGCTATCACGATTGTGTTGTGTATTTTGGAGGAAGCGAGGAAAGTTCTCATTTATGTCTAGTTATAGCTTGAGTTTTTCTCCCTTGAACGAAAGTCCAGATTGTTCAAGCTAGGTGACACTTGCTTAAAGTGTTACTCCTAGACTAGTTTCCCCGTCTATTGACATTTCGGAGAAAATGGTTTATCGTTCATAACACTTGGCAAGAAAGGAGGCGAAATCATGCAAGCGTACTGTGTAAAATGCCGGGCTAAGAGGGAAATGAAAGACCCCAAGAACATAACCATGAAGAATGGGAAGCCAGCAACTCAAGGAACATGCCCGACATGCGGTACAAAGATGTTCAGAATAGGAAAGAGCTAACTCCTGATACAAATAAGCCTCAGGATTGATATAGGGCTGGATACTTCTGTTAACTAGATGTCCAGCCTACTTTTTATTTATCATACATTATGACGTAAAGTGTAACAAGAGAAAGAGCTTCTCCATCTATTGTTTAAGGGTTGACAGGATTAGTCAAAGTAAGTTGGAAGAAATCTAAACTCCTGTGCGTGGAGAGTGTAATTGCGATAATTGAGGGCTCGGTACGATTTAATGGCTAGATTCTAATCCCCAGCCTTTCGGTTGGTCTCAGTACTACAGCAAAGATGATACCAAGTATCCCCACAGCAGCACCAACCAGGAAAGCCACCTGGTAGCTGTTAGTCAAATCATAGATATAACCGGTAATAAACGGTCCAGCCGCCGCTCCAACCGTGAAACCAACATGAACGACCCCGTAGATTATTCCATGAAAACTCAGCCCGAAAAGTCCGGCTACTAGAGGGGACTCTACGGTACCCATACCCCCAAGGGCGAAACCAAAGACTATAGCAAAGAGATAAAGCATCCATAAATCTCTGGCAAAAGTGAGACAAAACAAAGATACCGTTACAATAACAAAGCCCAAAATAAAAACCCGCCTATTCCCGCTTCGGTCAGCAATGCTCCCCAATATATAATTGCCCAAAATACCTACGCCGCCCATCAAAGCCAAGATGTTCGCAGCATTTATTGCTGAAACTTTCAGATCAATAGCATGTGGCACAATATGCACCACAATAGCCATTAAACTGAAGCCAGAGCAGAATAATATAGCGAAGACTAACCAGAACTGGGCAGTATGGGCTGCCTCCCGGAAGCGAAAGTCTCTTGTATCAGGTTGCGCTGCCTCCGGCTTCACTTCCTCGACCCCGTAGGGCAGCTGCCCCATCTTAGCGGGGTCACGCTTCAGAAACTGGGCTGCTATCACAGTGGCCACTAGAACCACTCCACCCAGTATGATATATGATGGACGCCAGTCGTAAACAGCAATAAGCCGACTGATAATTGGTGGAGCAATCAATTGGCTTATGCTCGTGCCGGCGATAACAATGCCCGTCATCAGGCTCCTCCTCTTCACAAACCACCTGGCCACGGACGACATTTGCGGGACCCAAACACCGCTCATGCCTACACCGACGATCACCCCAAAGAATAAGTATAACTGCCAGAGTGTACTGACCCTCGACGTCAATAGATACCCAAGCCCTATAAGTAAACCACAGAGTGTGACCACCAACCGGGGACCAAATCTATCGGTGAGTCCTCCCACGACAATACCAAGCAAGCCATATATAAACATGGATAGTGAGAAGGCGCCTGAGGTAAGGGCTCTCGTCCAGCCAAAATCAGCTATCAATGGATTTAGGAACAGGCCAAAGGCTGAATAAGGACCGAACGATACCACCAAAATAAAGAAGGCGGCTGTAACCACAAAGTAACCGTAGAAAAAACGTGGTTTGGCTTTAGGTGGTTGATAGACTCCCTTATTGTTCTCCATAAATTAGTTAACAGTGACTTCTTTTACCAGATCTGACTAATTGTAGCATACTTTAGGTTGCTTCATGTTAGTGAGTATAAACTTCTCGCGGTTTTATTAAACGGAACTAGTCTCTCCAGACTGTAATATCGTATAATCAGGGAAAGAAATATTAGAAGATATAGAGGGATACACGTCATGACCAACTCGGACTTACCGCACCGCATTAATAGACTTGATGAACTCGCCGATAATTTATGGTGGAGCTGGCACCCGGAAGGGCGCGCCCTGTTCAGGATACTGGATTACCCGTCGTGGAGGTTGGGTGGACACAATCCGGTGCAACAGCTTTATGAAATCAGCCAGGAGAAATTGGAAGCGGCCGCCGGTGATAGTTCTTTTCTTTCTTTGTATGACTCTGCTATGGCTACCTTTGATAAAGAAATGACCGATAATGATTCCTGGTACGCCGCCAGGTATCCCGCTCTCCGACAGAAACTGGTAGCCTATTTTTCCATGGAATATGCCCTCCATAATTCCCTGCCCATCTATGCCGGCGGGCTGGGAGTCCTGGCCGGAGACCTCTGTAAAGAAGCAAGCGATTTAGGAATACCCATGGTAGCCGTGGGATTTATGTACCCGCAAGGATATTTCCGGCAGCGTATCTCGGCCGATGGCTTGCAGGAAGAAGAATACAGCCAGCTGGATTTCAGTAAGGCCCCGGTGACCGCCATCTCTTCCAAGGAAGGCAAGCAATGCCTGGTTGAGGTGCAGCTTAAGGACCGGATACTGCACATCGGGGCATGGCTGGTACGACTGGGACGGGTAAATCTTTATCTTCTCGATACAGATATCGAGGAAAACAAGCCCGAAGACCGGCAGCTATCAAGTCGCCTCTACACCGCCGAACGAGAACAACGCCTTCAACAGGAGATTCTGCTGGGCATCGGAGGAGTACGTATCCTGCGCACGCTGGGTATCGAACCAGCAATCTGGCATGCAAATGAAGGCCATACTGCCTTCATGATGCTGGAACGTATCAGGGAAGAGGTGGCAAAAGGCACCAACCTTGATAGCGCCTTGGCTGCTGTGCAAAAGATCTCCGTTTTCACAACCCATACACCCATTCCAGCCGGACACGATATTTTCCCTGCCGAGCTTATCGAACAGTATTTCAGAGACTACTGGCTTTCCCTGGGTATAAACCGGGAGGTATTTATGGACCTGGGGCGGCCTAGCGGCAGCGGAGACGACGGTTTTAATATGACGATTCTTTCTCTAAAGACTTCCGCCCACCGCAATGCTGTTAGCCGGTTGCATGGTAAGGTAACCCGCCGTATGTGGTGCAACCTATGGATGAATTGCACCGAAGAAAACGCCCCCATCAAATACATTACTAATGGCATACATGCACCGACGTGGATTGCCCTTGAGAACCGAATGCTGTTCAACAAATACCTTGGTGAGGACTGGATAGAGAGACATGATGATATTGAGACCTGGCAGCATATTGAAGACATGCCGGACGAGGAACTCTGGCAGGTCCATATGCTTCTGAAAAGAAAGCTCTTCCATATTATTCTGGAACGTGCCCAGCAAAGGTGGGCAAAGAGTGAGGCGACGCCGCAACAAATACTGGCGATGGGTGCCCTGCTTGACCACGATATGCTTACCATTGGCTTCGTCAGGAGATTCGCCGAATACAAAAGACCGGATTTGCTCTTCAGGAATATTGAGCGGCTGAAGAAAATTGTCAATGACCGCTGGCACCCTGTGCAGATAATCTTCGCCGGCAAGTCGCACCCCGCCGATTTGGTGTCCAAAAAGCTCCTCCAGCACGTATACAACATGGCCAGAGACCGTAAATTTCAAGGGAGAATCGCCTTCCTTGAGGATTACGATATGCGGCTAGCGAGATACCTAGTGCAGGGCATGGATATCTGGCTGAACACGCCGCGCCGTTTGCAGGAAGCCTCCGGGACGAGCGGTATGAAGGCGGTGCTTAACGGTGCGCTGCACCTGAGTATACCGGACGGCTGGTGGCTGGAAGCTTACAATGGTAACAATGGCTGGAGCATAGGTGATGATTCTCTCAAAGCCAGTGCTCAAGAAGAAGACGAATCAGACGCCGAGTCCCTCTACCGTCTCCTTGAAGAGCAGGTGGTCCCCCTTTACTATAACCGGGACAGAAACGGGGTGCCAAGGGAATGGCTCTCCATGGTGAAAAGGTCAATCCGCTCCATTGTGCCCGTATTCAATACGCGTCGGATGCTGAAAGAATACTGTGAACAGATGTACCTGCCAGCCGCCGACGTGTAATCTTCCCACACGGGCTAATCCATTTGCAAAAGCAACCAGAAGCTATATAATTATCTATATCAGCATCCCAGGAGAATATTGTTGGAATCAGTAGAAGGAAACGAGCGTATCGTCATAGACGGAGTATATCCGGAGATTGACGACGGCCGCTTTCCGGCCAAGAGCATTAGCGGTGATACTGTTACCATTGAGGCGGATATTTTTGCCGACGGCCATGATGCACTCTCGGCGTGTCTTCTTTACCGCAAGGAGAACGAGACAATCTGGACAGAGGTACCCATGCAACTGCTGGTAAACGACCGCTGGCGGGGGTCGTTCTTGGTCAGCGAACCGGGGCGTTATCTCTACACGCTTACAGCCTGGGTAGATAGCTTCCGGACGTGGCGCCAGGACTTGAAGAAGCGGATTGAGGCAAAGCATAAAGACCTGCCAATGCACCTTGCCATCGGCGTCAGGATAATCGGGGAGGCTGCCGGGCGCGCTTCAGGGGCGGATAGCAAGGCACTCCGTAAATGGGTGGACATCCTGAAGTCTGAACGGGTTGAGCAGAAGGACAAACTGAAGCTTGTTATGAGCGATGAAGTCTCCGGACTTATGGCGAAATATGCTGACCGCAGCTCCGCCGTAACCTATCCGAAAAAGTTGACTATCTCGGTCGACCGGGAAAAAACCCGCTTTAGTGCCTGGTACGAGATGTTCCCCCGCTCATGTGCCGGTAAGCCTGGACGGCACGGTACCTTCAGAGACTGCGAAGACCGGTTACCCTATATAGCCGGGATGGGCTTCGATGTACTCTATTTTCCCCCTATACACCCAATCGGCCACACCAACCGCAAGGGGAAAAATAACACCGTGACCGCCAGAGATGGCGACCCAGGTACGCCCTGGGCTATCGGTAGTGAAGAAGGAGGGCACAAGAGTATCCATCCTCAACTGGGAACGCTGGAGGACTTCAAACATCTGGTGACCAAAGCGCAGGAATACGGCATCGAGGTTGCTCTGGACATTGCCTTCCAGTGCTCGCCGGACCACCCCTACGTTAAGGAACACCCCGAGTGGTTCCGCTGGCGCCCCGACGGCACGGTTCAGTATGCCGAGAACCCGCCGAAGAAGTACCAGGATATCTACCCCCTCAATTTCGAGACGGAGAACTGGCGGGAGCTCTGGGAGGAGCTTAAAAATGTGGTGTTTTTCTGGGCGGAGCAGGGCGTGCGTATCTTTCGCGTGGACAACCCGCATACCAAGCCATTTCACTTCTGGGAATGGCTCATCGCCGAAGTAAAAAAAGACTACCCGGAGGCTATCTTCCTTGCCGAGGCGTTCACCCGCCCCAAAATCATGTACCGTCTCGCCAAGCTGGGGTTTACCCAGTCATACACGTACTTCACCTGGCGCAACAACAAGCAGGAGCTGACCGAGTACCTTACTGAGCTGACGCAGACGGAGTTAAGGGACTTCTTCCGCCCCAACTTCTGGCCTAACACCCCGGATATTCTCCACGAATATCTGCAGACCGGCGGCAGGCCGGCTTTCATGGCACGCCTGGTGCTGGCGGCTACCTTAAGCGCCAGCTACGGCATCTATGGTCCTGCCTTTGAGCTAATGGACAATACACCCAGAGAGCCGGGCAGCGAGGAGTACCTGAACTCCGAGAAGTACGAAATCAAGCACCGGGATATTGGGCGGAAAGACAGCCTTAAAGACTTTATTACCCATGTGAACAACATACGCCGCGAGAATGCAGCCCTCCAGAACGACCGGAACCTGTGGTTTAATGCCACGGATAACGAGAACCTGATATGCTACAGCAAGCACACTGATGACCTCGCCAGTATCATACTGGTTGTTGTCAACCTTAACCCTCATAACACTTGTTCCGGGAGGATTAACGTTCCTATAAAGGCGTGGGGGCTTGACCTGGGGCAACCCTGCCAGGCTCATGACCTTTTAAGTAACGCCCACTACACCTGGCATGAGGAATGGAACTGGATGGAAATAGACCCGGATATTTGCCCCGCCTACATCTTCCGTATTACCCAGAACCAAGAAAAACCCGAATAATCAAAAAGAAGGTATAAACACATGAAAAATCCGGTCATTCTAATCGTGAATGCCAACCGAAGCGAGTTGGAAACGTTCGCCAAAGAGTTAGAGGCGGAAGGCTACGCAACCGTCGGCGTTTCCAGCCTGAAGGAGCTGGGTCGTGCCATTACAGTACAGGAGAATACAAAACTTGCCCTGCTTGACCTTGTCGGGTTCGATAAAAGCATCTGGAAATATTGTGACCGTATGAATAAGGTTAAAATACCATTCATTGTGATTGCCCCGCAGCGCAGTCCCGCTATCCAGCGGGACAGCATGAAGCACGGCGCTAACGGGCTGCTGGTCAAGCCTCTGGGCATTAAAGAACTGATTGAGCATATACACGCGGCACTCGGTGACTAAAATGAGGAAACGCAAAACAGTAGAACTACCTTTTGAAAACAATCCTCTGTGGTATAAGGATGCCATCATCTATGAACTACATGTCCGCGCCTTTGCCGATAGCGATGCTGACGGCATAGGGGACTTTCTGGGGTTGATAGACAAGCTGGACTACCTTGAAGACCTCGGCGTGACCGCAGTATGGTTGCTTCCCTTTTATCCTTCTCCCCTCAGGGACGACGGCTATGATATCTCAGATTATTACAACATCCAGCCCGTCTATGGCACGATCGCTAACTTCAAGGCCTTCGTTGACGAGGCGCACCGCCATGGTATCCACGTCATCACCGAACTGGTGGTCAACCACACCTCCGACCAGCACCCCTGGTTCCAGCGAGCACGCAAGTCCCCGCCGGGGAGCCGCTATCGTGATTTCTACGTATGGAGCGATACCACCGAGAAATACAAGGATGCTCGCATTATCTTCAAGGACTACGAGACCTCCAACTGGGCCTGGGACCCGGTGGTAAAAGCATATTACTGGCACCGTTTTTATTCTCATCAGCCGGACCTCAACTATGACAACCTGGCGACCCAAAAGGCCATCTTCAGGGTTATGGACTTCTGGCTGAAGATGGGTGTCGACGGATTACGCTCCGACGCCGTTCCCTACCTTTATGAGCGAGAGGGAACCAGTTGTGAAAACCTGCCGGAAAGCCACACCTTTTTGAAGGAACTGCGCGCTCATATCGATAAGAAATTCAAGAACCGCATGCTGCTGGCCGAAGCCAACCAGTGGCCAGAGGACGCCGCGGCCTATTTTGGCCAGGGCGATGAGTTCCATACCGCCTTTCATTTTCCCATCATGCCCCGTCTTTTCATGGCTCTCCGTATGGAAGACCGCTTCCCCATCATTGATATCCTCCAGCAGACGCCGCCCATCCCGGACAGCTGCCAGTGGGCCATCTTCCTGCGCAATCACGACGAGTTGACTCTGGAGATGGTCACCGACGAGGAGCGGGACTACATGTATCGGGTCTACGCCGCTGACCCCACGGCCCGCCTCAACCTAGGCATCCGCCGCCGCCTCGCCCCGCTGCTCAGCAACGACAGGAAAAAGATTGAGCTACTGAACAGTCTGCTTTTCTCGCTACCGGGGATGCCGGTTATCTACTACGGCGATGAAATCGGCATGGGAGACAACTTCTACCTAGGCGACCGCAACGGCGTCCGTACCCCTATGCAGTGGAGTCCAGAGCGAAACGCCGGCTTCTCCCGCGCCAATCCCCAGAGACTGTACCTGCCGCCGATTATCGACCCCGAATACCACTATGAAGCCGTCAACGTGGAAAACCAGCTGAACAAC
>Ga0315537_1003273_pt1 | contig 12091 bp, 8 predicted proteins | sample SalMarSW160270MG_FD_203091 | JGI IMG/M metagenome (GOLD analysis project Ga0315537, IMG submission 203091) | Salt marsh sediment microbial communities from the Plum Island Ecosystem LTER, Massachusetts, United States - Salt Marsh Sediment SW1602-70 ... | reverse complement strand
AACCATCTCGGAATCGAATAGGCAATGTTGAAATAAGCGTCAGGCTGTGTTTCGGGGTCGGGTAGAATCCGCCGGTCGAACTTGCAGCCGATACCGTTATTACCGGGAAGTATCGAGCGGACGTCTTCATTCGATATAAGAACTTCGCGGTCCTGTATTCTCGAAGCAATTTTTCGCAGGACGGCGTTGACGAATCCGACCTGCCTGGCGGCGGCGACGGACTTGGTGTTCTCTGCCGCGTCGTTGATTATTGAGTGTTCCGGTGTTTCAGGCCGGTAGACCAGCTCATATATACCGAGACGGACAATGTTAATAAGGAGCGGCGATATTCTCTTGGCTGGTGTATCAGCAACCGAGCCGAGGACCAGGTCGATGGCACAGCGGTTTCTTACGGTTCCATAAACCAGGTCGGTAGCCCGTGACTTCTGTTCGGTTTGCGAAAACAGGTTGTTGAGTACATCAGAGGCGTAAGTCGAGCCGATATCATTAGCCGACGCGTTCCGCTTTTGCGCAGCGTCGAACTGGTTCAGTGCCTTGGCGGCAACCATACGAGCAGAGATTGGTGTTGTCGAAGGTGTCCGTTTCATTCTTCAATCTTCACAAATTTATCAAGCGGAGCAACGCGATAGCCGTTTACAAAGGCTTCAAAGGTCATAGCAGCACCGCCTGCCGGTTTTATTTTTTCAATCTTCAATAAGCCGTTTCCGCAAATTAGATTGTGGTTTTCGTCGAGCGTCCCGGCCGGCAGGTCACTTGTTCGGCAGTCCTGAACCAGGCGGGCCTCAATAATATTAATACGACAGGTCTTGCCGGTGGTTTTAGAACAATAGATTGCACAGACGCCCGGCCAGGGCCGGAAGCCCCTTACCATGTTTCGAATCATCAAAGCCGGCAGGCTGAAATCGATGTACCCGTCGGTTTTTTTCAGCTTAGGCGCACGGGTGACATGGGAATGGTCCTGCTTAGAGTAAACAGCCGTGCCGTCCTCAATTTTTCCAATCGTTTCGAGCAACAGCCCAGCGGCAAGGGCAGAGAGTCTGTCACTTAGCTGTTCCGCATTTTCGTCGGGATTTATAGGTGTTTTGGCCTGTGCCAGAATCAGGCCTGCGTCCCACTGGCTGGTGACGGTGGCGATAGTGACACCGGTTTCGGTCTCGCCGTTAACGACGGCCCAGTTTATCGGGGCGGCCCCGCGGTACTTCGGAAGCAGTGAACCATGAACATTAATCACACCTTTGGCAGGCAGGTTGATAAGCTCATCGGATATTTTTTGGCCGAAGGCGATAACCAGAATCAAATCGGGGTTTACGCCACGAACTTTTTTTATGACGGACGGGTCTGAGGCGTCGGAGGTTTCGATGAACGGGGTCTGACTGCTTATCGCCCATTCGGCGACGGCTGTTTGCGTAGTCCTCCTGCCTCGGCCGGCGGCTTTCGGCGGCTGGGTAAGAATGAACTCAATACCGTGTTTTGAGTCCCGCAGTGCGTTCAGGCACGACAGCCCGAACCGGCCACTGCCAATGTAAACTATTCTCATTTCGAAGCCCAACAGATCTATTTGCGCGAAAGGAACCCTGACAATAAGACTAAGAGGGGCCCTGGGTTTTCGCAATTATGTATTTTAACGAATTTTCTCGTGGTTTTCAACTAATTTTTTTAGCTGGCGTCTGTGGACGATTCGGGCGGCTGAACCCATACGGTCGGCTATAGTAACGCCCTCGATATGGTCGAATTCGTGCTGTAGAGCCCGTGCATAGAGCCCTTCGGCCTGTTCGGTAAATTCCCGGCCGTCAAGGTCGGTGGCGGTGACAGTCGCCTGGGTATATCTCTTTATTTTGGTGTAAACCTGCGGTATCGACAGGCAGCCTTCCTCATTTATGTCAAGGCTGCCCTGAGTAGTGACGGTCGGGTTGATATATACTCGGACGTTTTCTCTTGTTCCGTCGAGGCTGATTATAAACAGCCTTAAAGGTATGCCGGCCTGCGGAGCAGCAAAGCCTACACCCCCGTGCTTAATCATCAGGTCCGTCATCTTCTCGACGATTTTGCGGATATTGTCGTTGATTTGCTCGACCGGCCGGGCCTTGCCGGCCAGGACCTTATCCGGGTAATGGGTTATTTTGCATTTGTCCGGGTCGATAGTCTGAGCCATACTTTGTCCGCTATTTAGTTGTCGAATTCGTCGCCTTCGAATGTGTTGCCGAGATACGATTTTCTAATTGCCTCATTCTTTATGATATCGGCCGGCGGTCCGGAACCGATTACCCTGCCGTGGTCGATGATATAAGCCCTGTCGGCCACCTCGAGGGTTCGTTCGACGTTGTGGTCGGTAATCAGAACGCTGACGCCCGCGGCTTCGAGCCTTTTTATTTCGTGCTGCAGCTCTTCGACGGCGATGGGGTCAACGCCGCTGAACGGTTCGTCGAGTAATATAAGAGAAGGCTCGGTGACCATAGCACGGGCGATTTCGAGCTTTCTTCGTTCGCCGCCTGACAGGAATCGGCCCTGGCTGTCGGCAACCTCCTCGAGGCCGAAACGTTCGATGAGCATATCAGCTCGGCGGTCACGCTCGGCTTTGGTGATTGACATTGTTTCGAGTATCGCGCAGAGGTTGTCACGGACGCTGAGCCGCTGGAATATGCTGGGCTCCTGAGAAAGGTATCCGATTCCGAGCCGGGCCCTTTTGTACATGGGCAGCTTCGTGATATCGCTGCCGTCGAATGTCACAGTGCCTTCGTCGGGGGTAATCATGCCCATAATCATACGAAAGCTGGTGGTCTTGCCGGCGCCGTTTCGGCCGAGCAGGCCGACAATGGAACGCTGCTCTATTGAGATGTCAACGTGGTTAACCACCGCCCTGCCGGAGTATCGCTTCACCAGGCCGTGTGTCTCGAGAAGGTCAAATTCTGCCATCAGCAACCTTTCAAACTAACATCCGTGTCGAGTTGTGGGACCATTATAGCAGCAGCAACTGTCCTGACAAGTATTGTTTGGATGGGCACTATCCAGGGATATAGCGGCCGGATACACAATATCGACAATCGAAGGGTTCAATGTTCAGGCAGTCTTATCTGTTTTTTGTGGCAAGGGTACAGTAATTGTAAAGCTACTTCCCCTGCCGGCCCTGGATTCAACCTTAAGCTTTCCTTCGAAGCTCTCCAGTTGTTCACGAACGCTAAATAGCCCGAAGCCGCCTCCGGCGTTTATGTTGGAAGCGACCGCTATGGGGTCGAACCCAACCCCATCATCATTGACTCTTATCGTGATATTGCCGTCGGTCTTATCCAGAGAAACGCTTACTTTTTCCGCATGTGCATGCTTAACGACGTTATTAAGCAGCTCACGAACACTTCGAAACAGACACATGCTTATATCTTCATCCAGTTGGGCAAGTCGTTCGCACTTATTGAGTTGGAATTCTATATCATGTTTCTTGCGTATTTCCCTGATAAGGTGTCTTTCGATGGCGGCTTCGAGTCCCAGCTCTGCCAGAACCGGATTGCTGAGTTCAAATGTGAGTGACCGTACACTCTCAATCATGGTGTCAATCTCAGAGCAGACGGTTTTTACTGATTCGGCGGTATCGTGGCCTGCGTCGCCTTGAAGTGAAGACAACAAGTCAAGCTTGGCGATGGCGAGCTTCTGGCCTATATCATCGTGCAGCCCCCGAGCAATACGTAGTCTCTCGCGTTCTTCATTCAGGAGTGAGGTCACGGCCATCGATTTCAGCTTGGTTTGGTATTCATTGAGTTTTTCGGTTGCCCGCTTTTGGTCTGTAATATCTCTGAATATCCCCTGAGCGAGTTTGCTGCCGTGTATGGAAATTATCTTGGCGCTAACAAGTATATCTCGTATCTGGCCACTTTTTGTTCTATGTCTTGTTTCAAAAACACCCATTCCTTCTTTTGCCATTTTGTCTAAGTGCCAGATGATTTCCTCAGGCGATTCGACAGCTTCAATATCACTTAATTTGAGCTTTTCAAATTCCTGTCGTGTATAGTCAAGGTTCTGACATGCCTTATCATTGAATTCCAGAATTTGCCCTGTATCAGAGTCGGTAAGCACGACCGAGTCTACCGCCTGCTCGAACATGGCGCGGTACTGCTGTTCGGACTGCTGGAGGTCTCTTAGTATCAACAGACTGGTGAGTGCATCTGCAATTCTTCTGCCAATCGCCTGAAACAGTCTTTCTTCCTCAGGGATCCAGGTACGTGGGTATGAGCACTGGTGTAGTCCAAACATCCAGGGCTGGTGCAGCTTTGGATAGAGAGCCATAGCAATCTGGGACTGGTAATTAAATCGCTCTGCGGCCTGCGACGGCAAGGGATATTCGGACCCCGGGCCGAATTTCACGGGGCCGGAGACTTTCAGTACTGTTCGCAGGACCTGGGCAACATCGCCCTGCATAGGTATATCGACACCCAGGGCCATAGCTCCGGGATATTGGGGCTTGGTGCGTTCCATAGGCACTTTCCAGGATGGAGCGTTGGGGTCGCACGGATAAAATAACCAGGCTCTATCGCAGTCGAATGTCGAGAGCACGGCCTCGAGAACGTCGGTCATCATCTGGTCGATATTCCCCGCAGATTGAATGGCCCTGTTAATTTTGTCCAGGCTTTCAAGGAACTGCAGATGTGCCAGGCGTTCCTGTTCGGCTTTTTTGCGGTCAGTAATGTCTCTGGAAGAAGCAAGAATATGTTTATGCCCGTTCATCTCAACAAGACGTAGTCGAATCTCAACGGGGAAAATAGTACCGTCCTTTCGGCGAAGCTCACTCTCAAATGAAAGGGTTTTCTCAAGGGGTAGTGAATCCCAGTACCGCCTTGGATGGTCCTGGGCAATAACGTTGGAGTCTATGTCTGAGACATTCATCCCGAGTAATTCCTGCTCGGTATAGCCAAGAGATTCACACAAAGCCGGATTAACTACCTCAATGCGTCCTTCAAGGTCATGCAGGGCGATGCATTCGGCGGCCTGTTCAATAACGGAACGATAAAACTGTTCGCTCTGTTTCAAGATGTCGCCGGGCGGTGTCTGTTCGGCCTGGTCAACTTCAACTCGCTCAAGCCTGGCCAACTTTGACCTTAAGGCTCGGACCTCTTCAACAAGCCGCTTTCTGTCCTTTTCGGAATCGGTCGCCATCTGGTATCCGCCGTCTCAGATAAGAGGCCATCATGGAATATGAACCACAATATCCGCCCATTTCGGCGTGATAGGTTCAAGAGCTTTCATATCCAGCCTTGCTATAATCTATATGCGAATGTTAACAGGTACGGCACCATAAATCAATTCCTTATCCATCAGCGGCAAATCTCAGCGTCGAGGGCTCGGCAGGCCGGGATTATAATTATTCTGGCTTTTTGTCCTGATTTCTGCTATCAATTGCTTTTCTATCAGGCGTAACTTTGTCTGTGTTAAGATAGAGCATCTTATGTTTGCGATAATAAGCGATATACATTCGAATATAGAGGCGCTGACGACGGTACTGGCCGATATCGAGAAACGCGGCATAAAGACCATATACTGCCTCGGGGATGTAATCGGATATGGTCCGGACCCGAAACCCTGCCTGGATTTGGTAATCCGAAAGACAAAGTGGTGCGTGCTGGGCAACCACGATTACGCGGTATTTTACGAGCCGACCAACTTCAACTTCGCCGCCGAACAGGCGAGCTTCTGGACTCGCGACGTGCTCGAAACGGAGCTGGACAGGGGGCCGCGCGAAAGATGGTGGGATTTCCTCGGGCATTTGCCGATGCGAAGGAGCTTCAAAATGGGACCCGCCGGCGAGGAAGTAGTGATTGACTTTCTCCACGCCAGTCCGCGAAAACCGATTAACGAATATATATTTCCCGACGACGTCTACACAAACCCGACCAAGATAAAATCGCTGTTCGACCGAATCAAACACGTCTGCTTCGTCGGGCATACCCACCTGCCGGGGGTCTTCCTCGATGAGCCGGATTTCTATCTGCCGGAGGAGCTGGGTGAACGGTACCCGATAGTCTGCAATGAAAAGGCTATCATAAATATCGGGTCGGTCGGTCAGCCGAGGGATAAAGACAACAGGGCAAGCTATGTGTATGTCGAGGATAACGAGGTTAATTTCGTTCGGCTCGAATACGACTTCGAGAAAACGATAGAAAAGATAAAGGCCGTGGAACAGCTGGATAACTTCAATGCCGAGCGGTTGAGAGACGGAAGATAATCGCAAGAGAAAAAGATTAAGGATAAAGGATTAATGAAATTCAGACGGTTTTTAATCCTCCTGTCGGCGGGCTACTTTCTGTTGTGTGCATACCTTGTCATGGAGTCAGGTTTGTTTTCCCCCCGCGCCTTCTTGTCGCCTGCCGCCTCGTCTCGCGACGAGAGTCGCGGAGGCAGGAAGACAAGAGCGGGGGCAGCAAAGTACGGCCCCTGCATCCTGCTGCAGCAGACAGCGCCGGCAACTGAAACTCAACCGGAATCATCGCCGCAGGCAAATCAGGATAAAGAACCTCTTAAGGAACCGTCGAGCATGGCGGCAGATACGCCAAGCCGAGAGCTTTCGCTCAGCGTCGATAGTGCGGCAGAGAAAACATTCGTCATAGGAGCGGACGACCCAAATACGGAAGACCCCGAGATTGAAACAAACTTCAAGCTGCAGGTCGAGCTGACGAGCAAGGGTGCAGGCATAAAAAAAGTAACGTTCAGCAACGGTCGGGGCAAAGGCTTCGACGACCGCAACCCGAAAGAGCCCAAACCGTTTGTTCTGCTTCAGCCTGCCAAACTTGAGGACGGGCGGGAACAATACTCAATGGCAAGTGGCAACCTGGTGTTTCCAGATTACAAGGTGAAACTGCCGCTCAACAGGCTTAACTGGGAATGTGTCGGCGTGGAAACGACGCCCGACGGTTGTGAGAAGGCTACTTTCGTTGCAGATGTCAAGGACCACAGCAGCGGCGAACCCGTACTTAAGGTAACAAAGGTATTTGATGTCCTTCCGAATACTTACGTGATGCATTGTCACATGTCGCTCGAAAATCTTTTGGGCACGGAGTTGAAGGTCGGGTTCGACCTTAACGGCCCGCTGGGTATCAGCCGTGAAGATGCCAGGTCGGATATGCGAAAGGTGGTGGCGGCTTTTGTTAACAGCGAGGGGCAGGTCGTCAGCACAAATATAAATTTGAACAAGGCACGCAAGGCCAAGACGGCCGAAGATTTGGAACTGAAAAGTGGTTCGAATCAATTTCTCTGGGCGGCGATTACCAATAAGTACTTTACAGCGATAGCGGTGCCGGTGCCGCAGGCAGACGAGCAATATTGTAAATGGATTTCGGATAAGTCGGCGCGGTTCTATACCGGCGACGGCGACGAAAAGAAAAACAGTAATGATGAAACGATAGGAGTGAATTTCGGCGTTGCGACGCAAAACCTGGCTCCCGTGGGAGCAGACAACAGCAGGGTCGATTATAAATTCGAGATATATCTCGGGCCGAAAGACAAGAAACTGTTCGATAACAACGAGCAATACAAAAGGCTGGGCTTTTATCATACGATAGATTTTATGGCATGCTGTTGCCCCGCGGCTGTTATTCAGCCTTTGGCGTTTTTCATCATCTGGCTGATGAACGTGCTGTATAGCGGCATACCCAACTACGGCATCGTTATCATTATTCTGGTATTCGTCGTCCGCCTTGTCCTGCACCCGGTGACCAAAGCCGGCCAGGTGCGTATGAGCAAGTTTACCAAGATACTCAGCGCTCCGGAGGTTCAGGAAATCAAGAAAAAGTACGCGAAGAACCATATGGAGATGCAAAAGCACATAAGCGAATTTCAGAAATCGCGCGGCGTGTCGCCGGCTGATGCATTTTTCGGTATGCTGCCGATGATGGTGCAGATGCCGCTGTGGATTGCGCTGTGGAGCGCGGTAAATGCAAGTATCGACCTGAGAGGTGCGGCGTTTCTGCCCTGGTGGATTACGGATTTGTCGGTCCCGGACGCACTTATCCGCTGGAACACGGTGACGGTCCCACTTTTAGGATGGAAGATAAGCTCACTTAATCTGCTTCCTCTTTTGATGGGTGCGGGGTTCTACCTGCAGCAACAGACCATGCCGCAGCAGCCGGCCGCAACACCGGAAGCCGAACAGCAGCAGAAGATAATGAAGTGGATGATGCTGCTGATGTTCCCCCTGCTGCTCTACAACGCGCCGTCGGGCGTCAGCCTGTATATTATGGCAAGCACCTTCGCCGGGGCCATAGAACAGTATGTAATCAAGAAACATATTCGCGAAAAAGAAGAGGCCCAGACGCGGGGACTGGTCGAGGTCACCAGCAAAACGGGTGGAAAAGTGAAAAAGAAAAAGCCCAAGCCGTTCTTTAAATACTAACCGTATCGAGTATTGTAAGGCGGTGCGACTCGGCAGATTTAGCAATGTACCAGTTAAGTGATACGATTGCTGCGGTCAGTTCGCCTACGTCGGATAAGGCTGTGATTGTCCGTATCACGGGGCCGCAGACAATTGAAAAAATCAACCGAATCTTTTTGCCTAAGGTAAAGGCTCAAAACAGGGCAATCGTTCAAGGCAGATTGCGGCTCGATGAAGGTTTCCAAATCGAAGCGACAATCTACCTTTTTACGTCGGGACATTCATATACGGGGGAGGATTTGGCGGAGATTCACTTCTGGTCTAATTCCGCCCTTACCGAAGCAGTCGTAGAAAGGCTGCTGGCCGGTGGAGTGCGGCCGGCTGGAGCAGGCGAGTTTACGGCGCGGGCATATCTCAATGGAAAGATGGATTTGGCGCAGGCTGAGGCCGTCAACAAGGTAATAACGTCCAGCAACCGCCTGCAATTAAAGGCAGCTGAGAAACTGCTGGCAGGCAGATTGACGGAAACGACCGCAAAGGTATCGAAAGAGATGCTCGACTGCCTGAGCCTGCTCGAGGCAGGAATGGATTTTAGTGAAGAAGATATCGAGTTTATCAGCAAAGATGCTGCGATTCGAAAACTCAAATCCGCAAAAGATAAACTCAAGCAGCTGCTTAGCGGCAGTATCAGCTTCGAGGCGGTAATGGATTTACCGGCTGTCGGAATCGCCGGCGCCGTCAATGCCGGAAAAAGCTCGCTGCTGAACAGGCTGCTCGGACGACAAAGAAGTATCGTCTCGCCCGAGCGCAAGACGACACGAGACGTCCTAACCGGAATAGTCGAATCGGCCCTCACTCGATATGTTCTTTTCGATTGTGCCGGCTTGACTGCACAGGCTCACAGCCAAATCGACGTACTGGCGCAGCAGGCCGCCATCGAGGCGCTCAATAATGCCGACGTCGTGCTGTTTTGCGTCGATGCCGCCAAAGAAGATATAACCGAAGATACAGCTATTCGGCAGCTTATCAGGTCCCGAACGATTATTGCCGTTGCGACGAAAACAGACCTGCTGGACAAAACCAAACTGAAAGAAAACACATCTAAGTTAGGAAAAATTTTCGGGACAAAGTTTCTGCCGATAAGTAGTATTACCGGCCAGGGGCTCGACTTGCTGAGAAAAGCAATTGATGAAAGACTTGCAAACGAGTTAGTGTCAGGTGACGCCAGAGCCGTAGGTGTGGCTCTTACGGCGCGGCATAAGCAATCAGTCACCGAGGCTATAGACAATCTCAGCCAGGCCGTTGACGAGCTCGAAAAGGACAATGACGAGGTGGCTGCGATGCTGCTCCGAGCGGCCTTCCAGTCGCTGGCGGGCCTCGAACGTGAGCACATCGACGAAAAAATCCTCGATAACATCTTCAGCCAGTTCTGTGTTGGAAAATAGTCTTTAACCACAGATTTACACAGATTATCACGGATTTCAAAAATGCTCCCGATTAAGCCAAAAAATCCGTCTTCGTCCCGATAGAAAAAATCGGGACTTCGCCGAGACAAGATTGGGTTTGATTGGGTTTGAATTGGGTTCGTTTTGGGTTCGTTTTTGGCAAAAACGTTGATTTTGGCCCAAAAAACGCATAAAATTGGGTTTGTTTTTTCAAAAAGGGGTGTATTTGTAGAGGACTCTCTACAAATGTAGTATATCCAGCATAAAAAGGTAGTAATTTTAACCACGAATCCCGGCGCGCCGGGACGAATTGACACGAAATTGAGTGTTTTAATGATATTTTGACAGGATTTCATGATGTTTTTAGCCGCAGAGAAAAAATACAATATAAGCCACAGAGGACGCCCCCTGCTTACTGCTTGCAGGGGCAGGCGAGAACACAGAGGGATTTAAGTTCAGGATTTAGAAGTTTTGGTCATTTTTAAGTTGCCTAAGTTTACATTTTATCAAACATCGCCGGTATTATACCATATTTTTAACAATAATCAAGCATAAAATTAGGGTTTAGCGTGCAGCGTACAGGGAAGAGTATGAACCGCAGTACGCGGATTCCGGCAGTTTTGATTTATCTTTAATCCTTTAATTCTGTACGCTGTGCCCTGTGACCTATACCCTATTTTTACCCCTTGTCTTTGGCGGAAATTGGGATAGTATTTACCGTAGATTACCCCCGCCGAAAGGCGAGGTCTCGCCAAAGGCGGACAGATTAACGCGGACTAAATTGACCAGCAGCGAGGTAAAACAACAATTTCAATAAAAAGCAGAAAATTAGCCCTGGCTGATTGTAATCGTCGTATTTGAATGACACTTGCAAAGGAATGTAAGTGTGCCAGTTTGAGATTGTTCTTGACATTATGGAAGAAGAAATATTATGGCAACACCAAGGTGTGAAAAGCATGTAAAGACAAAAAGAATTGCCAGCAATGCCTCCAACATATTTAGGAAAAAGTGGCTGCAAATTATAACAATCATAATCGCGATTTGCGGCGGTTTTCCAGGTATCATTAGTATTATAGATTATTTTCGAGATCGACCAATTTTGGGGTTTCATCCTCATGCATTTTTAACCGGCACTGTGACATTAGAAGATAGCAATATTCCGGTACTTATAATGTTTGGAACAGTAACCAATCAAGGAACTAAGCCTCTCATTCCTTTCAGATTTTATTTGAAGATTAAAGTCAATAGCGAATGGCTGTCCTTTTTTCCTGAATATATACCAAATGCGAAATATTTTTTTCAAAGTAACGCGCAAAAAATTACAATGAATGAAGATCTATCCAAAATGAACCTTGAAGAATGGAAAAAACCTATTCTTAACGGAGCACCTGCTCAAGGTTGTTTCATGTTTGTTATCGACAAGCACACCTATGACTATTTGCAAGTCAACAAAAGCTTCATTTATAAGTTAATATGTGAAGACGTTTACAACAATAAACATACATTTCTATCTACATGCGGGCCTTTTGATGACAATATAAGAAGTCTACAAAAAAAGGTTATAAAATATGATATTGTAGTTGGTCCAAATGAATAATCGGACCAAATATTATTTTTCATACAAATCCAACTGTGAAAAAACTAGTCCAGTCCCCTATTTTTATGCGGAAAGTGAAATTATATACCAGACTTCAAAGGTAAAATAATTATTGATTTCAAATTGAATTAGATTGAATTTTATAGTAATATTTCAATTTAATCAGGATTCTAATATACTTTATGAATTCAGTAGAAAGCTAAGATATGAGGGATATTTCAAACGAAGAAGCTGAAAAAGATTACGGAATAACGTGTTCGCATAGTGTAATGGACAACGACGAACTACGATTCCGCTTGATCAAAAATGATGGTACTTGTTATATTCGAACTGAAAGTCCTGAACACAAAAGAACTGATGAAGAAAAATGGCAAAATAGTCATTACCACAATAAGGTTAGAGAGACTTATATTGTACAGAAAGGTTGGATTGGATATGTCGAACGATTAGATGGTATTACAAACTACTTAATTTACGAAAAAGGTGATATATTCACCACTAAACCCAATATCATACACACCGTTTTTATGCCTGATAAAGCTGTAATACACACTGTCAAGCACGGAGATTCTAAGGGCGAGGAAAGACTAACAGATAAACGAACAGAAGCATTAGATAAAGAAATGAAGAAAATATCAGAAGAAGAATTCATTAAGCGTGCAAGGCAAAAAATGCGTAAATCAGAAAATAATGAAACCT
>Ga0315537_1003272_pt1 | contig 12091 bp, 10 predicted proteins | sample SalMarSW160270MG_FD_203091 | JGI IMG/M metagenome (GOLD analysis project Ga0315537, IMG submission 203091) | Salt marsh sediment microbial communities from the Plum Island Ecosystem LTER, Massachusetts, United States - Salt Marsh Sediment SW1602-70 ... | reverse complement strand
GATTCCAGGATAGACAGTCGCGTTATAAAATCGGGAGTCTGTATAGCAACAACAAGACCCCATTCAAAACGGGAACGCAGCCTTTCCTCCAGTAAGGGGATGGATTTGGGAGGGCAGTCGCTGGTGACAACGATTTGCCGGTTGGTATTGTGTAGTTCGTTGAAGGTATGGAAAAAGCTCTCTTCGGTCTGCTCTTTGCCGCTTATAAACTGGATATCATCAATAAGCAACATGCCGATACTTCTGTATTTACGGCGGAAATCCTCGGTGCTCTTGTCCCGGAGTGCCCGGACGAACTCGTTGGTGAACTGCTCGGCGCTAGTGCAGATAACCTCGGCGTGATTGGCCGTCGCCTCGTGGCCGATAGCGTGGAGCAGATGGGTCTTGCCCAAGCCAGAGCCGCCGTATACGAAGAGTGGATTGTAGCTGTGCCCCGGATTTTGGGCGACAGAGAGAGCGGAGGCGCGAGCCAGACGGTTGCTGGTGCCTTCAATAAAGTTATCAAAGATATAACTGGGGTTGAGTTTGGTGACAACGGGTGCCGATGCGGTACCGGAGTATTCTGCATCGGCGTCGTGTTGATTCTTGTGGTTTTTACCGTTGACCTGAAAGCTTACCTGCACTCCCGGAGCCGTGAGACCGAGGAGGACTTTCTCGATGAGAGAGCGCTGGTTCTTCTCCAGGTATTCAGCCGCGAACGTGTTGGGTACTCCGATAACAAACTGATTATCCTTATAACTCAGGCCGGTGGTTTTGCCAAACCAGGTGCGGTAGTTGGGTTTACTGACCTGGATCTGGAGCTCACCCAACGCAGTCTCCCATATTTCCTGTGGCGTCCTGGTTCTAGTAGTATACATATTTTCAAAACTTGCCTGCTATGTTCCGCAGGCAAAAACTTACCCCCTACCCTGATTTAAGCACAAGCTCACCCTATTCAGAGATTGGATACGGGACATCCCGCCTATTTTCGGCGGATTTTGTGGAGAAAAAATTGATAAATGTTTATTCCATTAACGTCATAAAGCATACTACTAATGGCACCCACATGGCAAGGTTTCTGGTGGCAACAACCAGCCATTTTCGCCCAACTTCTGCCCTTGATAGCTCTTCTAAACTTCATCATTTGTTGATTATTGGGGGTTGTCAGCCCAAACAGCAAGTTGTCGAGAAAATATTTATTTTATGCTAGAATTCTGTAGTCGGGAGGCTTGATTTGCGCATTGTTTTTATGGGTACGCCCGAATTCGCCGTCCCATCTCTGGAACGCCTCATCCTCAACCAGTACCAGGTCGTGGCTGTGTATACGCAGCCTGATAGACCCGCCGGCCGCGGGCGTACCCTGGTTTCGCCGCCGGTGAAAGAGTTAGCTATGCGGCTGGGTCTCACGGTGGTGCAGCCGGTAAGTCTGAAGCCGGCAGAAGAGGTAGCCCGGCTGGCCGAGTTAAAACCCGATGTTATCGTGGTGGCTGCCTTCGCCCAGATTCTACCGCAGTCGGTTCTGGATATTCCCGCTTATGGTTGCATCAATATTCACCCGTCCCTGCTGCCCAGGCACAGGGGTGCCTCGCCGGTGGCGGCGGCGATTCTGGCCGGGGATGAATTTAGCGGCGTAAGCATAATGCTGCTGGAAGCCGGGATGGATACGGGCCCGGTACTTGCCAGGGCGGCGATTCCGGTTTCCCCACAGGACAACACCGGCTCGCTTACTGAAAAGCTTTCTTTAATAGCGGCGAGTCTGCTCCAGGAAACACTGACAGGCTGGCTGAGGCATGAGATTGTTCCACAGCCACAGAATGAGGCTGAAGCGACGTATTTTGCCCGGGTTACCAAAGAAGAGGGGGAGATTGAATGGAGTCTGCCGGCAGTAGAGATTTGGAGGAGAGTACGCGCGTACAACCCGTGGCCGGGGAGCTATACCAGGTGGCGGGGCAGGCAGCTAAAGATAATCGAGGCTGTGTCGGTGGACGGGGAATCGGAGGCAGGGAGGGTACTGGCTTTGCCCGGACCTGAGGCTGTACCGGGCGTTGGTACCGGAGACGGCATCCTTGGCTTGCTCAGGGTTCAGCTTGAGGGAAAGAGGGAAATGTCGGCCGCCGATTTTGTTAGAGGCCAGAGAGACTTCATCGGGGCTCTGCTGCCCAACTAGTTAATTTCTGCGGTATATATTTGTTGCCTCAATCCAGACCACTCTGTATAATCAGTGTTAAGGAGGATAATTTGTCTTTACCACAGGACCTGAGCAAATTTGACGCACTGGTGGAGATAATCGCCCGTTTGCGTGCCCCGGATGGCTGCCCCTGGGATAGGGAGCAAACCCATGCTTCGCTGAGAGAAGAGCTTCTGTCCGAGTGCTATGAGGCGCTGGAGGCGCTTGACGAAGGGGATTCGGCTAAACTCTGCGAGGAACTGGGGGACATGCTTTTGGAGATTGTGCTGCAGGCTCAGATTGCCAAGGATAACGGGGAGTTCGAGATAGGCGATGCCATAAGGAGTATTAACGAAAAGATAATACGCCGCCACCCCCATGTCTTTGGCTCGGGCAAGGCGAAGGATGCTGCCGAGGTATCATATAACTGGGAAGTGCTTAAGAGTGAAGAAAGGGAAGAAGGGGCTTCCATGCTGGAGAGCATACCAAGGCAGATGCCGGCCCTGGGATACAGCCAGGAAGTCCAGCGCCGGGTAGCGCGGGTCGGCTTTGACTGGGAAGACACGGAAGGCGTTATTGACAAGCTGGTTGAAGAGGTCAGGGAATTAAGGGAGGCGGGGAGCGATAGCGAGAAAGCGCAGGAATACGGCGACCTGCTTTTTACCCTGGTGAATGTCGCCCGCCGCGAGGGCATCGATTCCGAGTCGGCACTGCGTGAGGCGAACCGGCGCTTTTACCGCAGGTTTACCCGCATGGAGGAGCTCTGCCGCCAGCGCGGGCTGGCCTTTCATAAGCTGTCTTTTGACGAACAGAATGCCCTCTGGGAGGAGGCGAAAGAGGCGGAAAAGAAATTAAAAAAGAAGAAAAAATAGAATCATTGGTCGGGGCGGGCGGGTTTGAACCGCCGACCTCCGCGTCCCGAACGCGGCGCGCTACCAGGCTGCGCTACGCCCCGCCGGCCTTATTATAGACGTATCAAGCCTCTATTGTAAACTGGAAAAGTAAGAAGTAAGTTAATGAAATACTGTGTATTGATAATCGACGGCGCCGCCGGACTGCCTCTCCCCGAGCGTGGAGGCAAGACCTGCCTGGAGCTTGCTTATACGCCTAACCTGGATGCCATGGCGCCGGAAGGCACTCTGGGGCTGGTGCGTACCGTGCCGCCGGGGATGGAGCCGAGCAGCGCCTGCGCCTGTATGTCCGTGCTGGGTTACGACCCTGAAGTCTATTACCGGGGCCGGGCGGCTATAGAAGCCAGGAGCATGGGCATAGATATCGGTAAAGGGGAGGTCGTTTTCCGCTGCAATCTGGTGGCGGTACGTGACGGTAAAATGTGGGACTACAGTGCGGGCCATATCAGCACTGAGGAGGCACGGGAGATTATAAAAAGTCTGAACGAAGGCCTCGGTAATGAAGGGGTAAAGTTCTACCCCGGCGTAAGCTATCGGCACATCCTGAAGCTCGCAGGGCATGAAGAAACTCTGGATGCAGTCTGTACGCCGCCTCACGATATTCCCGGTCAGCCTGTGGGCGAATTCCTGCCTAAAGGCGCGGGAAGCGGTATCCTTCGTGACCTCATGGCGCAGTCTGTAACCCTGCTGAGAGGCCACCTGGTCAACGTATCGCGTCTTTCTCACGGTGATGTGCCCGTTACCACTATCTGGCTTTTCTGGGGCAGCAGGGAGGCGCCAGAAATGCCAGCCTTCAAGCGGCTTTATCGTAGCAGTGCCGCTATGACATCCGGCGTCGACCTCCTGCGAGGCTTGGCTAAAATGGCCGGTATGGATGTATTAAATACTGAAGGTGTCACGGACGGGCTTGATAATGACTACGCAGCCCAGGCAATCGGCGCCATTGAGGCTCTGGGCAGATACGATATGGTGGTGGTTCATATTGAGGCACCGGATGAGGCTGCCCATGAAGGCTCTGTTGACAACAAGATAGAGGCTATACAGAGGGTGGACGCAGAGGTTGTCAGCCGGCTCCGCTCCTGGCGGGGGGATAACCTGCGGGTGCTGGTAATGCCCGACCACCCCACACCGATAATAACGCAGACCCACAGCGCCGACCCCGTACCTTTTCTGCTCTGGGGTTCCGACTTTAAATCCAATGGTGCCGGGCGGTTCACCGAAGCCGAGGCCGGGAGAACTGGTCTTTTTATAGAGGAAGGGTATAAAATTATGGGGAGGCTGGTGGGTTAGCGATATGGATAAATACGCATTTGCGCAATTGCGCTATGCTGAGGAACGGGGAAAATGGGTTTAATCGTTCAGAAATACGGCGGTACGTCGGTAGCGGATGCGGAGAGAATCAAGAACGTTGCCCGGCGCATAGTCCAGACAAAGGACGCGGGCAACCAGGTGGTGGTGGTCGTCTCGGCTATGGGTGATACGACAGATAAACTGATGGAGATGGCCGCCCAGATTACTGACCATCCGGACGTGAGGGAAATTGATGTTCTGCTCGCTACTGGAGAGCAGCAGTCTATGGCGTTGCTGGCGATGGCTTTGGAGAGTATGGACTGCCCGGCTATCAGCCTCAGCGGCGCTCAGGCAGGCATAAGGACCGATGCGGCTTACAGCCGGGCAAGGATTATGAAAATCGACCCCTGGCGGGTGGTCAGGGAACTGGAAAAGGGAAATATCGTGATTGTAGCCGGTTTTCAGGGCGTGTCTGAGGGTGAGGACGTTACCACGCTGGGGCGGGGTGGCTCGGATACTACCGCCGTGGCTCTGGCGGCCAGCCTGAAAGCTGAGGAATGCCAGATATATACCGACGTTGAGGGGGTTTATACATGTGACCCGCACCTGGTTCCCGAGGCCCGGAAGCTGGACGAAATTGGCTACGAAGAGATGCTGGAGATGGCGAGCTATGGCGCTAGGGTGATGCATCCCCGGGCGGTTGAAGTGGGTGAACTGTTTAATGTCCCCATTCGGGTAGCCTCCAGCTTTTCAAATAAAGCTGGTACATTAATTCATGGAGAGGTAACTATGGAAGCAGGCAATAAGGTAAGAGGTATAGCCCATGACCTTGACGTGGCCAAGATAACCGTGGTTGGTGTACCCGACCATCCGGGTATAGCCGCGGCGATATTCGTGCCTCTGGCAGAAGCTGGCATCAGCGTTGATACTATTGTTCAGAACGCCAGTATTAAAAACATTACCGACCTGACCTTTACCGTGAAAAGAGGCCAGTTAGAGGGGGCGATGCTGGTGGTCAGGCCAATCGCCAGTTCCATTAACGCCGGGGAGTGCGTCAGTGACAACAGATTGGGCAGCGTCAGCATAATCGGCACCGGTATGCAAAATACGCCGGGTTATGCGGCCAAGATGTTTAAAGCGCTCAGCGAACAGGGCATCAACATCCAGCTTATTACTACTTCGGAAATCAGAATAACCTGTATTATTGATGAGGCCAGGGTTAAGGACGCTGTTCAGGCCCTGCATCGCGCATTTGAGTTGGAAATCAGAGAATCAGTTGGATAATAATGCGGCTTCTAGACAGCCACTACTTCCTTAACTTCGGGTATTTCCTGCTTCAGTATTCGTTCAATACCGTTCTTCAGGGTTATGGTGGACATGGGACAGCCGGCACAGGCGCCGACGAGTTTTACCTTAACGGTGCCATCGATAACCTCAACCAGTTCCACATTTCCCCCGTCCTTTACCAGAACCGGGCGTATTTTATCCAGCAGCTCTTCCACCTTATCTTGCATTTTAAGCCTGTCTCCTTTAGTATTAGATAGGACCCTTACTTAAATTCTATCCGCCACCGGGGCAATTTGTCAAACCAGGTATTTTTTGCGTATAAAACCACTTGTATGACGTTTCCCTTTAGTGTAGAATATATTACTTAAAAAAATAAGGTGTTAGGCCGGCAAATGACACGTGATGAAGAAAGACTAATAAGATACAGGCAGCAGCGCAGCAAAGAAGCCATTGATCTGGCGATGCAGGGTAATTGGCAGGAAGCGGTAGGCGTGAACAAGGAAATAATCGATAGCTTCCCCGGGGATGTTGACGCATATAACCGTCTGGGCAGAGCCTATATGGAATTGGGACAGTATTCACAGGCCAGGGAAGCTTACAGCAAAACGGTAGAGCTTGACCCTTATAACGGTATTGCCAGCCGGAATCTCCGGCGCATTAACGATATAAAAGAGACGGATAGTGGTGAAGTTGAGACGGACAAGGTGGAGCCGCAGCATTTTATCGAGGAAATAGGCAAGGCAGGAACCAGCATGCTCTATGACCTGGCGCCTAAGGAGATTCGGGCCAGGATGGTAGCGGGTGATAAAGTAGTCCTCAAGGTGGACGGCTCGAGTCTGACAGTGGAAAACAGGCGTGGTGAGTACCTGGGGCGGGTTGAACCCAGGCATGCCCAGAGGTTGGCCAGGCTGATTCGGGGAGGTAACCAGTATACCGCCACCGTGGTCAGGTCGACGGTAGACATGATGACCATCATTATCAGGGAGATATACCAGCACCCGAGCCAGGCGGGGAGGCTGTCTTTTCCGCCGAAGGGCATGGAGGAGTTCCGCCCCTATGTTAGCGATAGAGTATTCAGGCCGGATGCTGAGTATGAGGATGAGAACGAGGATGAGTCGGGTTATACCATAATCGGTGGTGATGAAATAGAAGTATTGCCTGAGGAGTCAATGGATGCCGATGACGACTCGGGTAATGATGACGAATAGGAGGGTTAGCTGAACATGGTCCTGGGTACGGTCAAACCGGTCAATATAGAAGAAGAGATGAGAGGCTCTTACCTCGATTATGCGATGAGCGTCATCGTCTCCCGTGCCCTGCCTGACGTGAGGGATGGTTTGAAACCGGTACATCGGCGTATTCTCTATGCCATGAATGATATGGGGCTGCGGCCGACCGGACCGCACCGGAAGAGCGCCCGTATTGTCGGCGAGGTATTGGGAAAATATCATCCTCATGGCGATACCTCGGTTTATGATGCCATGGTACGGATGGCACAGGACTTCTCGATGCGCTACCCACTCGTCGACGGTCAGGGTAACTTCGGCAGTGTCGATAATGACCCCCCCGCCGCCATGCGGTATACCGAGGCGCGCCTGGCACGGATAGCTGAAGAGATGCTGGTTGACATCGAGAAAGATACCGTGGACTTTATGCCCAACTTCGATGACAGCCTCGAGGAGCCCAGGGTACTGCCTACCAGATTGCCCAACCTGTTGCTTAACGGCAGCGCCGGGATTGCGGTGGGCATGGCTACCAATATTCCCCCGCATAATCTGGGCGAGGTGTGTGACGCTATTTCCTATCTCATTGATAATCCCAAGGCCACCATTGAGGAACTGGCCAAATTCGTCAAAGGGCCTGACTTCCCTACGGCTGGTATCATCCAGGGGAGTGAGGGTATCAGGAACGCTTATGCTACCGGGCACGGAAAAGTGGTGGTCCGGGCCAAGGCACATATCAGTGAAATAAAGGGAACCGGACGACGCCAGATAGTGGTCAACGAGCTTCCCTATCAGACGAATAAGGCGGCCCTTGTGGAGGCTATAGCCGAACTCGTCAGAAACAAGAGAATCGAGGGTGTCAGCGACCTTCGTGATGAGTCAGACCGCCAGGGTATGCGCATCGTTATTGAATTGAAAAGAGAGTCCCAGCCGCAGCAGATTCTCAACAATCTTTACAAGTATACCGCCATGCAGTCCTCTTTCTTCGTGAATATGCTGGCTCTGGTGGATGGGCAGCCCAGAGTAATCAGCCTGAGGGAGGCGCTTCAGCATTATGTTGATTTCCGTCATGAGGTGATTACCCGGCGTTCCCGCTACGACCTGAAACAGGCAAAAGCAAGGGCACATATCCTGGAAGGGCTGAGAATAGCGCTGGATAATATTGACAGGATAATCAGTACAATACGAAAGTCAGAGACGGCTGAAGCAGCCCGCAAAAACCTCATGAGTGGCTTCGGACTGACCCAGATTCAGGCACAGGCAATTCTTGATATGCAGTTACGGCGTCTGGCTAATTTGGAACGACAAAAGATACTTGATGAGTACACCCAGGTGGTAAAAACGATTGCCTATCTGGAAGACCTGTTAAAGAACCCCAGGAGGATTCTCCTCCTGATAAGAGAAGAAGTAACCGAGCTAAAGTCAAAATACGGAGATGAACGGCGGACCTCCATATTAGAGCAGGGTGTGCTGGATTTCACCGAGGAAGACCTGATTCCCCATGAAAGGGTGGTGGTGACTCTCAGCAGCCGCGGCTTTATCAAAAGAATTCCATCGCGCAACTACACACCTCAACACCGGGGAGGTAAGGGCATTATCGGCCAGGTGACCCGGGAGACTGATGCGGTCATGCTGCTGACCATAGCCGACACACACGATGACCTCTTTTTCTTTACGGACCGTGGCAAGGTCTTCTATCTGAAGTGCCACGAAATACCCTCCGGAAGCTCCCGGACCTCTAAAGGACTGGCAATAATAAACCTGCTTTCGATAGCAGAAGGCGAGCGGGTTACGTCAATGGCGGCAACCACCGGATTGATGGCGGATACGTATATGGTGATGGCCACCAAACTGGGTGAGATAAAGAAGACATCGGTAGATAAGTTCGCCGTGGTACGCTCGAGTGGGCTTATCTCTATGGACCTGGCACCAGGTGACGAGCTTGTCTCAGTCTGCATGGCTACTGATAAAGATGATGTTATACTGGTAACGCAAAAGGGGCAGTCCATCCGATTTGGCGTTTCCAGTCTGAGGGCCGCTTCAAGGACCAGTGGCGGTGTGCGTGCCATCCGCCTGGCCAAGGGTGATGGCGTCGTCAGTATAGATAAGGCTGTTGTTGACGCCTACATGCTGGTGGTAACCGCCGGTGGTTACGGTAAGATAACGCCGATTGCTCAATATCCCCGGCAGCACCGTTCTGGCAGCGGGGTGAGAACGTTCAAAATCGTCGAGAAGTCGGGAGATGTCGTTGCTGCCAGGGTGTTATCGTTAAAAGAACAGGTCATGTTAATATCGGCTGAAGGTATGGTTACCCGCACCCCGGTGAAGGAAAAAGACCCCAGGCAGGGTATCAGCACCCAGGGAAGAAGCACGCAGGGTGTCAGGTTGATGAGCCTGGATGAGGGCGACTATCTGGTAGCTATTACGGCCTTTGACTAATCGGCGAAGCCGCTGAGGTTGATATGTTTGGCTTATAAGGGGGGGTGCTTTCAGTACCACTCCTACCGTCCTCATTGATATATTTACGCACTCGCAGAACCTGCCATGGTCGGCGGTTCAAATCCACCCGCTGCCACATTCTTTATCTCCGTCGTATTCTGTCATGATACGCCATTTTGACGTTCATTATTAAGGGAATTTACTCAGTTAATATACTGGATAACATGCACTTTAATAGTAGTAAAGTACTTTATAATTATGAAGTTATGAGTAATTGGTGAAAATGTATCTTCCCAAATCATAGATTTATATTAAAAAAGGATACCTTAATCGCGTTATGAAGAACTCAATAAATGTAATTGTGGTCAGTCCCCAGGTAATGTTCCGTAAAGGAATTGAAATTACCCTTTCATCTGAATCAGATATAAAGATAATTGACTCTGTTGATTATAGTAATGGTATCGAATACTCGGTGGAAAATTTACCGCCGGATATCGCCATCCTGGATGTTGACGGTTCGGCAGACACTGGTTTTGATATTGTCCGCAGGCTGAAACAGCGATTGCCTAATATTGCTGCTATTATCTTCACTTCATATCCCGATGATGAACAGTTATTTCAAGCACTTAAAGCTCAAGCGGCGGCATATTTGAGTAAAGAAGCGACTGCCGACGAAGTCATTCATACTATCAGGCGTTTAGCTCATGGTGAGTATCCCATTAATGAGAGCCTGCACACCAGACCCAAAGTGGCTGAACAGGTATTGCAGAAATTCCAGGAGCTTTCTTCTCAGTCTGAAACTGAAGACTTGGTATCCCCTTTAACCAAAAGGGAAACAGAAATACTGGATTATATAGCTAATGGCTTTCTCAACAAGCAGATTGCCTCTACACTTGAAATTAGCGAACAGACCATTAAAAACCACGTTACGTCTATATTACGCAAATTGAATGCCAATGCACGTACTGAAGCTGTGGTTATCGGAATTAAACGTGGTATCATTTCTATAGACTAATACGACCATACAGCCAGCTGCTTCTGACTTAACGTTTATTACCGACATGGCTAATCAACGTGCTTTTGGAGGGCTCGCTAAAGACCTGCGGCCGCCAGGATATCGGGGACCACTTCCTCCCTGCCGATAGCCATGATATGAACGCCATCACAGATGGCGTCTTTCTTTAGGGCAGCAATCGTTCGTCCCGCTATTCCAATCCCCTTGGCCAGCATCTCCTCCTTGGGCACACTGGATAACTCGTCAATCAGGTCCTGAGGAACGAAGATACCGGGAACGTTTTCGGTCATATATTTGGCCATCCTGGCTGATGACAGCAGGACGATGCCAGCCAGTATCTTAACCGGAAATTGGCGTGCGTACTTCATAAAATTGCCGAAATTCTCCAGGTCATAGATTGCCTGTGTCTGGAAAAATTCCGCGCCGCCGTCAATTTTCTTTTCGAATTTAATTAATTGTGGTTCGATTGGTTGCGCTTCGGGGGTGACTATCGCCCCGGCACAGAATTCTACAGCCCCATCAAGGTTGTTACCTCCAAGGTCCTGGCCGGAGGTTAGCTGATGAATAGTTTTCAGTAATTGCAGGGAATCAAGGTCGAAGACACCCTTGGCCTCCTTGTGGTCGCCCACCGGCACGGCGTCGCCGGTAAGGCAGAGGACATTCCTTATGCCCCGGCTGTAAGCCAGGAGAAGGTCAGCCTCCAGAGCCATACGGTTACGGTCCCGGCAGGTCATCTGCAGAATAGGCTCGCCTCCACGTTCTTTGATGGAGAGACAGCCGCCCAGAGAGGGAAAGCGCATTACGGAGCTCTGGTGGTCGGTGACGTTAATCCCGTCTACCCTGTCCTTGAGAAGGTCAATGTGGTGCAGCATCTGTTCCAGGTTTGTCCCCTTGGGCGGGGCTACTTCGCTGGTAATCACAAACCTGCCGGAGTCAAGGGCTTCTTTGAAACGTGATACCACCATATTTACCTCCTCACTTGATTCTAACCGCTCTTGGTTTCGGTACTATGTGATGGTTCCGGGGCGGTTGGTACTTCCGCATCAGGTCAAGCCTGTCCATCTCTTTCAGTCGCTGGTAAATGAGGGTCCAGGCGCAGTCCTTTTCCTTATCCACCTCACACTTGCCGTTATTGGTGCCGCCGCAGGGACCGTTGACCAGTCCTTTATGGCAGGCGGTGATGGGGCAGATGCCGGCAGTCTCACCTAGGATACACTGACCACACTGGGCACAGGCCTCGCGGAAATAGCCGGGGCTTTCTTCCACGGCTATGAAGAGTGTATCCAGTGCCGGGATAATCGGTTTGTCTATGTAAAGGTTCATCCGGTGTACGCCTAAGGCACAACTCATTGATAGAATACAGTCAGCATTGCTGATAGCCTGTTTGTTCTCCTTCATAGACACTTCAGTCATATCGTCACAGGCAGTGGGGATAACCGTCCAGCCGGTAACGCGTTTTCCCAGCTCCTGGAGACGCTCCTTCATCTCGACAACCTGGTCGATGCCGCCGGTCTTGGTCATGGTGGTACAGGTGCCGCAACCGACAATGAACACCCTGTCCAGCCCCTCCAGACCCTGCTGTATCTCGTCCTGCGATTTCTGTTTGGTTATTGATTTCATCTCACGCCTCTCCTTCCCCTAATAGCCTAAACCTCTAGGTCGCATCTCAGGCACCGCTTGGCCTCCCTTATCGCTATCTCCTCGGTAAAGCCAAGCTCTATCTCATTAAAGCTGGTTCTTCTTTCTGCCACCGGGAGTGTCCGTACCGCTAATCTGGGTT
>Ga0315537_1003271_pt1 | contig 12093 bp, 15 predicted proteins | sample SalMarSW160270MG_FD_203091 | JGI IMG/M metagenome (GOLD analysis project Ga0315537, IMG submission 203091) | Salt marsh sediment microbial communities from the Plum Island Ecosystem LTER, Massachusetts, United States - Salt Marsh Sediment SW1602-70 ... | reverse complement strand
TATGCTGGCCGGGCTTCAGGGATCGGGTAAAACAACTCTGGCCGGTAAACTGGCTTTGGGGGCGAAACGAAAGAATAAAAAGCCGCTTCTGGTGGCGGCCGATATTTATCGTCCCGCGGCGGTGAAGCAGCTTAAGGTCGTCGGCGATTCGATCGGAGTTGAGATTTTCCATCTGGAAGGCAAAAAGCCGCCGAAGATTTGCGCCGAGGCGAAGAAATATGCCGAAAAGAATTTCATCGATCTGATAATTCTCGATACCGCCGGTCGGTTGCATATCGACGATGAATTGATGAAGGAGTTGGAAGAGATAAAAGGTAAGGTCAATCCGGATGAGCTTTTATTGGTGGCTGATGCCATGACCGGTCAGGATGCGGTCAATCTGGCCGAGCAGTTTCATGCGCGATTAAATTTATCGGGCGTAGTTCTTACCAAGCTTGACGGCGATGCGCGAGGCGGCGCGGCAATTTCAATCCGGGCGGTCACCGGATGTCCGATAAAGATGGTTTCGGTGGGTGAGAAGCTTTCCGACCTGGAGCCGTTTTATCCGGACCGGATGGCCTCGCGGATTCTCGGCATGGGCGATATTGTATCACTGGTCGAAAAGGCGCAGGAAACGGTCGATTTAAAACATGCCGCCAAGTTGGAAGAAAAGCTGCGGAAGAACGCCTTTACGCTCGAAGATTTTTATGACCAGTTACAGCAGATAAAGAGAATGGGGCCGCTGGAGTCGTTGCTGGGGATGATTCCGGGTGTCGGTAAGGCGCTGAAGGGTGTCGAGGTCGACGAAAAAGGTTTACAGCGTATAGAGGCGATCATTCAGTCGATGACGGTGGCCGAACGGCGGAATCCGGGTATCATCGACGGCAGTCGCAAAAGCCGGATTGCGGCCGGTTCGGGAAATAGTGTCCAGCATATTAATCTGCTTTTAAAGCAGTTTTACGCCATGCAAAAAATGATAAAAAGTGTCAGCAAAGGTAAATTCAAAGGTTTTCCCAAAGGAGCTGCCCCCTTCGGGCCGGATTCTTTCGGGAATTGATTTTTATAATGGAGGTACAGACAGTTGCCAGCAGTGATTAGATTAAAACGACTGGGAGCCAAAAAAAGGCCAACCTTCAGATTTGTTGCGACCGATTCCAGGATGCCCCGTGACGGAAGATTTATTGAGACGCTGGGTTATTACAATCCGATTGAAAAACCGGCGAAGGTCAAGATTTTCGAGGAGAGAATGACTTACTGGCTGGATGAGGGAGCGCTTCCGTCGGATACGGTGGCGACGCTGATGAAACAGGTCGGTTTTATGAAAAAGTATGAGATGCAGAAAAAGGGTGAGGATGTTTCCGGTATCACGCTATCGGAGACGATAACCGAACGGCCCAAGAAACGTAAAAAGAAAAAGGAGACTAAAACAGAGTAACAGTTCATTACGTATTATGACCTAAACCTGTAACCGATTCCACAAAGGAGATTGCCGTGAAGGAATTCATCGAAACAATCGTGAAGGCTCTGGTTGATAATCCTGACGAGGTTGATCTGAACGAGGTTCAAGGCGCACGGACGACCGTTTATGAACTTCGAGTTGGCCAGGGTGATCTTGGAAAAGTGATTGGCAAACATGGACAGACTGCGAAATCGATCCGGACTCTGATTGCCGCGATTTCTGCCAAGAAGGGAAAGAGAGCGGTTCTGGAGATACTGGAGTAGTTGAAGGAGAGGCCGGAATATGTAATTGTTGGTCGCTTCGGTCGACCGCGCGGGATTTCCGGGGAAATAAATATCATTCCGCTGTCTGATTATCCGGATCGTTTCCATAAGAAAGAGACATTCTGGATTGAATCCGGGTCAGATTTTACCCGAATGAACTCAATTTCCATAAGGTTTATTTCCGGAAAACCGGTGGCGAAAATCGAAGATTATAACAGCCGGGAGAAAGTCAGCGAATTGACCAACAGGTACTTGTATATAAGGAGAGCTGATTTAGGAAAACTGCCGGAAGGAAGCTATTATCATTTCGATCTGATCGGATGTCGTGTGAATGATAAAAACGGACGGGAATTGGGTCAGGTGTGCGAAGTGGAAAGTTATCCGGCCAATGACGTTTGGGTAATCGAATCAAAAGACGAGAAAAGATATATGTTTCCGGCGGTAGCGCATTTTATAGATAAGGTGGATATAGAAAAGAAATTAATTATTATAAATCCACCGGAGGGTATTTTTGACTCCCCGGATGAGAATTGAAATAGTTTCTCTTTTTCCGGACTATTTTAAATCGGTCGTTGAACAATCGATAATAGGTCGGGGAAAAGAGAGGAAGCTCTTTGACATAAAAATAATCAACCTGCGGGATTTTACGGCCGATAAACATCAGACCGCAGACGATAAGCCGTATGGCGGCGGGGGCGGGATGGTTTTGAAAGTCGAGCCGTTGTGCTATTGTCTGGAGTCGCTGGGATACCAAAAGGAATTCCGGCCGGGCGAAAAGATTGTCCTGACCTCAGCCGCCGGAAAAAAGTTTGAACAAACAAAGGCGGTCGAATATTCGCTTCTTGAGCGACTGACGATAATATGCGGTCATTATCTGGGTGTCGATGAACGAATACTGTCGCTTTTCAAAATCGAGGAGATATCGATTGGTGATTATGTAATGACCGGCGGTGAAGCGGCGGCGGCGGTAATAATCGACGCGGTGACTCGTCTGATACCGGGCGTGCTGGGGAATTTCGAATCGGCGCTGGCGGACTCGCATAGTGAGCGATTGCTCGGAGCGCCGGTTTATACGCGTCCTGAAGCGTATAAAGGATTAGATGTCCCGGAGCCGCTTTTGAAGGGCAACCACAGGTTGATCGAGCGATTCCGGCGGAATGAATCGATTCGCAAAACGTTTGAAAATCGGCCGGAATTGCTGGAAAAGATCGAATTTGATAATGATGACTTAAAATATATAGATGAATTAAGGGAAAAAAAAGAAAGCGACTAATGAGAGGATAAAGCGATGAGACAGATTACACAAATTGAAAAAGGGTATACCAAGGATAATGTTCCGGAGTTTAAAGCGGGTGACACGGTTAAGGTTCATGTGAAAATCAGAGAGGGTGACAAGGAGAGAATTCAGGTTTTTCAGGGAACGGTTATCAGCCGCCGGGGCGGAGGAACAAACCAGACTTTTACGGTGCGAAAGATATCTTCCGGCATCGGTGTCGAACGAGTATTTTCGCTTCATTCTCCCAACGTTTCCAAAATACAGCGTGTTCGTAAGGGCAAAGTACGTCGCGCCAAGTTGTACTATCTTCGCGGCCTGACAGGTAAATCGGCACGCATTCAAGAGAAGCTTGATGATGCGGGGAAAGCCGGAGCGAAGAGGACAAAAGCAACCGGGAGCAAAAAAGCCAAACGCGCCGAGAAGCCGGAGATAAAAGCTGAAGAAGTTGAAAAAGTCGAGGAACCCAAAGAAGAAGTCAAGAAGGAATAGATTATTTTCCGAAATTGATTAATTAAACCCGCTTAAATGGCGGGTTTTTTTATGTTTCGATTTTTAAATACTTGAAGTCCGGAAAAAACTTGACATTCGAATTCGGCAATATTAGCTTAGCTGGTGACAGGGGCTCGGACTCCGAGCGTAACATATATTAATTTGCTTTTATAAATAATCTGCTTGGAATTCGGCCAAAATAAAATCGTATGGCTCCGTCAGTTTTGGAAGGAGACATTTTATAAGTGTCACCCGAAGCGGCGAAAGATCGCTGGACAATTATTCTTATTGTTGTCGTAATTCTGATGGGAGCTGAAATTATTTATCTCATGTATCAAAACCGCAAATTGAAGGCAATTATTGACAATCCCAAGGAGTATTTTAGAACATTATCTCCGGATGAGATGGTCCCGTCCTTTACGGCATCTGACATCGACGGTAATGATATCAGTTTAAGATATTCACCGGATGCGCCCCGAACACTGCTGTTCTGGTTTGCACCGGGCTGCGAATCATGCGAAAATAATATCCAATTCTGGAATGAAGTCTATAATAAATATTCCGACGCAAAAAAATTCAGGTATCTTGGGCTTTGTGCCGGGATACCTGATGAAGCCCGTGAATATATTGCAGAGTATAATGTTGAATTCCCGGTGGTGTGCGTGACAGATAGATTTATGGTCGAAATTTATCAGGGGCATGTTCTTCCGCAGACGGTATTAATATCGCCTGAGGGGGTGATAACAAAAGTCTGGCCGGGTACTCTGGGGCAAGACAACAGGGATGAAATCCTGAGTTACCTGGCGAATCCATAATCTTTAACTGATTTTAAAGGAGGTGAGAGTTAATGAAGGCATTAAGGAAGATGAAGGCGCTGGTGCTGATTTTTGCCTTTCTGGTAATGTTCGCCGGTGGTTTTACGATTATGTCGACGGAGAAAGCCGACGCCTCATGGGGCTGCTGTATCTGGGTGATGTATTGTCCGGTTGAAGGCCCCGGTCCCTGCTGGTGTGAGTGTATACCGGTTCCCTGCTGGTAGCGATACCGCCAAGTATGCTAAAAACACTTACGTCTCAATCAGGAAAGGATTCCTGCATCGGGTATGACATCAAACTTCCGAAACGCCGGAGAGATCCCGGCGTTTTTTTGTGAAATCGTATAATTCCATTTTCGAATCGGTTTTCAATCATCCATTGACATTTTCGATGTTCTGCGTTTATTTAGTGGATAATACGTTTGGGTGATGGAGTCATAATATGGCGGATGAAGTTGAAGAACTGTGGCCGGAATTAAGCTGGATAAAAGACGAGGAACTTCGCCGACAAACCGGTGAAACCTGGGCTCTGGCTTTAAAATTAAGTAAACTGACGGCTGACGATTTGAAGGTAATTCCGTTCACACTTAAAGCGAAAGACTGCAAGGTGTCGTTTATGGCACATAAAAGGGCGGTAGTCCACATGTCACGAGAATGCGCCAGGATAATGTCGGAATCTTTCGGAGATAATCTTCCGATCGATATGGACACCGTTATAGCCGGGGCGATTTTAGCCGATGTCGGCAAACTTCTGGAGTATGATAAAGTAGGCGGCAGGGCGGTGGTCAGCGAGTACGGCCGTCATGTTCGACACCCGTTCTCAGGGGTCGGATTGGCCATGCAGTGCGGTGTTCCCGATCGGGTGTTACATATAATAGCGGCGCATGCCGGTGAGGGGGAAATGGTTAAGAGGACGGTGGAAGCTTATATCGTGCATCATACCGATTTTATGAGTTTTTTACCGTTTATGAATAGATGAGAATCAGGTTAATGTAAAAGGATATCAAAATGGGTAAGAAGAAACCAAAAAAGAGTCAAGACGATAGTAATGAGAATCCTGAACAGGAAGTCGGGACGGCAATATCGGGTGCTCCGCGGCAGTGGCATTTCTGGAAGATTTTATCGATAGTATTATTCGTGATATGTATTGTTCTGGTTCTTTACGCCTACGACAGCCACTACGATTATAAAATGTGTGATGAAAATCTCAGTTCGTGCTTTATTGAACTGGAAAATGCGGAAATGAAGGCAAAAGATATGGACCTGAGGATGGAAAAATTGGAGCGCGAATCGCAAATTCACGGCTTGGGCGATGCATCCAGAAATCCGCTTCCCGAAAAATATATTCAGAAATTCAAAGACGGGGGTTTACCGAGCCCGGAAAATATTATTTTAAATGATTTATATCATCGCAGCGATTTAATACCATACAATGCCCCCGGCAGTGTCGCTTTTCGCTTCGCCGACCGGAGATTGTTGTACCTTCTGAGCCCCAACCGCGCTTTTGCGAATTTTGCCTCAAACGACGTAAGGGGCTGGTTGTATCTAAGTTACAAAGTAAAGGCCAAAGATGATATTCAATGGAAAGTGATTGAATCATACTGCCCGGATCTGGATAAATAAACGTATATTTCATTGGCGGAGGCGCGGATAAAAAGTATCCTCTCCGGTCATGCAAAGAACCACCGGCGCGCCGAAATCATTTTCAGAAATCTGATTGTTTTCAAATGCCCGTCGGACTCGTTCGTTAAACTCCGGTGTCAGCTTTTATATTTTATTTGAATTTTGGAGGCCATAAAAGTATATAATTTTATAAGGTAAAATGGTAATGGCGTATGAGTATATAAAGGAAAATCTCCGGGCGGTGAACGCCAGGATCGCGGCGGCTGCTAAAAAATCCGGGAGGTCTGCAGAAGAAATAACGCTGGTGGCGGTTTCCAAGACGCATCCGGCGGAGGTTATAAAAGCTGCGGTTGAATACGATGCGAGTGATATCGGAGAATCGCGGATACAGGAGGCGGAGCCGAAGATAAGCTCATTAGGCGGAATTGCTCGCTGGCATATGATCGGGCATCTTCAGACCAATAAAGTCAAAAAGGCTGTTCGGATTTTCGATATGATTCAGTCGGTGGATTCGATGAAATTGGCTGAAGAAATCAGCCGCCAGGCCGGGGAAATAAACAAAAGTGTCGATTGTTTGATTGAGCTTAATTCCTCGGGAGAAGAATCCAAATATGGTGTCCGGCCCGATAAATTAATCAATTTCCTTACGAGGGCTTATAGTCTGGAAAATATAAATGTTGCCGGATTGATGACAATCGGCCCGTTTGTTGAAGATGAAGACTTGATTAGGGCGGCATTCAGATTGACCCGGGAGCTGTTTTTGAAGGGGCGAGAGATAGTGGGTGAGTCGTTTTCAACGCTATCGATGGGAATGTCGGACGATTTTGAGATAGCCATAGAGGAAGGTTCCACGATGGTTCGGGTGGGAACCGCTATTTTCGGCCCGCGGGGAGCGTTATAGACAAAAGTCATCAGAAAAAATGAGAAATATCTTGGAAAAATGCCGATAATTATATAGATATAATTGGCATTCAAAAATAAGAGGGTATGTTATGGAACTGACTCCCAACGAAATGAGGAATCATCAATTTTCCTCGTCATTCAGGGGCTTTAATAAGGCTGAAGTCGGTGCATTTAAAGAAAGCGTCGCGACAACTCTGGAAGAAGCCAGGACGGAAATCCAGAAACTAACCGAAGAGAACGAGCTTTTGTTGACAAAGTATAGGGAATTGAAGAACTTGGAAGAAACGATCAAGGCGGCCATGCTCGAAGCGCAAAAAAATGCCGACCAGATTATCACTAATGCCCGAAAGGAAGCTGAATTGATAATCAGTGAGACTAAGAGTCGACGGGATAAGGCGATAGACGAGAAACACAGGGCAATATCTGAGTTGGAAGCCAAAATTGAAAAGCTCGAATTCACTAGGAAGAGTTTTTACACCAAATTGCGCTCGGAAATGGAAGCGCATCTGAAGTTGGTCAATTCCATCATGCCGTCGGTCAAAAAGGACGAGCCGGTCAGCGAGAGATACCGGCCGGAGCCGCCTCCAGAGAAATCCGAGCCGCCGAAGCCGGACGAACCATTTGCTCAGGCTCCGCCGGCCGAGGAGGTTCAGCCGGATGAACCGTCGATGGAATCGACACCGGAGCCACCGACACCGGAGCCACCGACGCCGGAGCCACCGACGCTGGATATGCCCGATGATGAAATCAATCGTGTAGTTGATCATTTCGCAAGAGTATCTCAGGAAGAGGAGAAAGTCAGGGATGGACAGCCTCAGGGGAATGATTTCTGAAGCGACCGAGTATATTCGGTCGGAAATTGACCTTGTTCCCAAAATCGGTATTATTCTCGGCACGGGCCTGGGGTCGCTGGCCGATGGTATCGAAATAGCCGCCAAAGTTGAATACGGCAGTATCCCGCATTTTCCGGTATCGACGGTCGAATCACATGCCGGCCGTTTGTTATTCGGACATCTTAAAGGCAAACCGGTCGTAGCCATGCAGGGTCGCTTTCATTTTTATGAAGGCTACAGTTTGCAACAGGTGACTTTTCCGGTACGGGTGATGAAAGAGCTGGGAATCGAGACTTTGATAGTTTCGAATGCCTGTGGCGGTTTGAATCCGCAATTCAATCGCGGCGATATAATGATTATCACCGATCATATAAATTTTCAGGGAAATAATCCTTTGATCGGTCCCAATGACGATGCTATCGGCGACCGCTTCCCGGACATGTTCAATTGCTACGATAAAGAGCTTGTAAAATTGGCGGAGAAAGTTGCGCTGGAACAGAGGCTCCTGGTAAAAAAAGGCGTCTATGTTTCCGTAACGGGGCCGAATCTGGAAACGGCGGCGGAGTATCGTTTTTTGAGGATAATCGGCGCGGATGTGGTCGGGATGTCGACAGTGCCGGAAGTGATTGCGGCGAGACATCAGAAGACTAAAGTGCTGGCCTTTTCGATAATAACCGATATGGGCCTGCCGGATGCACTGGGACCGTGTACTCTGGATGAAATTATCGCAACCGCCAACACCGCCGAACCGAAGCTTCGGGAACTTATCGGCGGTTGTGTCGAGCGGATGTAGCACGATATAGATATATGATGAATCGTAATTTGACTTAAATATTGGTGCTTCCAATCCGTTATAGTCAATAGAGATCCGAATTACGGGAGGGTTTTTTATCTTGACACTGTCAGGACGGTGTCGGTATTATCGGTGCAAAACGAGACAGGAAAAATCTTTAAATGGACAGATATATTTACAACTGACGATAATTAATATCGGAATAATATAAGGAGGAGGCAGTGAGAAATTTACCGAAAATTTTGCCGATTGCACTGGCGCTTCTTTTTGTAATCGGATGCAGCGGTTCGCGGCAGGTTACCCGCATGGCCGCCGAAACAGTGACCGATTTAAGCGGTGACTGGAATGATACTGATGCCCGTTTGGTGGCGGAAGAAACTATTCGGGATTGTCTGTCAAGAGCCTGGATAACCGATTTTACTGCGCAGTACGGGCGCAAGCCGGTAGTGACGGTGGGTACGATTCGCAATAAAAGCAATGAACATATCGATACGGAGACATTCACGACCGATTTCGAGCGTGAATTGATTAATTCGGGACAGGTAAAATTCGTGGCGGCACCGCGGCAGCGAGACGAGATTCGAAATGAAAGGCTGGAACAGCAGCAGTATGCATCGGATGAGACGGCCAAACGGCTGGCTCAGGAAACGGGCGCCGATTATATGCTGGCAGGCGCAATAAAATCGATAATCGACCAGATTGAGGGGAAGCAGACGAAATTTTATCAGGTTGATCTGGAATTGATAAATGTCGAAAGTAATGAGAAGGCCTGGATCGGCAGTAAAGAGATCAAGAAGGGTATTTCGCGGGGCAAGACAAAATGGTAATTTGTTTAGTCCGATGCCTCGACCAACATTTAAACTAACTTTAACAGCGATAATTCTGATCGTTCTCGTGGGAGGGTGTACCTCCGTGAGGACGAGGCATGATTTTTATAAACCGATCGTGGCGGATTTGAAGAATCATGACTTTTCTTCCGCTGTCGTTAAAATGGAAGCGGCCAAAGGAGTATATTCAAAAAAGGACCGCCTGCTGTACTATCTTGATGCCGGGCTTGCTTATCATTATGCGGGTCAGTATGACAGCAGTAATCTAAGATTGTCTGATGCGGAAAGGTCGGCCGAGGAATTGTATACAAAAAGTATATCGCGGGCGGTGGCGTCGATGTTTCTCAACGATAACACACTGGAATACAGCGGTGAAGATTATGAGGTGCTTTACAGCAATTTGTTCATGGCTCTGAATTATATATCGCTTGATAAATTCGACGATGCTTTTGTCGAGGTGCGCCGGGCCAATGACAAGTTGAATTTGCTGGGGCAGAAATATGCCGAGGCGGCCAAGGAGTTCAATAGTGATACGAGTATGGCGGTAAAAGACGGTCATATCAGGTATGAACCAAAAGGCGTCCGGTTTAACAATGATGCCTTCGCTCGTTATCTGAGTATGCATATGTATGCCGCCGACGGCAGTTATGATGACGCCCGGATTGACCATGATTATTTTGAGGAGGCATTTGCCACGCAGGCACATATATATAATTTTGCGCGGCCCGAGGTGAAGTACGATTCGCCGACCGGGGCCGTTTTGAGCGTGGTGGCGATGTCCGGATTGGCGCCGTATAAAAAAGAAGTATCGCTCCGTCTGCGAACCGATAAACAACTTAATCTGGTGCAGATAATGTATGAGGGGACAAATCAGGAATATCCGGAGTACGGGCATTTTATAATGCCGGTGGAGAAAGATTATTATTTTAAATTTTCTTTGCCGACGATGAAACGACAACCATCCTGTGTCGGTCGAATTGAAGTCGTGGCGGACGGTGATCTTATCGGGGAATTGTCTTTAATTGAGGACGTGACGAACGTCGCGGTCGAGACTTTCGAAGTAAAAAAGACATTGATTTATTTTAAAACCATTATCAGGGCGCTGGCCAAAGGTCTGACGGCATATCAGGCCAAAGAAGATGTAAAAGGCGATAACTTCGGCGGGTGGCTGACAAAGGCGTTAGTCGATGTCGTCGTCGAAGCCTCGGAAGCCGCCGACCTGCGCAGCACGCATCTTTTACCCGGGAAAATTTACGTGGGTGATTTTGGAATCGAACCGGGAGAGCACGATTTAACGATTAAATTTATCAGCAGCGACGGTATCGTGGTCAATTCGAAACATATCCGGAATTATCGTGTGTATGAAGGCGATTTTAATCTCGTCGAGGCATGTTCACTAAATTAGGAGGTTCGGAAATGCAATTCAAATTCAGATCAGGTTTAATTTTGTTTATATTGATTTTTCTGGGATGTTCGTCGGGCCAAAATTTAAAAACGAAACCATCCGAAAGACCGCCCTGGGTGGAAGATCCGGGGCGGATGTATCCGTTCGAGATGTATATTTCTTCGGTGGGCACGGGTGATACGCCGGAGGCGGCCCGCAACAATGCGATAACCGGGGTGGCGCAGGTGTTTAAGCTCGATATCAAAGCGCAGGAAGATATTATCGAAAATTATTTCGAAGCCGGGACCGATAAGGAATTGAATCTGAAACGGTCGAGCAACGTGACCAAACAGATTAACGTGACGACCGATCAAAATCTTAAAAATGTCGTAATTGATAAAACCTGGTTTTCGCCGGAGGATGCCCGTCACTACGCACTGGCATATATCGATCGCGATCAATCGAGCGAGATTTATCTTAAAGACATTAAGAAAGCGGACGAAGATATCGCCACGTATTTCAACAAATTCAGCGATACCGACGCGGGGATTTCAAAAATGGCCCGGTTGGCGTATTTGAATGAGGCCATGAATCGTGCGGCCTCGCGCGATATTCTTATCCAGCAGTTATCGACACTTTCGCGGGGTGAAGTATCGTACACTCCGGTCGTCGCGCCGACCGAACTGATCTCGGCCCGGAATGAAGCGCGGAAACAGATCAGGGTCGCACTTCGACTTGAAAAATCGGAATGGCCGGAATTCGAAAATGCGGTGCGCGATGTACTTCAGAGTTTCGGCTTCAGTATTGTTCCTGATAATCCGGAGTACATCGTCACGGGCGGATTATCGATGAAAGAGCTGGAAAGAGAGGGATTTTTTGTCCGCTGGCTGCTCGATTTGCATATGAGTGAGACGGCGACACAGAGGGAGTTTTTGACGTACAGCGACGAGGGCCGCGAGGGACACCAGTCGTATTCCGAGGCGGAGCGACGGGCGGCCCGAACGGCGAAGGGCAAGATTAATAGCGAGTTTTATAAGAAAATAGAGGATTACCTGACGTCGTTGATAAAGGCGAATTAAAGCGAGGTCCTGACATATAGGTGATTTTATTTTATGGGAGGCCTGTTGTAACTCAGGGAATTATATCGATTTCGTGCAACAATAATACGAATATTACTGTTCATAATTGGAACCATTTCATTTCAGATATTCTCCTTTCTTTATAATTTCTATTTTTTCGTCTTTAAATGCCGATAATATAGCGGTTAATCCATATAAAAAAATAACCGCAGGCGGTCAAAAATGGGAGTGGCTGCGGACGAAAGGAGGGACCGATGATCACAGAAAAATGCGAAGTTAAATCGCCGCCGAAGTGGCCTTATGAGCGATACAGGTCTTTCGAAGACGAACTCCGGGCAGCGGCTGAGAAATGGTTTTCAAGAAAAAAATAT
>Ga0315537_1003269_pt1 | contig 12095 bp, 8 predicted proteins | sample SalMarSW160270MG_FD_203091 | JGI IMG/M metagenome (GOLD analysis project Ga0315537, IMG submission 203091) | Salt marsh sediment microbial communities from the Plum Island Ecosystem LTER, Massachusetts, United States - Salt Marsh Sediment SW1602-70 ... | reverse complement strand
CAAGGACAAGCTCGACCAGGCCAGCAGCCTCTGGGACGAGCTTATAGATATGGGATGTGAGAGCCATGCCTAGTGACAAAGCCCACTCCCCCATGCATACCCTAAAGGGTATAAAGGGACAGTCAAGTATTATGGAATACCTGCTCCTGAGCCTATTCATACTCATGGTGATAATAGCCCTGATATTCTTCCTGACCTTCTGGCAGACCTCCACATGGAGCATGGAGAAACAGAACCTCAAAACCCAGAGGCTTGATACCCTCCTCAACAGGTTCATCAATTCCCCTCTCTTTGTCAGGGAGAACTCTGTCTTTGACGACTCCAAGCTCATGGCAATCAGGTCCCTTGAAACCCGGGGTGCCTGCGAGGACCTTGAAGGCCTCTTCGGGAGCGACTGGTTCATCGAGATAGAGGTCCTGACCCCCAGGACAGGCTGCACCGGACCCTGCGAAAGCGCTGTCATGCATTATCCCTGTTGCGGCTCCTGGGAGATATGCGGCCAGGGTAGCAGGCCCAACACAACCAGGGCCCTCCCTGTGAATGTCTACAGGAAGGCCGAGGGCAGGAACGACCTCGCTGTCCTGACAGTGGGTGTGTACAATGACTGAATCAGCAACTCCCCCCAGAAAGGCCCAGATACCCCTCAACATAACCCACGGGACACAAGCGAAAATGAGGGCATACCCTTCAAGACAGACAAGAGGGTACTCCAAAGGGCAGACCAGCATGATTCTGATAGTCCTGCTTCTGATAATATTCGCAGCCCTGGCCGTGTTCCTGATGTCCCTGGCCAAGACGGTCTCCCAGGAGGACTATATGGATCTCTATGTGAACAACCTCATGCTCTCCATAATGAGGACAGACACCGGCTACAGCGACTCCAACTGCAAGCTCATCTCTGACACTGTTTTCTGCTCCCTTACCAGCAGCAGCTGGCCCTGCGGGGACTCGGGCATGACCTGCCTGGAATTCGCAAACAAGAGCCTGAGCGACTACACAGGCGCCTTTGAACTCATATCCAAGAACTACCGGTATCTCTTTGAGATAACCACCCATAAATACTGCTTTATGGATGACGAGGGGTGCATGATGCTCAGGTTCGGTGACGAATCACTCAAGAGCTACAGTGGCGGCAGGGTCAAGACAACCAACTACGCCATCCAGAAGTCCATGGAAGGCAACCCCTTCAACCTCGAGGTCAGGCTCTACATAGCCAGGAAGCGGCCCTGACACCCAGGCGCTTTATATAATTCCTGCAACAATTGTTTTTTATGAAACACAGGGGCCAGGTCGAGCTAATTGTTCTGCTCGGCGTCCTGGTTCCCATACTTGTCGTCCTGTATTATGCCATGAAATAACTGTTATTTTATATATACTTCTGGCAATAATAATTATACATGAGTTGTAAGGGCCAGGTCGAGCTAATTGTTATAGTCGCTCTGATGGTTGTCATAGCCGTTGTCGTGATATCCCAAATGAACCTTTTTATCGTGCCCGAGCCAACCCCCGACATCAGGACAGTCCAGGAATCCGTAGAGGGCCTGGTCAGGGTAGCTGCCCTGGATACAATCGAGACCATGAGCAATCAGGGCGGCTACCTCTCCCTCTCTGACTACCATTTCGGCTCCGTCGTCCTGAATGACAAGGAGATTCCCTACTGGCAGCACGGCGGCCAGGTTACATATCCTGACAAGGCCACGAACTTCCAGACAGGGGTTCAGGCCTATCTCGAGGCCAACAAGGACAGCCTTGCCGGGGTCCTGGACAACGTGACCCTGGGCGAGCCCACCGTCTTAACACCTGTATTCACAGACGACAGCGTCACTGTATCAGTGAACATACCCGCCACCTACAGGGGCACGCCCCTGCCCCAACCATTCACAGTTACTGTGGATACCCACTTCAGCGAGATATATGAGTTCTCCAAGGGCTTCGCGGTCTACGAGGCCAACCACCGGCCCCTTGAATACTACACACTCTCAACCATGCTCCTCTCCCCACTCAAGGACGGCCATCACAGCATACCCATGTACGAGTTGCTTATTGGATGTGGGGATTACCTATTTGCCAGCTCCTGGGACGTGATGCCAGAGGTCGAGAATGCCATTCTCAGGACCCTTGCCCACACCTACATGCCCGGCAAGGCTCCCACTGGCACGCTCCGCACATCATCCTCCCCCAAGTACAGCCTGGTCCCCATCAATGGCAGGGATTACGAGGACCTCCGGGTGAGCTTCATGCTTCCGGATGATTTTGAGCTTGATCCCAGCAACTTCAGGATGAGTCCTAACCCTGCTACAGGCATTGCGGAGCCAATACCCATGATGGCTGAATGCATCGGAACCGAGCCTGTGGCAGTGGACTACACCCTGGAATATCCCGCCATAGTGAGGGCACTGGACTCCGAGACCGGGAACATCTTCCAGTTCGCTGTCCAGGTCTTCATACATGAAAACGCCCCCAGGGACTGGTCGGTATCGGTCACCCCGGGGGAAGACCTCCAGGATGAGGTCTGCTCTGACCCTTCCTGCATACTCGAGCTTGAGGTCAGGGACAGCTCAGGCAGCCCCCTTGAGGCAGCCTCTGTTAGCTTCATGGGCTGCCACCTTGGAAGGACAGACGGCACGGGCTACCTGGCGACCCTTGCCCCGTGCGGCTCCGGAACACTCTATGTATACAAGAGGGGCTACGGCGAATACCTCGACCCCAGGACCTCTTCACACCTGGACGGCATCGTTACCCTTTACAGAAAGCCCACCTTCAGCCTCACGCTTCACGAGGCGGTGGTCCAGGACTGGGGCGAAGGCAGCTACATGGTCTACTACAGTGAAACTGGCCAGTATATCCATACAATCGAGAACAAGAGGGCCTACATAACCTTCAGGTCGGACCAGGACTTCAAGGAGTACAGCTTCTACTCTGATGGCCCCTCACTGATCATCTCTACCATACCCGCCGGAACCTATTACGTGTCAGGGACCCTCTCAAGTCCTGACTTCCAGACGCTTCACGGCGCCTTCACCTATATCTACACGATTTCCGAGGACACTGACACAATGCACATCTACATACCGACTGCCTCATCCCTTGATTCGATAACAGACGATACCGAGCGGATGCTTAAGATTGGCGAGCTCAGCCAGGTCCTTGATGAGTGTGGAATCGGGCCTGTAACAGATACGGCCTATATACAGGAATCGGCCTGCGCGGTGACCATTACATGAACATGAAAAACCTGACCCTTGAGATTGCAGTGGTGCTGGCGTGCTACCTAGTCATGACCATGCCCGTGGCCTCGGCGACCACCATCAACATAAGGTTCAATGGCCAGCTCATGGAGAGCGTGGAGTACGAGCCCTCTAACATCGTAAACCAGCACATAACCTATGTAAGAGACCCCCACGACATAAACTGGGCCAATGTGAGGGTTGCCATAACACTCAACAGCGCAAGCCTCGCCCACATGATTAAGAGGGTCTACCTCTACAAGTGCGGCTCCCTCTCCCCTGTGGGCTGCATGCAGAAGACCCCGGAGGTCTTTGACACCTATGTTGACACCGAGATTGCCTGGGACGACATCGGCCAGCAGGTCGGCTCCTCGAGCTACCCTGAGGAGGGCAACCTCCTCTTCCTGGTAAAGCTTGAGGATTCCGACGGCCTGACCTCCTGGGTCGGCCTCTGGAACACCATAAGGAGGAACAGCCACAGGGAATTCCTCTTCTACAGGCATGAGCTCTCTGACTTGGATATCCATGCGAGCTCATCCAGGCTGGTTGGCCCCATAGCCTCCTATATCCAGAACTTCAATGTAATACCCTTTGGGTGGCTCACCAGGGTGGCCTTTGATGAGGCCCTGTCGATATCTGCAATAGGCGGTGACGACAGGGACCTTGACACCAGCCCGCCAGCCCTCCAGACCGCGGAGCCAGCCACCAATGAGATAACCGTCATCAACAAGGAGAATTATTTTGTCTTCCCCGAGACCGTGGGCGGGACAGCCTTCCCCATCACGCTTGAGCAGAACCCGGATTTCCAGTGCGGCGACGGGCAGTGCGAATCAAGCCTGGGCGAGAACGAGGAGACCTGCTGCTATGACTGCGGCTGCGAGCAGCCAGGCTACTACTGTGATGCCCCTTTCGACTCCCCCGGGGACGGGGCCTGCAGGGACGAAAGCCTGATAGGCCTCGATGTCGTGGGCACGCCCACCGCGGACATCTCTGACTGCTCCCAATCCTTTGAGGTGGGCGTAACAGCCGGGATAAGCAGCACCCCGGCAAGCATGGAGGAGGACCTCAGCGCAATAGTAACAGCAGATGGCAAGAACTACGGGGCCCAGTGCACAGAAAGCAGCCAGGGACGCTACCAATGCGTGTTCACCATGAGCCCCACCATCGAGTGTGGCTCGGTTGACAAGGCCATAGCCTCAAACGAGCTCAAGCTCACCATCAACTACAGGGACGGGTCCGAGAGGGTGACCAGGGACCTTACCGAGGGCTTTCCCACCATAAGCCTGAACTACGACTGCTCGTGCCCTGATGACGGGGATTACTGCGACACGGGGACCGAGACCTGCGAGCCCGAGGATTCCATAACCCTGAGCATAACAGAGCTCAACTCCTACCTAAGCCCTTATAACCCCGGCGACACAATAGACCTCACGGCCAAGATATCCAACCCGCCTACGGGAACGGTCCTGATGAGTGCCAGCGCGAACTTCACCCTGACCGGGGGCGATGTCTATCCCGGCTCGCCGGAGTGCACCGGACCGAACGAGGAGTATGAATATGAGTGCAAGATACAGTTCTCAATAACCGGATACAGCAAGGAGAGCGACTACAGATTCTATCCCAATTACCTGACGTTCGATATAACCTACAACGACGGCCCCGACGCCGCGACCAGGATACTCACCACCGAGTTCGGGCCCATAAGCATACCCAACCAGGACTGCGGCAACGGGGTGTGCGACGCGGACGAGACCACTGACACCTGCTGCCAGGACTGCGGCTGCGAGGAATCAAACTACTACTGCGACGTCTCCAGGGGGTGCTCGAGCCTTGACGGCATCACGCTCTCCACAACCACCTATCCCGTGGAGCTCGAAGACTGTACCGAAAGCCACGGGGTGGAGATCCAGGCCAGCATCGAAAACGCGCCCTACGGGGTTACCCTTGACTACACCAGCATAACCGTGGACAACCAGCCCGTATCCTGGGGATTCGACTGCACCTCGCAGGTGGGCGGGGTATTCAACTGCGACCTCGGGATACCCCCAATAGAGGGGTGCGAGCTTCCCTACTACACCCTGGGCCCGAACGGGCTGACCTTCACGATTTCCTTCCCCAACGGCGACGATGACCACAGCTCCCTCACCAAGGAGCTGAATGCCTCCTTTGACAGCATCCGCATCATCCCTGTCCCGCACATCGACGGCGAGTGCGAGGCCGAGCTGGGCGAGAACGGCATCACCGCCTGCCTGGACTGCCCCTGCGACGAGGATCCGGCCTTTGGGGGCGAATACTACTGCGACGCCAGCCTTTCCAACCCAGGGGGCACCTGCCTGCCCAAGAGCGACGTCGCCCTTGTGGTGGAGAGCCCCACCTCCCCTGTCACCTTTGACAGCTGCGAGAGATACAACAAGCTGAGCGTGCTCATGCACGTCAGGAACCAGCCCTCGGGCATGGATGCCGAGAATGTCTATGCCACGCTGGGCGGAGAGGCCGCGAGCTATGTCAGCTGCAGGGAATCCGCAGGCACCTACCTGGACAGCAACATCACGTTCAACTGCAGCATACGCATACCCCCGATAGACACCTGCACCCAGGACCAGACCTACAACCACGCCAACAACTCGATTTCCCTGATAATATCCTATGACAACGGCGAGCAGGGGACCGTCCTCCAGACACTCAACCACGACCTCCCGGATGTCTACATCCACCAGACCTACAAGAGCCTTCACGAGATAACCGAGAACGCCATGGAGCAGATGACAGAGGTTCTGGACAGAATCATGCAGATAACCGAGGACACCATGGACGTTGTCTATACGTGCATAGAACTCCAAATAGTGGCGTTTATAATGAACATCGGCCTGTCCATTGTCCTGGGATACGCGGCCGGCAAACCCGAAACCGCTGGAGGCGACTTCAACTGGAAGGACTTCGGTGAGGGGGTCCAGGCAGGCGGCAATATGGGCATGCAGTTTTCCAACATAATTGGCCAGATATGCGACGCTCTCGAGAAGATACAGCAGATAATGATAAAATACCAGGAGCTTCTGATGGAGAAGATAAAGATGGAGATGTGCCTGGCCATGATGCAGCATGCCATGGATGCAGGTGACTGCAAGGGCAACGAGCAGGGATGCTTCGACCAGATAATCGGCTGCCTGAGCAACCTGAACGACATGACCAATATAATGAATGATATTGATAAACTCACCGACGGAATCAACAAGGACTTTGTTGACGCAAGCAATTCCATAGTCAAAATAGGCGATGCCATTTCAGAGGGGCCATGGAGCGAAGGGGTCAGCGAAAAACAATTGTTTGGAATAAAACTTCAAGACACATTGAGCGACAACTGCATGGTCTGTGAATACAATGATTTCCTGAGGAAAGGCGAGAGTAATGAATGCCGCACCACAGACACGACCGGATATGTATCCATAGGACTCTCCACCAGCGACTGCAGCAAGGCCCGGGTTGTCTTGACTGTGAACGAGAAAGTAGTGCTTAAAGTGGATACAGGAGGAAAGGATGTAAGCACAACAAGGTCAGTCCCCAACCTTATGGGCGACCTTATTAAAGATCAACTAAGTGTAATACAACTCTATTGCACTGACGAGAACCCTGTTGAAGGTATCACAATAGATACAGATTCAAAATACAAGCCGATAGGTGCCCCCCTGAACATAACAAGGGGAGTCCCTGACAGTTCGAAGTGCAGTTGTACATATGGCGGCGCCACATTCGTGGGTGTGAACAAGATACCTTCTACAAAAGGAGGTGTCTCACCATCTCAAACCAGTACCGGATCGGTTTGTAACTGGGAAAGCAACACCGAGTTCTGGATGAAGATTGGTAGCTATTTAGGGAAATTCACTGTAGATGATGACTTTATTCCATATAATAACGGCAAGTGTGAAATACCGATAGGGCAAGATGTTATAATAAAAACAACAAACGACATCTATCGTCCAGGTAATGGCAATAATGAATACTGGTATGTAGAAGTTAAGACGCCAGAAAAGTTGAAGGATTGTGGCGACTCAACTACTGGCTATATGCTTGCATGCAAAGGGAGCAGCAGAAGATATGCTACTAGATGGGCAGAAAATCCATCCACCAGTGACATAAAAAAAAAGACTGATGGACCCGAAACCGAAGTATCTACCGTAATTAATGCCGTTGGTGTTGAAGAAAACGTCCCTGTTTTTGTTGATACAAGCACCGATGATACCCAACAGGCAATATGCACAATACCTGCTGGAACGATTATTGAAATCTATGGCCATTCATGTAAGGACGACGAGGGTGAGATAAAGAAACTCTGGATAAACTTTAATATAGATACAGAGGCCGAATCTGCAGGCTCAGCCAGTGACCCATGTGAAAAATATGGTCAAAACAACCGACTTAACAGCTACTGGGCGCCCATGTTCGACGTATGGGAATGCGACAAATGGTCCCTCCAGGAACTGCTAGAAATGTATGATGGCCTTGCCGGATATGCTTATTCTGGTGGGGAATCATCCGAGACCGGGAACCCTGGCGAGAGGATATCATTTGAGGACGGGGAGGATTCCAACTTCGTATATAAACTGATATGCAAACTTGCCAGAAAACTGTCAAATGACCCAGACAGTTTCAGCTACTACAGCGAACAGAGCCAGTATGACATAAAGGATTGGGAATGCACGGATGCTGTAGTATGCCATGCGCCGGCTATCTGCGGAGTGGGTTTCTTTTTATGCCCGTTAAAGGGCTTTGACTGGATTTATCCTGACGGGAAGAGCTATGGAACCCAAAAAATGGATAAACTTATCGATATGTGTGAGCTGAAACCCCACACCATGATGTTGTGCAAGGATGCAAAGATTCCCTGCGCTGACGATTATGGCTGCAATAATATATTTGAGGGCAGCGACAATAAATGCGTCGGTGATAACTGCGACTATCAAGAGGCTGACTTCTATTTCAAGTGCAGCGATGTCGCGGGAAGCCAATAACCAAGCAACATTTTATACAACCCCCGCCAATTATAGTATCGGGCAAACCTTTTTGGAATAATGTCCGATACAACTAGCGAAGGACAATCTCCAATTTGTTATGTCCTTTACTATATTTATCATGAGGCTCCTGCTGCTTGCCCTTGCGGCCCTGCTCCTCCTGCCCGCCCGGGCCACGACCGCGAGCCAGATTTCGTCTGTGGACAGGGCCTTTTCAGGGCCTGGATGGGTGTTACATTTATATATCAGTTGATATAAAAATATATCAGATGATAGGAAAAAATAGCATCTACAGGGTTCTGCAGGAGTTCTTTGACAGGCCTGGCCACAGCTTCCAGCTCAGGGAAATGTCCAGGAAATCTGGGATATCCTTTCCCTCAGTCAGGGAGCATGTGAGGGCCCTGGAGAAGGAGGGGTTTGTCGGGAAGGTCAAGGAGGGGGTATACGAGTCCTATCTCGCGAACACAGAGAGTGAAAGGTTCAGGCTCTACAAGACCATGGACATGGTTGTGAGGATTCACGAGTCAGGCCTTCTGAATGCCCTGGAGAGGGAGCTTTCCTATCCCACAGCCATTGTCCTCTTCGGCTCGTGTGCAGAGGGGACTGACACAGAGAGCAGCGATGCGGATATATTCATCCTGGCCACGGAGAAGGGAATAGACCTGAAGAAATTCGAGAATGCACTGAAAAGGGGAATCTCACTCCACTTCATGGACAGTGAGGGGTTCAGGAAAGCAAGGAAAAGCAGCCCGGAGCTTGTAAATAACATAGCCAATGGCATTGTTCTGTACGGTTATCTAAAGGTGTTGTGATGAAATGGGAGGAATGCCTGAAGGGGAAGGTAAGGAAGAGAAACCCGAACCCGGAGGAGGCAAGGGCATTGTTCAGGATGGCAGAGAAAAGGCAGAAATTCATAGGCTCGGTAAAGGACAGAAGGGAGTTCGCATCCCTTCTCGCAGAGGACTATTTGAGATAATCAAGGAGCTTGTCACAGCCCTCATGTCTCTTGACGGCTACAGGTGCTACAGCCACGAATGCCTCGTTGCCTTCCTTTCTGAATTCCACAGGGGGATATCAAAGCCGGAAAGGGGGCTCACAGACCAGTTAAGGAAGATAAGGAGTGACATAAACTACAGGGGTCTTGTCCTTGAATATGACTACATCGAAAGAAATGAGGAATCCATTCTGGATATAATAAGGAAACTGAAGGGAATAATTAAGGGGAGACTGGAATAGCATGAGGATTGCCTGCTTAATCGCTGCGATAGCATTGCTGCTCCTGCCGGCCCAGGCCATGGCCGCGAGCCAGATTTCGCCAAGGGACGGCCTCTGGCTATCCCTGCCCCCGGACATGGTGAAGTGCATTATCATCAGGCTGCCCCAGGATGCCGGCCTCTCGGGAACAAGGAACTACATATTCTCAATGAGGGTAACACCCAGCCCCCAGGAGACCTGGGCTGACTTCTCTGAGCAGTTGGTGAGGGAGGTGCACAAGAACAATACAGTGGATTTGCCCGTGTGCTTTGACAAGCATGCTGACAAGCCCATGGGGAACTGCTCTGTCCCCTACACCATATCGGTCTCAGAGGAATATACCGGGGCCCTCAAGGAGTGGCACGGGGGGATATGCGTCTCTGAGTATGCTGATGTTGACATCGTCAGCCCGGGGGAGATGCCGACCTCCGGGGAGGAGGTGAAGGAAATCCTGAACGACAATACAGACATATTCTCGGCCTGGCTTGATGAGAAGGAGCAGTATGCCAGGCCGGGGGGGAGCGCGGTCTTCAACCTCTCTGTGGAGTCCTATGCTGAGCTGGACATCACCGTCATGACCCAGAGCGAGCTGGAGGTGAGCCCGGGCCAGGCAAGCCTCCAGACAGGCCAGGGGAGCCCCCACCAGTACCAGGCCTTTGGGCTGACTGCCCCCTCCCAGGAGGGAACGTATACCCTCACCTTGAGTGTGAGCCCTGAAACCTGCCAGGGGAAATCATACTGCACCAAGTTCCTTGAGGGAACACTGATAGTGAGCGAGGATGACCCTCCAGAGAAGACGGGCTTCGAGGTCGTCCTCAGGCCAGAGAACATTGACATCAAGGAACCCGAGGGGGTAATCATGACGCTCTCCATCATAAACAACGAGGGTGAAGCCAGGGCATTCACCTCCTCGATAAACATAGAACCCGGTGACGGGAGCAGCGGATTCACGGGCGAGACGGTTGATGTGGGCGCCTATGACTCGCACAGCAGGGTCTTTGTCGTGACCCCGGGAAGCGCCTCCACGCTCTATGAAATCACGGCAAGGGCAGAGTCCCAGGGTCTGGTATCCTCCGCGACCTCCTTCATAACCATAGACGAGATGCTTACGGATGCCCTCAGGCAGGCCGAGGGCCTGGGCTCGGATGCCCAGGAAGATGTGAACTCCTGGATAGATAGCCACGCTAACTCTGAATACGGCTCTGACCTCCAGGAGTACGGCAGCCTCAGGGACACCCTGGCTGAGGCCAGCGCCAGACAGGGCCAGGTCCCTGCAAATGGCAGCGCCCCCGCCAATGACAGTCAGGGCCAGACAGATGGCCATGAGAACCCCCCCGACATGACATGGTTGGTGATAGTTATTGTTATTGCAGTTGGTGTTGTGGCCGCATTCGTGCTTCTCATGAAGAGGGGCTCTGGTGGCGATGAAGGGTCAGGAGAAACAGAATATTACTGAAGGAATCCCTTGAAGGGGCTCAGTAGAACTCCTCTTCATTGAAGATGTCCTCTTCCTTCTTGGATTCCTCCTTAAACTCCTCATCTTCAGGAGACTTCTTTTTTCTCTTGAGGAACCACCAGGCCCCGAGGCCGCCGACCGCTGCCAGTGCCACTATCAGGCCTATAAGAAGGAAGTCTATCTCCACGGGTTCTGGTTCAGGAGGAAGGCATTTATTATTCACACAGCTATAGTCGTCACCATAGATATCACAATCCAGGTAGCTGCAGCACTCATACCCCGTGGTTTCTATGCAGACCCCGCTGCAGCATATCCCGAGCGAGCATGTGGCCAGGTCACTCTGGCCCGAGCACTCCCCTGCCTCGGCGCAGCAGATATAGGACAATCCGCCCGAGATGCAGGTTCCTGTCTCATCCTGGCCCCCGGGGCATGAAAGGGAGCCGTCTGTCATGCAGGTCCCTGCGGTGCATGACCTGTCTGTTGGGGTGCCGGAAACGCACCTGTAGCCTGCCGAGCATGTCTGACCGGACGGGCAGTCGGTGCTTGCGCAGCACTCGGCCATCTTCTGGCAGACCTTTGAGCAGCATATGCCTCCCAGGCAGTCTGCGCCGTCAGCGAGCTGGCCGCAGTCCGTCATCCCGCCGCTGGTGTAGCTTATCCTCATCTTCACTGGGATTTCCCCAATAACAGTTCCTGCCTGCGACTTTATCTCAGCCACGGTGTTGATGTCCAGGCTGGAGGATATGCTGTGGAGCTCTATGCTGTAGTACATGGTCTGGTAGGGCTCTATTGTGGAATTGGGGATTGTGATTGTGACGTATTTGCTTATGTCTGTGGAAAGCGATATGCTCACCCCCTCAAATGTCTGGTTCAGGGTGTTGATTATCCTCTTGTTCTGGGGCAGGCTGGGCTGTGAGCCTGCTTCGACAAGGACCTCAATGTCAACGGGGTCGGCCTGGAGGACCCCATCATGGCCGCCGTTCCCCCCGCCAGCCATATCGACCCTTTCCATGCCGCCCCCGAAGTCATCCAATGTCTCGGCCTTGAATGCTATGTAGTAGATGCCGGGGTCAAGCTCCACACTTCCGTTGTAGTAGGGGGTTCCTGTTATCCTGGTTAGTGAAAGATATCCCGAGGTCTTGGGGTTGAAAC
>Ga0315537_1003266_pt1 | contig 12103 bp, 8 predicted proteins | sample SalMarSW160270MG_FD_203091 | JGI IMG/M metagenome (GOLD analysis project Ga0315537, IMG submission 203091) | Salt marsh sediment microbial communities from the Plum Island Ecosystem LTER, Massachusetts, United States - Salt Marsh Sediment SW1602-70 ... | reverse complement strand
ATCGAGAGGGCGCAGACCGTTTCCTCGTTGAGCTTCGCACGGTGATGAAGCTCAAGACATTGGACGCGTGGATGCCTCCGATTCTTTCCACGGTCGCGTCAACGGGAGCCGGAATCCCCGAACTGGCCGCAGAGCTTACCCGACACATCGATTATTTGCGCGAACACAGCCTCTTTGACGAACGACGGCTTCAGCGCGGGCGGAGGAAGTATCAACGCGTCGTAGAAGATGAAATCCTGCGGGCTTTCTGGACAGCGAAGCGGAAGCGTCTGTTGGACGATGCCGTGAACGAGGGGAAGTCTGCCTGGGAACTGGCGCGGGCGCTTCTCTTAGATGTCATCCGGGAGATCCGTCAGTCCCGTCCCGGCTGAGGAACCTTCACAGATTTTTCGCGCGTTGGCTCTTGGGCGGCCAGTTGACCGCACGCTGCCTGGCACTCCAAACCCCGACTCGCGCGGAGAGTAACATCTAATCCTGCATCCCGCAGCTCCTTCAGGAAGGCGTCAACCCGTTCCTCCGGGGAAGGCTCAAGATTTGAATCGGTGGGGTGGAGGCGAATGAGGTTGATCTTGGCGGGAATATTGCGCAGCAAATTTGGAAGAGCGGCGGCATCTTCGGGACGGTCGTTCAGATTTTTGATGAGTATGTATTCGAAGGTGACGGCATAACGAGCCACATGCGCATAGGCGCGCAACGCTTTCATCAGTGGGTCTAAAGGGTACTTCCGATTCACGGGAACGATGCGAGATCGGCGATCATCGTCGGTTGCATGAAGAGAAACCGCGAGCTTGGCCGACATTCCCTCGCGCGCAATCCGTCGAATCGCTGGAACGATGCCAATGGTCGACACCGTGATGCGGCGCGGAGACAGACCAATCCCGGCCGGGTCGGCAAAGAGCTGCACAGCTTTCATGACGGCATCGAAATTGTAGAACGGCTCGCCCATCCCCATGAAAACGACATTGCTGACGGCGGCTTTTTCTTCTCTTTCGATTTCCAGGACTTGACTTACCATTTCTCCGGCCGTAAGGTTGCGATAGAATCCCATTCGACCGGTGGCACAAAATACACAGTTTAGGGTGCAACCAACCTGAGTGGAGATGCAGACGGTCTGGTTGGAGCTGCCGGGCAAGAAAACGGATTCGACGCGATAGCCATCCTGGAATTCGAAGAGGTACTTCCGCGTGCCGTCCGGTGCTCTTGGGGAAACGGCGGCGACAGCCGGTGTCTGGATGCCTGCCAACTCGGAGAGGTCTCGACGCAGGCTCACAGGCAGGTTGGTCATGTCCTCGAGCCGCGAGATGCGTCGGGCGAACACCCAGCGATAAACCTGTCTCCCGCGATAAGCAGGGTGCCCGAGAGACTCCAGGAAACTTTCCAACTCCTGCTGCGTTAAATCTCTGAGATTAACCATCCTTCTACAACCTGCATAACATTCGTCAATATAGCGAGACACTCCGCGAAAATCAAGTACTGCCCATTGGAGATCTGATGTCCAACACCTCTTCATCCGATTTGGAAATCCTTCATTCCTTGAGAGCCGCGCATGAAACACTCAAGAAGGAAATCGGCAAGATCATCGTCGGTCAGGAAAAGGTCATCGATGAGCTTCTGATTTCACTTCTGGCGCGCGGCCATTGCTTGCTCGTCGGCGTACCAGGTCTGGCGAAAACACTTCTCATCTCGACGGTGGCGCAAGCGCTGGACTTGAAGTTCAGCCGAATTCAGTTCACTCCGGATTTGATGCCTTCGGATATCACCGGGACGGAAATCGCCGAGGAGGACCGGTCGACCGGGAAGCGCGCTTTTAAATTCGTCACCGGCCCCATCTTCGCCAACATCGTGCTCGCTGACGAAGTCAACCGGACCCCTCCAAAAACTCAGGCCGCACTTCTGCAGGCGATGCAGGAGCACGAGGTCTCGGCGGCCGGCACAACTTACAAACTCGACGAACCCTTCTTCGTTCTCGCGACGCAAAACCCGATTGAACTCGAGGGGACTTATCCGCTGCCGGAAGCGCAGCTCGATCGCTTCATGTTCAACCTGTGGGTGGATTATCCGTCCGCAGAGGAAGAAAACGAAATCGTCCGAACCACGACCAGCCGGTATTTCGAACCTGTCGACAAAGTGATGACCGGTAAGCAGGTGATTGAGCTGCAGGATTTGGTGCGCCGCATTCCTGTAGCCGACAATGTGATAGAATCCGCCGTGAATCTGGTCCGACAGACGCGCCCGAAGTCGGATGGCGCCCCGAAATTCATCAAGGACTATGTGGCATGGGGCTGTGGCCCGCGAGCCTCACAGTATCTCATCCTTGGGGCGAAGACGCGGGCGGCTTTGGATGGTCGGCCCACGCCGGAGGTCGAAGACGTGAGGTATGTCACCTTACCGGTTCTTCGTCATCGCCTCGTGACCAATTTCAACGCGGAGGCCGACGGAGTAACACCTCCAGAGATTGTCGGTCGGCTTCTCGATATGAAATAGGTGATCGCACCAATGCCTGTCGCCAGAGATTTTCTAAAGCCGGATGTTGTATCGCGATTGAAGAACATGCAATTGCGAGCGCGGTTGGTTGTGGAGGGCTTCGTCGCCGGACTTCATCAGTCGCCGTATCACGGTTTCTCCGTGGAGTTTGCCGAGCATCGTCCTTATATGCCCGGCGACCCGCTGAAGTATGTGGATTGGAAAGTCTTCGCCAAAACCGACCGGTACTATTTGAAGGAGTTTGAGGAAGAGACGAATCTGAAGTGCTACCTGTTGATCGATGTGTCAAAGTCCATGGACTATGGGACGGTGACCACGACCAAGCTCCAGTACGCAACTTATCTCGCGGCAGCCCTTGCCTTTCTCATGATTCAGCAGCGCGACGCCGTCGGTCTGGTTCTCTACGACACGGAATTGCGCACCTACCTTCCCCCGCGATCGGTGGGCAGCTACTTGAATGTTCTGCTTTCGCATCTGGAAAATCTTCGGCCATCCGGTCAGACGGACATCGGCAGGAATCTCCATGCCGTTGCCGAACGCATCCGGCGCCGTGGGCTGGTGGTTGTTCTCTCGGATTTTCTCGATGATCCATCGAAGATTCTGAGTGGGCTTCGCCATTTCCGCCATGATGGTCATGAAGTTCTCGCTTTTCATATTCTCGACCCGATGGAGCGCAGTTTTGCGTTCAGGGGCGATACCAAGTTCATCGACCTGGAGAGTGAGGAGGAGATGCCCACCCAGCCTTGGCATATCCGCCGTGACTACCGCCGTCTGCTGCACCAGTTCGTTGAGGCCTTGAAGCGCGGTTGTCGTGAGCAGCGTGTGGACTACAATCTCCTCGATACCTCCGTGCCTTATGACACGGCGCTCTTCCAGTATCTGACCAAGCGGAAGCGGCTGCGGTAGCGGGCAGCCCCGCGAATCGGATGGATGAATCCCGACCCAATAGGGTCGGGATTTTTTGTGCTCGTTCGGCAGTTCTTACCCACCATGACGAGCCGCCTGTGATGACGAACAATAGACCCAATTGCTATAAAATACAGGAGCTACGACGGACCTGTCCTCACGACCTCCGGCGGTCCCATCCAATGGCACACGCCTTGCATTTTATAGCACGGCACATAGACAGTCTTGGCCACAGCACATCGAGCAAGCGGAACCCTCATAGGCAAAGGAAGGAGAATCAGGCCATGGCGCAAACCGTACCCCGCACCTACGTCCGCCGCCGCATCGGTGACACGGGTAAGTTTGACCGGGACCGGATTCGTGAGCTGCGTCTCAGCCTCAATCTGACCCAGGAGAATTTTGCGCACGAGATCGGCGTCACATTCGCCACCGTGAATCGTTGGGAGAATGGACGCACGACACCCAATAAGGTTGCACAGAAAGTCCTGCAGCAGATGGAGAGACGGCTGCGAAAGATGCAGCGCTCTTGAGGATACTATAACAAAAGCCGAGACTGGGTCTCGGCTTGCGGATGTGATTATCGTGAACGATGTGGGGTGTGGGCGTCGGGATGCGCTTACGCGCGGCGGATGTCAAGGAGCTTACAAAGCTTGTTCAACTCAGCTTCGGCATTTTCCTCCAAGTCCTTGGTGTCGGCATAGTCGCGCAACTGCTTCGCCAGGAGCTCTATCCCCGTCGTGATAAAACTCATGGCCTTCGGATCTGCCCCTCGCTCAGCAAGAATCTGAGCGGACTTGCCAAGCATCGTCATGGCCAGGCTGTAGGTGAGGAAGATCCGGCTGTTGCTCATCGTCTCTTCGAAACCGGGCATACTGGGCTCCTTATACTTGTCAACCGGAAGTATCGAGCTCTTTGAAAGGGTCGGGCCTGTTTGTTGAGTGACCCACTACCTTACCCTACTAAATATACTATCCTGAAATGAAAGAATCAAGGGAAAAACGCTACGCGCCCAAAAAACTCCACAATCCGTTCGCGCGACGCCCAGAGCCAAAATCAGAGGAAATGACGGATCAGAATCATGTCCCCTTCGTCGGGTGCTCATCCTTGATAAAGTGGGAAAGAACAAATTCTACCGGCATGAAGTCAAACTTCAAGTTGATATGTCGGCGTATTCGGACACTTTTTCGCGCTTCGCTCTTCCGCGGCGAATCATGCGAGGACTCTACATCAACCGACCCGCGAACGCCTCTCAGAGCTTGAGGGGTCCATCACGATTTTAGGGATCGCCTCTCCGCGACGATCCAAAAGAGCCGGGCAGGTGCAAGGTCGTAAGACCGAGCCTTGTCCGGTTCGCTTTTTATGCCGCTTGACGATGGCAACTTGCTTCACTATCTTATAGCCAAGCAGACAGCAACTTGAAGTGAAGCGTGTTTACGAATTTTCGCCAGACAGAAGCCTACCTGAATCGGCTTGTCAACTACGAGCGCACCCATGTAATGCCGCCCGCACGGGGCCGTCCGGATTTCTCGCGTGTCCTCAGCGCCATCAAAGCCGCGCATCTCTGGAAGGCACCACCCCTCACCGTTCACATCGCCGGAACAAAAGGCAAGGGCTCAACCCTCCTGTATTTGGAAGCGCTCCTGGCTCCTACCCGGCGAGTTGTCAGTTTCACAAGTCCCCATTTGCTTTCGGTTCGCGAGCGCGTTCGAGTATCTCAAGCACCCGTGGAAGAGCAGACCTGGCTCGCTGCCTTCAATGCCCTGTATCCCGTTCTCGATCTCTCGAGGACAAAGGGAAAGCCCTTGACCTATTTCGAGACTATCTTCCTCGTCTATCTTTGGACGCTTTTCCATCGGAGCGGCGAGGTCGCGTTGGTGGAAGTTGGCCTCGGCGGCACCTACGACTGCACGAACATCTTGACGCCAACTGTCAGCATCCTGGCGCCGATCGATTATGACCACACCGAGATTCTGGGACGCAGTCTCGCTGGAATCGCTCGCGATAAGGCGGGAATCATCAAACCAAGCAGACCGGTCGTCATCGGTCGCCAGAGACCGGTCGTCCAGAAGGAGCTCCAAGGCGCTGCAGCCGAGCGCGGGTGCCTCACCATGCGCTTGGGCCGAGATTTCGATTGGCAGGAAGGTGATGGCGACCAATGGCATTATGAGCATCAGGGTGAAATGCGCTTCAGGGGACTGCAGCTTCGTTCATCCGCCAGGCATCAGCGAGACAACGCAGCCACAGCGATCTGCACGGCAGTCTTGTTGGAGAAATTCGGACAACGCTTGACAACCGGACAGGTTCGTCGCCGGCTTGCCGGAGTCCACTTGCCCGGGCGATTGGAGCTGTTCCCCGGCTCACCGCCAGTCCTGCTGGATGTCGCGCACAATCCTGCTTCATTTCGTGCCTTGGCAGCATTTCTGAGCGAGAATTTTCATCACAAAAGAATCCTGCTTATCTCCGGAATACTTGAACAGAAAGACTATCGAGCTTGCCTGAAACAGGTATTGCCCCAAGTCAAACAGGCGATCTTCGCACGCTTATCCCACCCCCGTTCGCGGTCACCATCGGACTTGGCCGCCTTTGCTTCGTCTCTCGGAGTGAGCGCCCAGATCGTCGAAACAGAGGAGGCGGCTTTCGAGCGGATGCGCCATCGGAAAGACTTCGACCTTGTCGTCATTGCAGGATCGTTCACTCTTGCAGGTGCCTATGTGGCATGGAGAAAAGCCGCCGAGCGTTCGGAGCCCGGCGGCCGTAAATGAGTCGTGGATCTTGCGTCTCGCCTATTTCAGAAAGACGAGCTTTATTACAGGAGTCGTGCCGCTGGCGCAGCGGAGCTGCGCGAAATAGAGTCCGGTTGCCCCGGTCGCCGTCCAGGCAACGGTGCCGCGATGACCCAGCAGATCCACGCGATCTACCTCGCGACCCAAGATGTCGAAGACAATGAGCTCCGCTTCATATCCCGCCGGAACCTGATACGGTAACCTGACGGTCGTGTTGAACGGATTGGGAAACGCCGGGCCGAGGGTCGCCACGGTCGGCACAGGCGCTCTGGGATCGAGCGGTTTGACCGGTACAATGTCGGATGCCCATCTGAAGAACAGTTCATCCAGAAAGACTGCCAGAGACTGCGAAGTGTCCATGCCCGAAATGGCCTCGATTCCAAATCCAAATACAATCCCGTGACCATCATAGAAGTCCAGGCCGGCGGTTCCATAGCTTCCGTCCATCCCATAGCCACAAATCGTGGCATTGTCACCCAAAGGCGACAGCACGGAAGGGTGACGCTGGTTAGCCGCTCCGGCTGATCCGACGAGCATGAACCAGTTCTCCGGCATCAGCGGACTTCCCGGAGTCGGTCGCACTGACCCCATCCGAAAGCTATCGTTACTCACTTCCATTTCCAGAACAGTCTGCGCAAATGGACCACCGCTGAGCTCATCAATAATGTCCTGTCCTGACAGCACAACGCGATTCCCCTGTTCGAGGTAATCTGTGAGCAAGTAGCGATCGCTCGTCGTCAGAATTCCCTCCCGCTTGTTCCCCGAAAGCCACAAAACTACGCCGGGTTCCGGCAACACGGAATCCGCCAGGTTTTCGTGCTCGGCCAATTCGATCTGGTCGAAGATGACATCGGCTTCATGCATCCCCTTGACCACGAAGGACTCCACATCACTCGTCTGGTCATCTTTGACAAGGAGGACCTTCGGTGTGCCGACGGAAAAGACAACATCGTGCTCGGAGACCACACTGGAATTCTCGGCGGAAAGAGTAACCGTCACTTTCGTCCAGTGGTCGGCGGCATCAGGCGCGATTGCGATAAGGATCGGTTCAATATCGACCGTTTGTCCGGCAGCCAAATCACCGAGCTCTTGCTCTCCGTTCGTGATCGTCAGATCCAGATCATCGCTCGTAACATCGAGCGAGACATTCTCAGCAGGAGGCGGGAACAGAAGCACATCGTTGATCACCTGAAATGTCAGTTCCACCTGCTCACCTGCCTCGGGCCAACCGTCTCCGTCGCCGATGCTTCCGCCGTTACCGTTCTCGTACCAGAGAACATCCAGGAGGACCAGATTCGGGTCAAGACCCGGGCCAATGCCGTGGTGACCAAAGCAGTAGTAGATCGTTTCGCAGTGCGGGGTGCCGTTCGAGAGATCTCCATCATCGTCATCGGCTTCGAGCACCTCCACCAGATAGTCGAAGAAGGTTGTGGCATACCCGTATCGTGCGTAGTGGGCCAGGGAGTCGGCGATGCTTGCCCCCAGCGCCAGACGAATGCGCCAGAGTGCGCCGGAAATAAACGGACTGTCAGCGTGTACTTCGCCGCGCCAATCCTCGGGGAAGTGCATGTTGTTGTACAGATTTCGCATATACCGCTGCGGATTATTTCGAAAGAGTCCGCCTTCTCCGATGAGGGGTTCATCGGTGATCGTGCAGGGGAAGTAATCGGACCATGCTTCATTCATTGCTCCGGACTGCCCGGTATAGGGAAGCGGGACGCCACCCTCGTCATAGATTCTCCCCGTGACCCCGTGCGTGTACTCGTGGTAAATCACATCGCAGTACATCGCGAAGTTGTCGTAGGTTGCCCCGCCGCTCCCGTAGTAACAGCCAATCCCGTTCCAGAATGCGTTCTCGTAATTGCTCCCATAATTGACGACGACCGGCATCGAGTAGTCCAGGGAGACAAATCCCGGGTCGAGACCCTTGTACCAGGTGTGAATGAATCGCGTATGATAGAAGCCGTTCATCGCGACACGCGACGCCGCTTCCGTATCCCATGTCCACACAAATGGGGTGAAAGGGGGGCTGAGGTCCAGGTCAAGGTGAGCGTCCGCGGCGTCCTCATCCGTCACATCCACATACGGCCCGCGCAACCATGCTTGGAGCGATGCGTCTCCGCTGATTTCGCGAGAAAAATGCCCCTCCATATCCGAAATGACTTCGTTGTCATTGATGAAAATCGTCTCGCGAGTATACGCGCCGGAATCATCCGGGCTCGAATTGTAGGGATACCAGAACAGCCCTTGGATCGTGCCGGACACTTCGTCATTCTGAATACCGGGCCAGTCGACGAGGACCTCACCGGTCGTCGCATCCACGATTCCTTCCCAGCGAGCATCAGGCGCTTCCCCCGCAAGTCGAACCCACCACACCGGACGTAATCCCCTCTGCACACGGTCCGGGAAGAAGGCAGCGAAGCAACCATCTTCATCGGCAGGCCAATCCGGTCGCCCGATTTGGCTTTGTAGCCTCCGACTTGCCTGTTCCATGGAGATTGCCGACTGCGAAAGCTCCGGCCAGGTCGCGTAGGTGCACATTCCCCACCGCATCACTTCCCCTCGGTCATTCAGAGTGATGTCTGCTCGGCTCCCCAGGACGGGCCTGCCGAGCCGTTTCTCCTGAAAACGCACCTTGTATTTGGCCAAAACCCATCGTGCCGAAACCAGTTCAAGGTCGACAGCCGACTCATCGAAGAGAGTCGCCATCTGGAGCAGAAAAGCGTGAGACTCGCTCTGGCGCACGGCATCATCGGCCTGTGAAGATACCAAGGGGACTGGGGGCCCAAATGCCATCAAAGGTGTTGCGTATTCAGGACTCCAGAGTCCTTGCCAACCCCGAAGTGCTCCACGCGTGGTCTGATCCCATGTATCCGTGTGAGTCCACGAGGTGTGGCCCAACTCATTCAGGTCAACGCAGCCCGGCCAGTCGTATGGACCAGCGGCAAGGAGCAGGGAAGTGGAAATCAACCAACCAACAACCCAAGTACATGTTTTCGCAAACATCTCGTTATGTCCTTTCCAATCTTCGAAAATCAGCGATAGAAGAAAAGTCCAAGTCGCACAAGATGGCTGAAGGCTTCCTGAGGGTCAGCTCGGCGCTCGCCGATGCGGTTGCCTAATTCATCGTAAATCGGAATGAAATCATCCGGAGTCCAGGTGTAAAACTGGTATCGGTATTCCAACCGGCAGCCAATTCCTCCTCGACCCCATTTGATTCCTGCGCCGAGATTGACCAGATTCCGACTGTCCCGCATCTCCGTCAGAATCGTATGCCCCACGGGTACAGCGATTGCGGTACCTCCACCAAGAAGGGCAAAGGGTGTTACACCCCAAATCTGTACAGGGTGTGCCAGGACATTGAAAGCGACTTGATAGCCCGTTCGTAGCCGATGCCAGGTTGTGTCAGACCGCTCTCCGTAAGGGAAAGTGAAATCACCCTCTGCCTCAACGCCGACCATGGGGAGGATTGTGTAGCCACCGAGTAGTGTGAGCTGGAGGACTCGGCGCACTGTAGTCCCACTCTCTTTGATACTCTGGAACGTGATCCCACCGCCAAATTCGTAGCCACGCTCGCGGGGCCGATACCCGCCTTCATGTTGGACCGGTGGCGGACGAAACCAGATGCTCTCGACCTCATCCTTGGAAAAAACCTGAAGGCGAGGCAGTGGCAAATGACGCTCATCCCAGGCAGCCAGGAAAATGGTCGCAGAATCGCTCCGGACAATGGCGCCGCGAACCACCCGTCCATTCTCAAGACGCAGGTAGTCTTGACCAGCGCCGATTTCGCAGATACACAGCAGTGCCAACAGAGTGGCCAGGCCGCCTCTCCCAATCACAGAACCTCCTCCATCTCACTCTGTTTTGAAAGATAATCAGCTTCCACATCACCGTAGTTCAATTTAATCAAAAACTCTCCGAATCGCAACCTCGATTTTCGTGTCGGGAATTTCTTCGCGGCAATCCATCGTGCACGCTCCTCTCACAGTCCTCGACCGTATTCTCGAGCAGGACGCGCGCCACCGGATCACAAAATGCATTTTTTTGTCCCAGACTATTGTTGTTTTACTTCTTTCTTCTTATATTAAACAGAGTCCTGCCTATTGGAGTGAATCTTCCTGTGCTCTGGTTGTGTAGATTCGTGCTAAACGCACCACCGTCGTCCTCCGGATTTCTTTCCCGCCACCTCGAATTCCCAGATGTGAGTCCTATCATCATCTTGGGTGGAAATGGGAGCGGCAAGACCCTATTTGTGCGCATGTTGGAATACTTGCTCAGCGGGGAAAGGGAGTCCCGCGAAACCCTCAGCTCCGAATTCGAATCCGCGGAACTCGAAATCACGGTGGGTCAGGAATCCTATATCATAACGGCTGATTTCATGGCGGGCGAAAGAGAAGTGCGAAGGGTCGGTGAAGTCACTCCAGAGGCCTTGGCCTCTGTGTCTGGAGATGGTGAGAACTCAAACCACTTCGGTGGATTCCCGTTCTCGTCGGAAGGACTGAATGCGGCGCTCATGCGTCAAACCTCCTTGGTCATAGACGGTGATATGGGAGTCCGCTTCGATCCTGTGCTAACACAGACCGTGGCAACGCTTGCACTGTCGCCCTTGTCTGACAAGAGGACGAGTGCCCGGGCTGCGCTTCAGCGCCTCACCGCTTCGCCGGAAGAAGACGGGTTGCTCCATAAGGCACAGATGGGCCTCGCCCGCGGCGAAGAACAGGTTACCCACTTCATTCAGGTCCAGCAGCAGATTGAGAGAAATGCGGCCGAGCGCCAGTCTCTTGAGACGCAGATTCGACAATCGATCGACAGGCTCAGGCAGATGCGTGAAGAGCACGACCATCTGACTCGTCGGCAAAGCATCGAACAGCAGATTAGTCTGCTGAAGAACTGGCTCGATGAAGTCGGGCGTGACCGTGCCGCGGTGGAAGAGTTGCGGACTAAACATGTTGACTTGCTGAGTCGCTTCGAGGAGAATCATCGACCGTTTCGGGGGACACCTGAGAGTCTTGGAGAGCAACTGGCGGAAATAGTGGCTCTCCAGGAAAGACTGCGGACTCTGTCGACTCAGATTGCAGAGTTCAAAGAGGAGCGCGGGCAAAAGGAATCTGATCTGGCGACCGTGCGGGAAAAGCGATCTCGTATGGAAGTGGAAAGACAGCATCACCTCGCTTCCACCGAAGCGCACGACCGGGAATTGGAGGAAATCAATCGCCGACTGCAGGATTTGAGACACGCTCGCCTCGCTCTCAAAGACAAGCGTGAAGTCAAGCGCAGACTTCTTCAGGAAGAGCTTGGCGACGAGTCGGCGTCTGGGGTGGAACTACTCGACAAAGGTCGGCGTCTTTCCGAACTGCGCGAGGCGCACCGCCAGTCTCTCGCTCAGCAGAAGCAGCATGAAGAGAGGTGGTTGGCCTTACAGGAAGAGGAGAGAGTGCAGGCGAGAAGCTGCCAGATGGAGTTCCCGGGCTTCGACCGCTTGCCGCCTGATCCGGAAGACCTGTTGCGCAAGCTTCATGAGACGCGAGACGATCTGAAGAACACCGAACACCGCATGGTCAAAGCGCGCCAGAAACTGGCGGAGTTCTACCGCCACCCGCGTCTTGTCCCCACGGCAGTCGTTGCGGTTGTCATGGCCCTGATCGGTTTCGCGGCGGGTCTCGTGATAGCGGATTGGGCTGTCGGGCTCTTTCTCGCTCTCCTGACAAGTGGCAGCTTTCTCCTCATCTTTGGCAAGCGATTGGCTTTCCCTCGAAGAACCAAGAGGGCCCTGGAAGCAGATCTCGGCGCCTTGAAATTGCAGTGGAAGAGAGTGCTCGACACAAAGGCCGAACTGGATGATCAATTGAAGCCGCTCTCCGGTTATCCTGACCTTACCTCAGGTCTGAAAGCGCTCCACGATTGCAGAGCGCAGAACCAGAAACTGCAGG
>Ga0315537_1003265_pt1 | contig 12104 bp, 10 predicted proteins | sample SalMarSW160270MG_FD_203091 | JGI IMG/M metagenome (GOLD analysis project Ga0315537, IMG submission 203091) | Salt marsh sediment microbial communities from the Plum Island Ecosystem LTER, Massachusetts, United States - Salt Marsh Sediment SW1602-70 ... | reverse complement strand
GCCCGGCAATATCAAACTGACAGCCGAAAGTTCCGGGGGCAACGCCGAGCTAACGTTGTCTGTGGAGCCTGGTGGAACCTCGGGGCCGCACGAACTGCTGCTGTGCTCAAGCGGCAAGGTTGCCGGCAGGCTGATATGGGGCGACAGCGGCAAAGCTGCGGAAAATATGGCTGTAGGAGCTTATCCTGTCAATAGCGGCCAGGAAGGCTTGAGTTACATCCTTTCAGTTCTTCCCCGTGCAGATGGCCGGCTTCCCTTTGGGGCGACTTCTCAGACCCGGACAAATAAAGATGGGGGGTTTGAGTTTGTCAGTCTTCCTGCCGGCAAATACGTGCTGCTTGCGCAGGTTCGTAAAGATGGCCATTCGTACCGCGCATTGTCGCCTGTACTGGATTTGAGCCAGCCCGGAGCGTGTGCGGCCGGCCTTGAGCTTCATTTGGATGCACTTACACGATTGAAACTTACTGTTAAAGCTCCTGCAGACCTGCCGGTTGAGGCGGTCAGTCTGCACCTAACTTCCGGCCCTCAGATTGCCCGCGAGCAGGGGAATTCGCCTTTTAACATCGAAGCGGAGGTGGAAAAAGGCACAGGGGAGGTGGTTGTCCTTGCCCAGGGGTGCGAAACTCTCAGGCTGCCACTTGCCGGGCTCTCCGGTGACCTGCTTGAAACAGAAGTTGAGCTCAAAAAGGCCCAGGCCGACGGCCTCATCGTTATTTATGTCTGGTCACAGTCCGCTGCATCAAAAGCCGGTATCCAGATATGGGATAGGATAGTCAGCTATAATGGCGTTATGCTTCAATCTCGCGAGCAACTGGGCGAACTGATAAGAGAGGCTTCCTCTGGCTCCTCAGCAAAAATTGAAGTCAGGCTCTTGCGCGCCGGGGGAATTATATCTATCGAGGTGCCGCCTGGCGAGCTGGGCGTTCAAGTGCGGTAGGCAATAAGAGCCTGGTTCTACTCCTCTATTCTTTTGAGGCTTTTGTGGCAGCGGGCGGCGAGCCCGGCGTAGAGGTCCTTGTGGCTGTCGTGCGTAGCTATCTGCTCTTCTGTAAGCTTCGCTATTATCTTGGCCGGTACACCGGCCGCGGCCGAGGCGGGGGGGATTTCCTGGCTGTTTCGGACCACGCAGCCCTCCGCTATTATAGACTTTTCGCCCACCACGGCGTAGTCGCTGACTGTCGCGTTCATGCCGATTGTCACCTGGTCGCGTATGGTGCAATTGTGGAGCATGCTGGCATGGCCGACCGAGACCCGGTTGCCTATTTTGGTCATATCGTCCGGGCGGGCATGTATTACGCAGCAGCCCTGAACGTTGCTCTTGTTGCCGATGACTATCCTGCCCCAGTCGCCGCGGATGACGCAGTTTGGGCCGATGAAGCAGTTTTCTCCAATTTCGACATTGCCGATAACTACGGCTGACTCGCTGACAAAGGCGGAATCTGCGATTTTCGGGCGTTTGCCTTCAAATTCGTACAAGGCCATGAAGTCTCCTTTCTGTCCGGGTGTCAGAGTACAGGGAGTTCGACTTTCGGGAAGAGGGATTGGCCGCGCAGTGTTTTTGTGCCCGGCGGGAGTATTCCCCAGGACATCAGATTCTTGAGCTTGCCGCTCTCAGCCGGCACGCCGAGCTGGTCGCGTATCTCCTGCGCGCTTTCGAACATGAAGGGGTCAATCGCCCAGGAGACAATGCGGAGTGTCTCAAGCAGGGTATAGAGCACGCCGCCGAGCCGCCCGGTCTTGCCTTCTTTCTTGAGGGCCCAGGGCTTTTCGTCATCGACAAACTTGTTTGACCGGCGGATTACATCCCATATTGCATCAAGCGCCCGGCTGAATGTTAGGTGTTCAAGCTCGGCATCTATCCTGCTGAAGAGACCCGAGGCCATCTCGCGGAGCTCCCGGCCGATGTCCTCATCCGGCGGCGGTACGGAGCTGTCAAAATACTTTTCCACCATTGCGAGGGAGCGGGAGAGCAGGTTGCCGAGGTCGTCGGCGAGGTCGGAGTTTATCCGGCCCACGAGCGCCTTGTAGCTGAAGTCGCCGTCGGCGCCGAACGGTATCTCGCGCAGCATGAAGTAGCGGAACTGGTCCAGGCCGTAAGCCTCGACCACCTCACGTGGATAGATAGCCGTGCCGGTAGACTTGGAGATTTTCTTGCCATCTATCGTCCACCAGCCGTGCGCAAAGATTTTCCTAGGCGGCGTCAGCCCCGCCGCTATCAGCATGCAGGGCCAGATGACGCAGTGGAACCAGATAATGTCTTTGCCGACAATATGCACCGCGTTGGGCCAGAACGTCTCGAACTTCTCAGTATTATCAGGCCAGCCGAGTGCGGAAATGTAGTTAATCAGCGCGTCGAACCAGACCCAGATAATGTGCTTGTCGTCGCCGGGCATGGGAACGCCCCAGGTGAAGGTCGAGCGGCTGACCGAGACATCTTCAAGCCCGCTTCGAATCCGGCTGAGCACCTCGTTGCGCCTGCCAGGCGGCTCGACGAAGTCGGGGTTTTGCTCGTAGTGGCGCAGAATTGCATCCTGGTAGGCGGACATGCGGAAGAAGTAGTTTTCTTCTTCGAGCTTTGTCGGCGGCCGCTGGCAGACGGGGCAGTTTCCTTCCACAAGCTCGGGTTCTTTCAGGTACCGCTCGCACGGCACACAGTACAGGCCGGAGTAGACCCCCTTGTAGATGTCACCCTTGCCGAGGAGCACTTTGAAGAACGCCTGTACTGTAGCTTCGTGCCGCGGGTCGGTCGTGCGTATGAAATCGTCGTTGGTTATTTCAAGTTGCTTCCAGGTTTCCTTGAAACGAACGACCGTCTGGTCGGCAAGCTCCTTGGGGGTCATGCCCTGCTCGCGTGCGGCCTGCTCTATCTTCTGGCCGTGCTCGTCGCTGCCCGTAAGAAAGATGGTCTTTTTACCCTTGAGGCGGTTGTATCGCGCAAGGACGTCGGCCGCTATGGTAGTATAGGCGCCGCCTATGTGCAGGTCCGCGTTTACGTAATAGATAGGCGTTGTTACATAGTATGTATTTGACATTTCTTCTCCCTAAGCGCCGTTGTCTTGACCGCTTTCCTGCAGGCTTTTTCCCTCGCTGCTTCGCTCAGGCGGTTCTTTTGCCTTTGAGTCTTTTTGCCTGTCCCAGGACAGGTCTTCAACGCCGTAAAGGACTTTTTCGCCTTTTGACTCTTCAACCAGCACGAGCTGGGCGATGATGTCGTAGTTAATCACCTCGCCTTCGCCTTTGGGCGTGGTGACCTTTTTGCCTTTCCTGGGCAGCTTGGCTTTCATCTCCTGGTAGGTGGCGTTTTCGAAGCGCAGGCAGCACATAAGGCGTCCGCAGGCCCCGGAGATTTTGGACGGGTCGAGCGTGGCCTTCTGGCTCTTGGCCATCTTGATAGTGACAGGCTCGAGCGAGCGGATAAACTTGCGGCAGCAGACCTCGCGCCCGCAGTGCTCGTAGTCGCTAAGCAGCTTGGCTTCGTCCCGCGCCCCGATTTGCTTCATCTCGATGCGGGTCCTGTACTCCCTTGCCAGCTCCCGCACCAGCGCGCGGAAGTCAACCCTGCTTTCGGCAAGGAAGTAAAATATCACCTTCTCCCCGCCGAAGAGGTGTTCCACAACCGCGAGCTTCATGGGAAGCGCCAGCTCCCGTATCTTCTGCTGGCAGAACTTGAACTGCGCGGTCTCAGTATTCTCGCTTATCTCCTTGGCACGGGCGAGGTCATCTCTGTTGACCTTGCGAATCACCCGTTTTTCCGCCGGGGCGGGCGGCTCGGGCTTCTGCTCCTGCGCCGGCGTATGCTCCGCGGGTGCGGCAGGCTGCGAGACTGTCACGACCTCTCCAAGCTCGATCCCGCGGTCAGTCTGCAGGATAACCTTGTCGCCGCGCCGCAGAGGCACCTGGCTGGGAAATGTGTCTATGTGCATCATATAGCCGTATCGAACTGTAGCTTCAACCATTAGTTCCTGCTCCCGCCCCAGAGCCTGGGTTCCCAAGACGGCCTTCTCTGTGGCAATTCAAAATGCAAAAAGCAAAATTGATAATTGCAGTTCATAATTCAAAAATTTTAATTTTACACTGCAACTTTGAATTTTTCACCTTGAACTTTTAACTTCTTGGCCGGCCTCGGAGACTTCAAGGCAAAACTCCTCGACTGTTAGTTGCACGTTGACGTTACTTTCTATGTCTTTCTTTGTTTCAAGTATCTTTTCAAAGATTTCAAAAGCCTGCCCTGCCTGTACCGTGCCTGCCTCTTGCGATAGGGTTTCGCGGTCACCGTGAAGCGGGGGAACTTCGCACTTCTCGCCTGTTACCGCCAGGTCGCGAACGTAAGTAAGCAGCAGGTCCAGCATCTGCTGCACATCGGCGCGCTTTTCCTGCATGCTCCTGACTGACGGGCTTGCAATTTCAAGCAGCGTCCTTGCAGCACTGAGGGGGTCGGCTTTGCCTGCGACAAGCTCGGCGAAGGTATCGAGAGCTTTTATGCGCGAGGCGACGAAGTCCTTGCCTGCAAGCTCCTGTGCCCGGCCCATCGAGCCGCAGGCCAGATTGGCAACCACCTGCGCGTGTTCGCCTGACAGGTGCATTTTTTCGACCAGCCTGTCCATTATCAGGCGCTTTGGTATTCGGCCGAACCGGATTCGCAAGGCGCGTGACCGGATGGTGGGGAGAAGCGCCTCGGCGGTTGCGGTCAAAAGCATCAGAAGCGACCAACGGCCCGGCTCCTCAAGTGTCTTAAGAAGCATGTTGGCCGCCTCCTCGCTCAGCGCATCGGCAGGGTCTATTATCGCTATCTTGTATTCGCCCGGCGCGCTCTTCAGGCTGAAAAACGGAATCAGGTCGTCGCGTATCACATCCACGCCGATGTTGCGGCTGGCCCTGGGAAGCGTGTATGTCCGAACCAGAGGGTGCTTGTCCTGCTTGATTAGCTCGCAGTCGGGGCAATTGCTGCACGCGCCCTTTTGCGGGCAGAGGAGCATCCTCGCCAGGGCCCGCGCAGCCATTGACTTGCCCACGCCGTTGGGGCCTTCGAAAAGGTAGGCATGCGCCAGCCGCCCGCTCTCAATCGCCCGGCTGAGCTGCCGCAGCGGTTCTGCCTGGCCCAGTATTTCAGCGAATGGCATCTTCCACCGCCTCCACGACCCGTTGATGGACCTCCAGTGGTTCACCGTTTCCGTCTACCACAACAGTCGCCTTGCTCTTTTTGCCAAGTCTATGATACGCTTCCCTAACTTTCTCGTGAAAGGTTAAGTCCTTCTTCTCTTCCCGGTCAGGGGCTTCGTCGAAAAGCGAAATCTGGGCTCTGGCACGACCCAGCATTCTTCGGTCAAGCCATTTATTTTTCTTCAATCTCAACACGACCGTCAAATTCGGTTGAACCTCTTCAGTTACAAACTCTCCTATTTTGCGGACAATTCCTTTCCCAAGTCCGCCAGCTATTCCCTGGTATACGAATGTGGAAAGGAGGAATCTGTCAGCTACAACTATTTTGTTTTTTGCCAGCGCAGGTTTGATAATTTCTTTGACCAGTTGAGCCCGGCAAGCCATGTACAAAAGCATTTCAGTCGCAACCGACATGCCGGAAAGCTGACTGTCGCGCAGCACCTTGCGAATGCGTTCACCTACGGCGGTGCCGCCCGGCTCGCGCACATGGACGACCTCAAGTCCCTTGTCCGCCAGATGCTTGACAAGAAGCTCGGCCTGGGTTGACTTGCCCGAGCCGTCCGGCCCCTCGATAACTATAAATTTCCCCGCCACTTGTTCTCCCAGAATCAGCAGTGACGTCCAATTATAAGGGATGTTTAGAGCTAATCAAGATGATTGTGGCTGTGCGGCCTGTGGTCAGTTGCGGTTGGAAGGCCGAACACTTGATAGCGGCTGCGGGTCGGCGGGTAAGTGCTGCCTCTCAGACCGGCGGGTCGGAAGGCTGTCTTGCCTGCCTTCTTTTGCCTTCCTGAGCGTTTCCCCGGTGGCTGCGGTTCGCTTTTTCAGTAGAGATGTTATCTTTTCAATGTAACTTAGAGGTGCCACGCCGGATATCACAGCGCCGCGGTCGAGCAGGAATGAAGCGACGCGGGAGCGCGCCAGGTATGAACGGGGCAGGGCGGAAGAGAAGTTGACAAGCACCAATATCAAGAGGGCGCAGACAAAAGCCCCCTGCACAGCCCCGAAGAGGGCACCGGCGAAGTGGTCTGCCGCGCCGAGTTTGAGCTTGTCAGCCGTTGCCTTTATGTAGCTGAATATGATGTAGACTGCCGCGAGGACCATAATAAGCAGGCACACAAACCCGGCTGCGGACGCGGTGGTTGAGGACAGGCGGTAAAACAGCAGCCTTGCCGCCGTGGCGTGCAGCTTTGCAGCAAGAAGGAGACCTGCCGCGAACGCCACGACGTGTGAGAGTTCGCGGATAAAGCCCTGCTTCGCGCCGTAAATTGTGCAGGCTGCGATAACACCCAGTATGACAATATCCAGTACAGTCAAGACACACTCCCGCTGTAGAGTCTCCCGTATCCAGTATCGGCACGTGGTGCGTGAAGTGTTAGAAGAAAGGGCGGGCGGAGCGAATCTATTTGTCTTTTTGGTCGAATGGCTTGTTCTTGTCTTTCTTGGCACCGTCTTTGTCATCGGCTGTAAATGCCTTCTTTCCCCGGAAGTAGGTAAGCGGGGCTATTTCAACTTTTACATCCTTTGCATTGCCGGTCGCTCCCACGGCCCATACTTCACCTTCGACTCGTGAAAGTATCTTGGGGATAATTCCAAAAGGGTCAAAGCGGCTGAGCAAGCGGCTGAAAAGACTTATCTTGAAAACAATATCAACTTCACCGTCAAGCCGGAGTGTTCCTTCTAAAGCCTTGTCGAGGTTCATGACAGGGGAATGGAAATAGGCTTCGGTGAATACGAGCCTGTCGCTTTCGATGCGGAATTCGGCGTATGACTCACTGAAGTCCACTCTCGGCACAGCGCCGAACGAAAGTCCCTTAACAACCTTCGAGAAAAAAGGAACCTCCCATAAGTTGGACTTTGAAAGCTTGATTTCGCCTTTGCCGCGCAGCGACGATGGGTCAGAGCCTTTCCCGCTGAAAGAAATCCACGCAGTGGCGCGACCCGTTGTTTTTGGCATCTCCTTGCCGAAAAGCTGCTCCGCCGCCTGCTGTACCGACACTTCCTTAAGCTCGAATCTTCCGGCGTAGTCTGTCTCTTCGCCGAAGAACACATGCAGCTCGCCTGAAAGAGTACCATTCGCCATCCTGCCTGTTATCGGGTCGAGCTTGAGAGATTCTTCTGTCAGTTTGAGTGGTGACGAGGTCCACTTTACGGGCAGGCCGTTTACGGTGTACTCCGAAAGCTGGATAAGCCCGTGCTCCAGAGTATGCTTGCCCGCAGGTGTTACATGGCCCCTGAGAGTTACCTTGCCTCGAAGATTCTTGAACGGGAAGCCTGCTTCTATTCTTGCATCCTCAGGCTGTAGAAGAATGTCATAGTCAACTGCGGCCTCTGCGCCCTTGAGCTGGTCAAGGTGGAGCCTGACGCGCCCGGAAGTAACACCTGCGAGTTTTATGTCCTGCCAGGCCGTCTTTAACTTCCCAGGCATCGCGTCGCGCAGTTTCTTGGTCAGTGAGATGCTTTTCAGCTTGATGTCAAGCTCGGCGGTGGTTCGGTTGCCCTTGGGCTCAACCGTGCCCGAGAGGCAAATCCCGCGCCTGCGGGTATGGAGTTCCTTGATATCAACCCGCTGGGTGTCGAGATTTATCATTACCTCGCCTGCAACCCCTGAGACAGGGTAGGGGAACTCGCTGTAAGTCCCGCTTACATCAAGCAGGCGAAGCTTCAGGGTCTTTTTCAAACTTTCGGAAGGCGGGGTTATACCGTCAATCCATATAGCCACATCCGCGCGGCCATAAGGGTTAAACTCCTTCCAGGTGGCAAGAACCTCCTTGGGCAAGACCTCCTTCATTTTCTCATCAGCCAGAACATCAAAAGCCTCTATTCTCAGCCGCACCTCGCGCTTCTTATCGGGGAGGTCCCGAACCTCGCCCCAGGCCTCAAGCCGCCCGCCTGCTACCTTGCCTGTCAGCCTGCGGAAGCAGTATCTGTCGGGCGTAATTTCAACAACCCCATCAAGCTCCTCGGCTTTCATGGGAAAAAGATTATGGACCGCCCAGCCGCTGCTTAGGTTGACTATGCCGGTCGGGATGAAGTCTTCAGCACCCTCGGGCTGCAGGAGATGGATTTCGCCATCGAGCCGCCCGCCGGCTGAAAGGCCACCCATGTCCTCCCCTACAGCTTTGCTTAGCGCTTCGATAACGTCGCGGCCAAGGCCTACGTTGGCGAAAGTTGCGTCAATCTGCGCCGCCTGTTTCTCACCGGCCTGCAGGTCTGTGTCCCGGAGGGTAATATCCCCGCCGGAGGCTTGGCCCCGGATTTTCCGCAACTGCACCACCTTTTCCGGGGTGACAGTCAGATGGCCCGTTACCCCGCTAATCTGAAGCGGGAAGTCCTGCGGCGTCACATTTGCAAAGCCGTCGAAAAGTGCATCAACTTTAACGCTGGCTTTCTTGCCCCCGGGCGGTGCGGCGATTTTCACATTGACGTTGCATGTGCCGCCGGGCTGGAGCGCATCCCATGTCTTCTGCTCAGATTCATCCAGCGCCTCGCGCAGCCTCCCGTCAATGCTCACATCCCTGCCGGTTATCTCAATATCCACTTCGGGGTAAGGCTTGGATGGAACCACCCTGCCTGTGGCGGTGACGGTCTGGCGGCCCATGACGCTTGTTATATCTTTGAGTTCAATCGTTTCCGGCCTGACCAGGAGAGCACCACTTAAGTTTTCAAACCTGTAGGGAAACTCGCGGTAACATATTGAAACCTTTCCACGGGCTTCGACCCTGACATCGACCTGGGCTTTTTTTGTGCCTGCCGGTTTGAGCACGTGCGCGCTGATATCAGCGCTGCCCCGCGGGGAAAAGTCATTGATGGATTTCCTCTCGCTTTCCGGCAGTGCGAGCAGGAGCTCTTCGCACGCCACGAGCCCCTTTGCGGAAATGTCCAGCTCAATCCGCGGCCTTTTCTCGCCAAGCGTCACAGCGCCCTCGATGCTCACAGGGTTGCCGTATGTTTCGCCCTTGAAGTTGAGAAGCTTTATCTCTCTGGAAGTGATTTCGACAGTGCCGCAGAGGTCGCTGACAAGTGCGGGAAACTCCCGGTACTGGATGGAGCAGCCCGAAAACTCCAGCGTGGCGCCAAAATCAGCCTTGCCGTCAGCGACATACAGCCTTGCAGAAACATTGAAGCGGCCCGTGGGATTCAAATCCTCAAACAGTTTCCTGACACCGGCGACCGCTGCAGTCTTTAGAGAATCAAGTTTTACACCCCTTGCCTCCAGCAGCAAGCTCGCATTTTTCAGGTCGGAGCCCACAGAGCCGCTCAGCAACAGCTTGCCGAGGACACTGCTGAACCATCAGCCCTGAGGTCGAGGAAAACCACGGGATTCTTGACCGTGACTTTTTCGACCGAAAGCTCGCGGAGGCTGAGATATGCTGTAATGGACTCGGCCGCGATTGCGGGCTGCTCGGGATTGCCAACCTTCAACCCCTTCACTGTCAGGCCGTCTGAAGGCGAAAACCTGACTGATTCAAACTCAAACGGGGCGCAAAACAGCTCGGACAGCTTGCCCCGCAGCCTGAGTGCAAGCTGCCCCGGCGATGTCAGTATCAGGGCGTCAACGCCGATGCAGGCTGTTAGTGTGACTGCGAGTACGGCGACGGCGACAAACCGCCGGATTATGGGGCGGGTGGAAGAAGTCGGGTTCTCTTTTACAGTCTCGGCCACTCGGACACGCTCCTGCTTCTGATACGTTCAACTGCGCGAACTACTCGCCATGCTTTTCAAGCTCGTCTTTTTTTCACCGCAGAGGCGCAGAGCGCGCAGAGAATAGAATCTTTTGTTTTCCTTTTTTAACCATAATTGATTTTTTCTCTTCTCCTCTTCCTCTGCGTTCCTCTGCGTCTCCGCGGTAAGATATTCCCCTCTTTTCCGGGCCAAGATTAAATCTCTTCTCCTCTTCCTCTGCGTTCCTCTGTGTCTCCGCGGTAAAATTCTTTGCCCGAGGCCCGCAATCCCGCCTTCTCACCCAGCGCTTTTGCTTCGGCAATGGCACTGGGGTGCTTCTCCACCTCGCCCGGCTTCTCTATGCGGCGGTATGTCAGTGATTCCGCCTGCCTGAAACTTGCAGCGTCGAAAAAGTATTTCATGGTCAGAAGCGAACCATCGAAGAGGTTCTTGCCTTTTGTCGCGCCGCACGAGAGGAAATAGCCCAGCCGCACCACCCCCTCTACCTTTTCAGGCAAAGGGTCATTCAGTACGTATTTCCTCGCCCATAATGCCTGCGAACGGTCTATTATTATCTTTGCGCACCCTGCCACGGAATAGAAAAATATGGGCGAGGCAAGCACAAGCGCCCGCGCTTCCGCAAGCAGGGGGTATATCTTCTGCATGTCGTCATCAACTACACAACGTCCTGCGGTCTCGCATGCGCGGCACCCCCGGCAGCAGCTTATATCCAGCTCGCGCACGTAAATCCGCCTGACATCCGCACCCGCGGCTTCGGCACCCTGGACAAATGCGTCGAGCAGGGTGTCTGTGTTTCCGCCTTTGCGCGGACTTCCGTATACGGCAAGAATATCCAAATCAGTTTCGCCCCCTGTCTGTCCCTTCATGTTACAGGACATCCGTTCGCCTGTCAAGCTGATTGCGCCTGCCGCAGTATTGCAGCATGCCCGATTCGGTGTTATAATACTGTATCAGACGCGTAACCGGGTGCCGCAATGCGAAAAGCCATTACCTGCTGCCTCCTGCTCACCGCCGTAATTACCGTCGGCTGCTCTCATCCGCAAACAAGCCGCGGGCTTGCGCCTGCCAAACCTCCCCCTGCATCCAAACCACTCACCGAAGAACAGCTCAAAACCGCAATCAACCAACTGCTTAAGCAACTGGCATCCGACGACTACAGGGAACGACAAGATGCCAAGGAAGGACTTCATTGTCTGCTTAAAGAACAATGGGAAGAACGAAAAACGCTACTCAAGCACCTAAAAGAACAACTCAAACAGGCCGAAGATCTGGATGTGCGTGACCATCTTGAACGCTTTGTCACTCATTATTCTGCATGGGATTCGGTGCTCAGCTTCCAAGGTAAAGACCTCTCGAAACTTGGCAAAACAGATTCCGAGGAATTCTTCAGAATACTCACTGTCTTAGGCGTTGAAGATGACCGCATCACAGGAAAACCTTGGGCGCTTTTTTCTCTGCTGAACGACCAAGGCAAGAAACGCTATACCCTAATTTATATAATTCCACTTGTGATTATACCTGGTGCGTCCTGCGCTAGCGTGTGCGTATTCGATGACCTCGGACATCTGTTAAGTGTTATATCGTTTTCAACCGGCTGGCGAATTGACATTGTAAGTGTCGAGAAGTTCAAGGAGAAAAACACAGGCACTGAAATGGTGCTTATAAGGACAGACCCAAGCTTGGACAGCGGGGAGATATATAAACAATATTATGCCCTTGCTGGTAATGATATTGTACTAATTCGACTTGAGGACTCTGACGGTTCTTTGGTGCGGAATGACTATAATATTCCACACTTCCTAATAGGTCCCGACTTGCCTGCTAACAGTGCACCCAAGCTCGTTGACAGCGTGCTGAAAGGAACTTGGGTAGAAAAGCTTGCAATCCTCACATGGCTTGGAGGCTGCCATGATGATCCAGCTTGTGAGGATTTAGAGCCTGAAGTGAAAAAGGACGCGCTACTGACCGATAAGGTGCTGGAAAACAAGAGGCTTATAAAACACATTAACCTCCTTTGCAAGTCACAGGACAGGTGGGTTAGCAAGACAGCCAAATTTGTGCTAAAAAGCCTTAAAGAAGACAAATGAGTTTGTGTGCTGGCACGAGAAGAACAAGTAGGTCCTGAACCCTCTCACCACAGAGGAAAACCCTTTTAGGTTTTTTGTTTTTAACCCCTTATTTAATTGTTCTCCGTGTCTCTGTGGCCATATAGCCCGGGTTGCGGGTGCAGTTACTTTCCGCGTGGCAGCCAGCCGTCA
>Ga0315537_1003264_pt1 | contig 12105 bp, 13 predicted proteins | sample SalMarSW160270MG_FD_203091 | JGI IMG/M metagenome (GOLD analysis project Ga0315537, IMG submission 203091) | Salt marsh sediment microbial communities from the Plum Island Ecosystem LTER, Massachusetts, United States - Salt Marsh Sediment SW1602-70 ... | reverse complement strand
ATCTGCACCAGTGCATCACGGTCTATGGCATAGGCCAGTGCATGACGGAATTGCTTGGAGGAGAGGGGTGTCTTTTTATGGTTAATGCTCATCTTCGCGTTCCAGGAGACCGGCGCTGTAATGACGGTGAGCCCTGCCTCTTGCATGGCGGAGCAAATCTCAGGGGGGATAGAGCCGGCACTCGCCGATCCTCCCTTGATGGCCGCCGGGATCATCTCTGCACTCATCTTGACGAACCGGATCTCCCCCACCGTCGGCTTCCCAAGGTAATAACTATTAAAGGCTTTATAGAGATAGGTGCCATGCCCCTTGCTGTAGTCGGCAAGGGTGTAGGGCCCGGTGCCGATGACTGCCTCAGGCCCTGCGAATTGGGCGGGCTGGCCGATACCTTCCCATATGTGCTTGGGCAGGATGGGCTGGGTCCCCGCCACGTCATGCAGGAAGGGGGCATACCCACGGCTGAGATAGAGCTTTATTGTATGGAGATCAACGGCCTCGGCGGACGTGACAATGCTGTTGTCGACCCACGGAAAGGGGTGTTCTTTGGTGTACTGGAACGTGAAGACGACATCCTCAGCAGTGAAAGCGGTTCCGTCGTGCCATTGCACGTCCTCCCGCAGCCTGAACACATAGGCGTTCTCACCGGCATTGTATTTCCATTCCCTTGCCAGTTGCGGTACAAAACCGTCGGCGTCTTTCCAGACGAGCGTCTCGAAGATAAAGCTCATCAGCACGTACCCCGGGCCGCGGGGATAATGGGCGTAGGGAGAGGGATACCCCCAATCGCCAGTAGCGTCGGCTATGGTGTACGATGCCACGACCCCCGAGTCCCTGCTGCATGATGCCAATGCCAGGGACAAGCCCCCCATCAGTACGAACCCGATCGTTATGAGCAATAGCAGTCTCCCCCGGAGTATCGCTTCCATGCCTTTCCTCCTTTCGTTGCCGCACACGGTGATGTTGAAAAAAAGCCACGCATGCCTCCATCCCTTCAGGGATGGATCGCCTTCGTGGCTTCAATCATTCCAGTTATGTATTAAAACTTCGAAGCTATTGTACGAGCTGGGCTTCCTGCCCGCGTTTGGTAAGCTCCAATTATAATATAAGATAGTATGCTTTAGGGAGTCTTGTCAAGGATTATCATTTGTTCCGGATAGATGGGTATAGCCATAGTTGCCAATTAGGAGAGGAGAGATTTTTGGACAAATCCCGGATTACCCCTTGCCTTTGCTCCAACTGAGCGGATATAATGACGCCTCTGTGGAGAAAAGGGCTCGTGGGGAAGCTGCTGAAAGGGTGGACCTTGTCAAACAGGCTCGTATTGGAGGTCCATGATGAGAGCACTCAATATTATGCGATTTTTGGAATCTTAAGGTGGTGATCAGGGGTAGGGTAAAGATCCAACCCGAATATCTCCAGGCAATCTGCCCTGTCAATCCCTGTGAACAGGAGGCAAAGGAGACCTTGGGAGCAGAGGTGGTTTATCGCCGGGAGCTTACCCGGATAGGAGTGCGGGAGGCGGAAAAGGGAAAAACCATACAAAAGCTGCTCGGCTCATTTGAGGAGAACACCCTCTCCTACCTCAAGCATTCCGCCTTCCCGGAAAAACTGGTGAGGCATCAGTGGCAAAAACTGGCTGAGGAGCTTACAGGCAAGGAGGTTGATGGGGGATGAAGCGGCTCATGATCATACCCATTGCGCTCCTCACCTTGCTGTGCACCCATCTCCCCCATGGCATAGGGCACCCGTCCTTACCAGGAGATGTGGAAAAGGGGATCAGCTTTCACTACCGGGTCCGGAAGCTGGGGAATACCATCATCACGGCCTCGCTCTCCATAGAGCGGGATGGCCCCCTCCATCTGGTAAAGGCCGCCGTGGATACCACGGGAATGATCCGTCCCTTCTTTCGCATGCATAACCGTTTTTGCTCATTTGTCACAGAGGACGGGTTAGAGCCGCTGCGATACGTAAAAAAGATAGATCAACGGGGGGTTTTTTCGCGCAACAAGCGCTATACCGACATCCTCACTTTTGACCCCGCCAATGGTACGGTCACGGTCGAACGTGAAGGCACACCCAATGCACAAGAGATAGCAGTCCCGCCGCACACCTATGATCCGTTGTCCATCTTCCTCAAATCCTTTCTGGAGGCAGAGGTAGAAGATGGCAAGCAGATAGCAATGAGGATCTATGACGGGATCAAGCTCAGAGAGGTCACATTCGCTGCTACCAGCGGGGAGATACCTACCACCCTCTACGGTGAGGTAAAGACCATCTGTCTGGAATCCGAAGTCCCCTTCAGCAGCTTGGGGGATAAAGAGGGGACCATCAAGATATGGTTTACCGATGATGAAAGGCGTTTCCCCGTCAACATCACTCTGGAGCTCCCTTCTTTGGGGAGTGTGGAGTTTGAGCTGGAGCGCGTCGAGCAATGGTAAGGTAGGCAGGGATCTCTCAGATTCGCTTTGCAACCGACGAAGGATTACTATTGATTTATTACTAAAAGAAACACAAAATCACACAAAGACGTCCCGTACCACCCTGCACCTTAAATTTTAACTAAGGAAAGCAGGATGTCGCAAAGCGACACAATGCAAATTTTATGGAAACGGCCCCACCACGCGACACAAAATAAGGAATGGGGGGTCCCGCAAGCGGGAGATGCCGCCGCAGCGGCACGGAGAACGCAAAGAATTAAAAAAGCATTAAAATCGCAGTGTCCTTTGTGGTTTGATATGAGGGAATAAAGATAAATTCCAAATGAGTCCGGAACAATGGTTCTTTAAAATTCATGAATAAAGGCGCGACTCTTCCTCATCCGGCCTTTTTGACAGACTTCTCGCTATTCTTTCCGTCAATTCATCTTTTCTGATTGTTTGCATACCTCTCTTCTTTTTCTCACCCACTATAATGAGCGAAAACCCATATATGCCGATTGGCAGCACGACGACTTCTCTCATTAGATTAAGTGTCTTCGGAATTTCCATTGTTAAGCCAAGAAAAATTAAAATACAGCCAATCGACATCAAAAAGAATCCCTTCCACAGATATTGATACCATGCTTGTTTACGTGAATGCCTATAGCAATATGATGTTAAAATTAACGACACTGCTATTAAACTGCTTATTACAAAAAGTAATATCCCAAATTGCCAATACAATGAAATCATATTCTTTCCTTTCTGTCTCTCCTCAACGGCATTAACCGATGCTCCCAAATGCGTTGAAATCGCAGCTTAGCCGGAGAGTCTCCTTTCTTTCTTGGGATGCTGTTGCCATTGATTTCCCTAACATATTCCTTACGTCCCGACGATCAAGCTTTTCAGCCAAAATGAGAGATAACTATAGCAATAGGAACATTAAAAGCAGATTAAAATAACATGAAGATTTATTAATGTGAGATTGAAAAACGGCGGGGCACATCGCGCTATTTCACTATGGAAGGTTTTACACCTCCCTTAATCTGTTTCAATTAAACCAATGTCTTTACTGTATTGACCGGAAGTCCCGCAGGAAAAATGGAAAATAGGTCTCTCCACCTTCCGTATAATCATCGGGCAATGCTTGAGCCCCTTCGGAATATAGACCGAACAACTGTGGGTGAGAATATGTTTCTCATCACCCAACCATAATTCAACCTCTCCACATAAATCCTTGGGGTTTTCCGGATTGGAGCCGAAAAAGGACAGGATTTCATCAAAATCATGCACATGCGTGGGGGGGGATAACGTGGTCGGCTTCCAGAACCACGAGCATTCCACATAGAAAGCACCTTTAATGACTCTATCATCAATATAGGTTATCGGAGTCATGACATCCGCACCGTCTTTCTGAGGTTCGCCTTCCGTTAACGGTTTGGGAGAGGTAATAATATATTTCTCATACTGTCTTTCTTCCATTGTATTTCGACCTCCTCTGGTTTTATAGCAGTCTTTGCGCTGAAATTGGCCCCTTACGTTCTTTTTTGATATCAGGGATGAAGCAATTCAAACCCCGTATCGGGTTCAAAAACCCGTTTCCCGGTCGTATCAATGAGCTCGAATACAATAACTTCCATGACCTGCCATACTTTGACCCCTCGACGGATGCAACCTGTTACCGTCTCGGCGTTTCTTCCGCAGGCCATATGCATGTGAATGATAGGATTGCCCTCCTCATCCGGAAACAAGGTGCCCGTACCTGCTATCTCGTGGACGTTATCGAGGATGTGCTCCATGGGATTGATCGCTTGTGCCCGTCCGCGCTCCGGGCCTACGACAAGCTTGCTCCCTTCATCTGCACCGCCTATGATAATCATGGCAGCGGCCGTTATGGACTGCTCTCGGGCAAATCGTTCAATCTCTTCATGCACTGTTTCCCCGTCCTCTAAGCGCATCACGAAAATGCGGCCTTGTTTTGCTTCAGAATATTTCATGCTGGATTTCAATCCTCCTAAATATCAATAGGGGCTGACGATGTGGTTCGGTAGCGAAAGGCTTAAGCTAAACTGCACATTATTTATCCGATAAACCCGATACGTCGAACTGGACTGATATCAAAAGAAACACCGCCCTTTCGTCCACTGCAAGCGGTTGTTAGACAACACTGCTACAATTTCTCAGTTGTTCATGTTTGTCTCTTCAAAAAAAATGACCTGAGCAATCAGATATCAAACTCTGCCCACAAGGGGCGGTGATCAGCAATGTGATACTTAATCGCGGCATTGAAATAGTCGTAACTTGTATTCCAGGCATCCACAAAGAAAGGCGTGTGGTCAAAGTCGAAAACTCCAGAATTCCCTGTGTAGGCGCCTTGCATGCCACCCGCATGGAAAGCTACTTGATCATAGTGTTTATCGCCCTTCAGACTGCTACCCATCGATGTTGAATGTTGTGGCAATATCAAGCGCTTGGCCTTCAACGCTTTGTAAACGGTGCTTGAATCGTCACGGATGGGCAGATTAAAGTCGCCCATGACAAGTATGTTCTGCGAATAGGCCCCTGGTGCCTTATGACGCTGATCGGCCCACCGCGCAAGAGCGTAGGCTTCAAGTGCGCGGCGATCCTCATCATAATAGGCATAGCTGCCAAAAAAAAGATGGACGGAAACGGCGGTAAACTCCAGTGCACCCGCCCTGAAAGCGACTGTATAGGGATTGCGGTCAAATCCCATAAATGCACCGGAGACACCTCGCATACGAATATTGCGATGGCCGCTGGACGGTATCGCCACCTCTGCTGCCAGTTCCAACCGTTTCACCTTACTGCTGTCATACAGAAACCCGGACCGCTCCTTGTTCCCGCCAATGTCTGAAAAGATTACCGCATAGGTTGCAGGAAGATGGTTCGTTAACACGCGCAAATGCTCCAAGTCATCGGCGACTTCCTGAATAGCAATAAGATCGAACCATCCGATCACTTCTGCCATAAGCGCAAGATCATCATCCGTACGGCTTTGCAGCCCAAAATTTGTGAGGTTCCACGTCGCAGCCAACAGTTTGTTCGCTGCCTTATGCGGAACGTTACGTAAGGCTTTGGTAAACAGAAGTGCTTGGCGTTCATTCGCTAACGAATAAGTAAATAGCGGATTTTCGTGATCATGTGGTACCATGATTTCTCCTTATATATTACAGTAAAAATTATATAACATATACACTAACAAGAACCAAACTTGGATGCCTAACGCTGCAAATCAGTAGACGCGGTTAGCAGAAAAAATCGAATTAAATTGTTCATGGTCTTTTTATCCATTTTAAACCTTTGTAATTCATCCCTCTTTTTGTAAAGTCACAGCAGAAACAATACCCCTCTGTCCATTGATGATTAGAATAAGGGAAAGAATAAAAACCTGCCCCCTATTCTTTCAAAAAGTTATAGTTTTCCCAGGATACCCTATTGCTGTGGTCTTAAATTAATAAAGGGGACTGTTCCACCAGGGATCATCTGAACAGGTAATTTCCCATCCCATTTTTCAATAGCCTTCAACTGCACATAATCTTTACCACCTTGCTGGGTTATGGCCCGGGCTTGAATACGAATCGCCTCTGCTTCAGCCGTAGCAGCAGCAATTCGTTGCTCCGCCTGATATTTAACCTGCTCAAGTACGTTTCTTTGTTCAAGGGCTCTTTGTTCTGCCGTTACTTTGGCTTCGATAGCTTTGTTGAATTCCTCAGAGAAGTTGAAATCAGTTATAAAAATATCTCGTACCTCAATATAGCTCTTTGCAAGGTTATCCGACAAGGCCAATCGTAAATCCTCCTTCACTTCCTCTCGGCGTGTAATAAGCTCCTCGGCAGTATACCTGGCAGTAGTCTTTTTAACATATTCCTGAATAGTGGGGATAATCACTCGGGCGCTATAATCTCTTCTAAGATTCTGGTATATCCAATTCACACGGGACGGAAGTAACCTATAATTAATAGTCACCTTGGTTGAAACTATCTGAAGGTCTTTTGATGCCGCCGATGCCGGATATTCTTCTTTTTGTACCGCCACATCCATTTTTTCTACTTTTTGATAGACAGGTACTTTTAAGTTGAATCCTTCATCAAAGATGATGTCGGATACCGCCCCCCAATTTAATACGACACCACGCTCCCCAGCCCGAACAATCACGATGGGATTGAAAATTAATATTACCAACAATATTATTATACCAACCACCACTTTAATGATGTCTTTTCTATCCATTGTATCCTCCTGTTATAATTTTTTTAAATGTTTAACTAAATTTAAAAACATAACCTCCTTTCTCGTTCTTCGGGACGTTGTTCAAATCTTCCACATTACTGATAAATCAATATTTGATAATGTTGAACAACGTCCCATTATTCAGTATCTCATTTCGAACGCTCATAACATTATTCAATTTGTCCACAGTCTGAGATAACTATCTTTTTGGAGGTTCGACCGTTTTCTGATCCGTATTTTTCTATTTCTCGAATTACATCCATCCCTTCTACAACCTTGCCGAAAACCACATGGTTGCCATCAAGCCATTCTGTTTTGACCAAGGTAATAAAGAATTGAGAACCATTGGTATTCGGACCGGCATTAGCCATACTTAACATTCCAGGTCCGGTATGTTTCAGTTTAAAATTTTCATCGGCAAATTTCTCACCATAGATTGACTTGCCGCCGGTTCCGTTGTGGTTTGTAAAATCACCCCCCTGACACATAAAATCATTGATGACCCTATGAAAGGTGCTCCCCTTATAACCAAAACCGAATTCACCGGTGCATAATGCCCGAAAGTTTTCAACTGTCTTCGGCACTACATCGCTTTCCAACTCAAAAACGACTTTCCCCAATTGTTGACCGTCAGCGGTAATTTCAAAAAAGCATTTTACAGGCATGATTATCTCCTTTATATTTTTTAAATCTTAAGGCCGCTAAGGCTGATTGATGCCTCTTATCGTAAAGGATAGTAAGCGTCTCCCCCCTGCCTTCTTCCTGTCTTTGCAAACAAACAACCGGAGGTGGCCCTTTGGCCAAAGCTATCACCTCCTATTTAAGGATGTCAAGTTTAGTGATTGCTGATTGATACTATAAGATTTGGTATCAGGTCTACACTCTTCAGACACTTGTGATATATGTAGACCCGACACCTGTATTCTTTCTTTGTGGACAATGGGGGAATGTCAAAAAAATAGACCTGACCCCAATTCTTTCCAAATTTGCGTAAATATTTAGCAGATAGGCGGTCTGCTGACTCACTACGAAATATTCTAAGGATAACCCCTAATAGATAACCAAAACTTATCGTGAGAACGAGCCCAAGTGCAGGATTTCCAAAAACGTCGAACAATACCTTTCGCGTGTCGTCCCCTGACCAAGGGAATAAATAAACGCCACTCAAACAATTGATCAAAAGGAACACGCCTGGTACGAAAATATGGAATATCCCCCCCACTCCACCAATTGTTTTTATATTGTCCATTGCCCTGAAACTCCCGATGCCTATCAGGCCTTAATATACATTATATTGATCCGTATAAAGGCAGAGTTGCGTTTTTTCCATTGTCCTAAGTCAAGACCTGGCCCCGATTTTCTACTCCGTGCTAAACATCCGTTAGTGAAAACCGCGTATGCGGCTCACTTCGGGAACTCACCGGCAATGACTGCTGCACCAAAAACATCCCAACCTGGGCGGTAAGTCTCGTCATCATCTATACGCTTGCGGAACTCCTTCAATTCGTCGGGGAAGACCCGCTTCGCGAAGTCGGCGACATCATCTCGCTCCTGGTCGGAAAGGGGCAGACCGGTACGAGGATGCATCAAGACGAGTGTTGCTCGGTAAAGCATCTGGGAACCCTCATCGAGATTGACCTTGAACTGCGCCGCTCTCCTCTGGTCCAGAGGGAATCGTGAGTTCATCGCAATCTCGGTTGCTTCTTGAAGGTCGTCCAGCGCCACAAGAAGCATCATTCTGCCCTTTGTTCGGATAGGATCGTCGTCGTTCTGCCATGGTTCCAGGATGAGTCGCGCATTCCGTATGCCTTTGCTGAATCGGAAGAAAGTCTCGTAATGACCAAATTCGCCAGCGGTCCGCTTCTCGTAGATCTCACGGAGCAAACGAACGACATCTGAGCAGAACTGCGAGTGACTGAATATGTCCAGCCTTGTGAGTTGGCGACGCTTCGGCAAAGAGCTGATCTCCCGCACCTCCGTTTTGGCTTCGGCGACATTGATCAGAGCGAGGAGAGGTAATGATGGGATGGCGAAGTTCAGGTTCTGGCCATCAATGACGAAGGCAACTGCCACACCGATCACTGTTGCATCAGTTGCAAGGACAGGGCCACCACTGCTTCCTGGGGAGATGGGCGCAGTGATTTGGAGGATGCTGTTTCCCTGCACCTCGCGTTTCGCGCTGACGATGCCTTGCGAGAACGTACCCTCCAATCCCTGAGGGTTCCCAACCACATACACAGTGTCACCGACTCTCACATCTGCCTTGTCGCGGAGCACCAGTGGGCGTGTTGGGTGGTGAGAAATTTTGAGAAGCACCAAGTCATTTGTAGCGTCTACGCCGACGTAGCCAAGGATTGGTGTGTCGTCTGTGGTGTTGACAAGTCTCACCGCACCGCGACGTGCGCCCTGAAGAACATGCAGGTTCGATGCGATGGTGTCCTTCGCCACGAAAAACCCGGAACCGGAGGCGATGACATTACCCGCATCGTCCATAGCATTGACGACCACCACCGACGGAAGAACCTTGGAAGCGACATCTTGCGGTTGCAGCGCGTAACCGTGTGCGCTCAGCAGGAGGAGGGGGACAAAAGTGACCCAGCGGGCCAGAGTTGCATGGTTCATTCGGTTTCTCCTTGTCAGGCCAACGTATGCATCAGGGGGTGCATGAAGCGCAGCGGAATGCAATCCCCTGAATGCAATTGTTCTGAAAAGAACGTACAACGGGACGTTGTTGAAAGCTTACACTTTAGAATCTGCAATTTACCGAAATGTGCCAATGTATATATATGGTTAAAACTGAAAAGTGAATGTTTTCAACAACGTCCCCTAGCTAGTTCTAAAAATAAAGCACTTATATGTATAACGGGACGCTGTTGAAAGCTTACACTTCAGAATCTGAAATTACCGAAATATGGCACTATATATGGCTAAAACTGAAAAGTGAATGTTTTCAACAACATCCCCTATCTTGTTCACGTCCTTAAAACTATCTGAGACCCTATTCATTATTTCTAAGTTCTACCATTCCCTTGAATAATTTTTTTTGTAGGTCACCTCGTGGTGGTGAAACACTAATTCCTCTTCCGATGATCCGGTGTGGATAGCCCCGAAATTTCGGTACTAAATATCTAGTAAGTTGAACTCCAAAGGCATCTATTGGCTTCTTGGCAAGACAGTATTCTATAAACTCGCGGGCGGCACCAACAATTAGGTCGCTGAACTGAAGCAGTGCACAATCCTCCGTTCGAGTAAAGAAAGGGCTATCGCTGAAGCCAAGTTCGCACAAAGGGCCAGAGTAGTATTTGTTGAGTGGGTAGTCGTGACAGCATCCATCAGTGTATGCACTCCTGTATTCATCTGTGTAAATAGCATGTCGGTTTGCATCAGGCCAATCAAGAATGACATCACACGTTGTTGCTGGGGATTCTTGCACATAGAGTGCAACGCGCATAAGTGCGTTAGAAAAACAGAACCGAGCAACCATATCCTTGCTTTCGCGAATTCGATCCGCTGAAGGACCATACATGTTATTGCAGGCTAGGACTATCTTGAAGTCACATGCCAATGCATCTTGAATCATACGATGACGCCAGTCACGGCTTTCTTGTAGGAGTGTCTGGTAAAGTTCTTCTTGCCCCCGATCTGTAAACCAACGCTCTAAGTCCCGCATGTTGTATTTGACGGGGAAGTGTGTGTCTTTCGCATATCTTTTTTTGACGCGGGTTATTACCTGCTTGAGCGCAGGAATTGACGACTTACGAATAGCAATACCACCAAACAGAAGTATGTCGGGTAATTTCGCGGACCAGATACCGTTCAACTCCGAGTTGTCACCGTACCATTGCATCTGATTTTCTTATAGCTCTAATAGTACTTAGATTGACCTCATAGGTAACCTAAGGGTAACCTAAGGGGACGTAGTTAAATTATTTAAATATTTTATCATCCCCTCTTCCACCTCACTATCCCCCAAGCCATTAAATAGTTTTAGCTACATTCCCTTCTGTTTCTCCGTTTTATCCATTGTCTTAAGTCAAGGCCTAACCCCACTTTTTCCTCTTTGATCCGATTGTTAGGCTTCCCGCGGCTCGGGCTAGCTATTCATCGATAAATCTTCTTCAAACGCCACCACTCTTTTAGCCACAATTTAGGTTCATACCATTCAAAATTATAGTGGTAATAATTGTAAGGGGTATCCGCGTCAGGGTAATACCAGTCCCACTTTGGATCATCACCCTTTTCAAGGAAATTATGTAAGTAGGAATGAAGGTTCCCTGCCAGATTCTCTCCAATAGCTATTCCGTTGGGTCTCGCAATAGCTTCTAATTTCGATGCCCGATTGGCAGGACTACCTACTGCCGTTAAAAAATTCATTTTATGAAGGCCGATTCTGGAAATTAGAACTTCACCCATCTCAATCCCGATACGGAAATTTAAAGATGGTAGGCTCTGCGCTACAAGTTGGGGCAAGACATCTACCAGCATCAAGTACTTGATCGTCTGAGCTGATTCAATGGCTTGCTGAGCGATTATTTTAGTTTCTATAGTTTCCGTCCCGAGTATCGCCATCACTCCGTCACCTGTATGCTTTTCGACTGTTCCACCCCATTCTCTGACTATTCTCATAACAGTTGTTGTTGCCACATTGAGTATCATCAATGTATCTTCTTGTGAAATATGGGAAGTGGCAGGTGTAAAGTTTTCGAAATCAAAAAACATAATAGCAGCATTCATGCGCTTCGCAGTTCCGATTCCCAATGCATGCAAATCAGGCATTGTCCTAGCATCTGGAACCTTTTTTGAACGCCGTGCATTGCGCCTAACTTGAAATAATACAAAGCGACTTAGAGCATTATAGAGATCAGGGGTCCATTTTCGCGAAAACGGTGCTGACATCTTTTAACGCCTATTTTAACAAAAAAATTTCGCGGCCCGTAAAATGACCAAAATCAGAATGAAAACCAAACTGAATGTAATTGCTTCAATGCTGTGCCGCATCTTAAGCATCTTTGAATTTAAACCTCTGGCAAGGATTGTTGCTTGCACAGTAAGGTTTTTTATTAGTTCCTCAATAGAGCAAATTTCGAGACGATTAAGGTATTCCTGACCGTTTAATTTAGAAACCGAACCAAAATAAACCAGACTGTTCTGTTGATTCTCATCGTCAGCTTTGCTCCCAAAATACGGGTATACAACGCTAAAAACAAAAAACAGAGATAACAACGATGAGGCAGATATAAGAACCAATAATAAGCCGACAACACCTCTAACTCCCGAAGAATTGTAAAAGGAAATAATGTCACCGAACTTAAGGAGGACAGTACCAAGAATTAAACTATTGAAAGCAATTATTAAAGAGGCTTTGGCATTCGTAGAAACTATGTAGTTATCATATCTTTTTATGACATCTAGGATAAAAACGAGTTTAGAATCGGCA
>Ga0315537_1003263_pt1 | contig 12118 bp, 8 predicted proteins | sample SalMarSW160270MG_FD_203091 | JGI IMG/M metagenome (GOLD analysis project Ga0315537, IMG submission 203091) | Salt marsh sediment microbial communities from the Plum Island Ecosystem LTER, Massachusetts, United States - Salt Marsh Sediment SW1602-70 ... | reverse complement strand
CAGCCGAGGCGGGGTCACGAATGTTGCCGTGGAGCACGTGTGCACCCGCCGGCACCGCACGGTCAGAGCGGCCGCGGTTGAGGAGCGTGAGGTCGATGCCGCGCTCGACGGCGAGCTGCGTGCAGGCCGAGCTGATGGTGCCCGTACCTCCAATGAACAGAACGCGCATCCTGAACTCCTTTCCTGGTCAGCGCAAGTATGGGCTACATTATAGCCTGCCTTTCGTGGGGTGCAAAGACATCGCTGACCGCGCCGCCGTTGGATCTGATCGTAGCCCGGCATCCCATGCCGGGCTACGATTCATACCAGAGGCCTATGAAATGGTCACTGCTGCCGTTTCGTGGTAGAATGGCGGGGCACCTGACGAGGCCCCCACGTAGCGCCGAGGGAGGAAGACGATGACGCCCAAAGAGCGGATCCGGGAGCACCTGGCTTTCCTGTACGGCACAGAAGCTGCCGCTATGTGGCAGCGGCTGTGCGCGTGTCTGGACGCGTTTGCCGCCGCGCATCCCGAGCTTGGACAGGCGCCTCCGCCGTCCGAGCGCCTCAGCCAACGCGATGCGGTGCTAATCACCTACGGCGACCAGTTCGAACAGGCTGGCCAGGCGCCGTTGCAGACGTTGGCCGAACTTGCTGCGCAGTACCTCGCGGATGTGATTAGCGCGATGCACATCCTCCCCTTCTATCCCTACTCGTCCGACGACGGTTTTTCCGTGATCGACTATCGCGCCGTGAACCCGGCGTTCGGCACCTGGACGGACGTGCGCCGGCTAGGCGAGCGCTTCCAGCTCATGTTCGACGCGGTGATCAATCACATCTCGCGCCAGAGCGAGTGGTTTCAGGGGTACCTGCGCGACGAGGCGCCCTACACCGGATATTTCATCACCGTGCCAGAGGACGCCGATCTGTCGCAGGTCGTGCGCCCTCGCGCCCTGCCACTCCTGACGGAGGTCCAGGCGGCGCACGGGCCGGACCACGTGTGGACGACGTTTAGCGAGGATCAGATCGACCTCAACTATGCCGATCCCGGCCTCACGCTCGAAATCATCGACCTGCTGCTCTTCTACGTGGGGCAGGGAGCCGAGATCATCCGCCTGGACGCCATCGCCTATCTGTGGAAGGAATTCGGCACGACCTGCATCCACCTGCCGCAGACGCACGCCGTGGTCAAGCTGTGGCGTGCCGTCCTGGACGCCGTGGCGCCCGGCGTGCTGTTGATCACCGAGACGAACGTTCCGCACGAGGAGAATGTCAGCTATTTTGGCCAGCCACTGCCGGGCGGTGGCACGGATGAGGCGCAGTTGGTCTACCAGTTCTCGCTTGCGCCGCTGACCATGCACAGCATCCTGACTGGCGATGCGACGGCGCTGACGCGGTGGGCAGACGGATTACAGCCACCAGCGCAGGCGACCTTTTTCAACTTTACCGCGTCGCACGACGGGGTCGGCGTACGCCCGGCAGAGGGGCTGCTGACGCGCGCCGAGATCGAGGCCCTGGCAGCGGCGACGATCGCGCACGGCGGGCGCGTTTCTTACAAGACCGACCCAGAGGGTACGCAGAGCGTTTACGAGCTGAATATCTCCTACTTTGATGCGCTCTCTAACCCGATGGCGGGAGAGCCGCTGCAGGTGCAGGTGGCGCGCTTGATCGTGAGCCAGGCGATCATGCTTGCCCTGGCTGGCGTGCCCGGGATCTATGTCCACAGCCTGTTCGGGTCGCGGAGCTGGCAGGAGGGCGTGGAGCAGACCGGGCGCAATCGCACCATCAACCGGCAAAAGCTCGATTACCAGGCCCTGCTGCGTGAGCTGGAAGACCCAGATGCCCTGCGCCACCGCGTGTTTGCCGCCTACGGCGCGCTCTTACGCGCGCGGCGCAGCGAGGCGGCGTTCCATCCCTTTGCCCCACAGCGCGTGCTGTCGCTGCATCCCTCCCTATTCGCCGTGCTCCGTATCGCACGAGATGGCGCGACCCGAGTCTTGTGCCTGCACAACGTCTCGGACCGGGCGCAGCAGGTCGAGGTCTCGAGCGAGGAGCTCGGTACCTCGGCTGCGGCGTGGCGCGACCTGCTGACAGGCGAGGAACATGCTGCGGATGGCGGGCTGGCGGTCGACGTCGGCCCCTACAGCGTGTGTTGGCTCAAGGCTTTGGATGCCTCAGGAGAGGGCACGGGTGCGCCGAGCTGAGGAGGTGTAGGTGAGCGTATCCCCACGGGAGAGGCTGCTGGCTGTACTGCACGGGCAGGTGCCGGACTGTGTGCCCGTCTGCCCCGATATCTCGAACATGGTCCCGGCGCGCCTGACCGGCAAGCCCTTCTGGGAGATCTATGTCCACCAGGATCCGCCACTGTGGAAGGCACATATCGACGCGATCAAGCATTTTGGCTTTGACGGCGGCTTTGAGGTCTATGCTTTCGGGGACCTGTTCGGCGATGCCGAGTGCACGTGGGTCGATCGCATCGTCGATCGCAGGCAGGACGGCAGCTTTGTCACGCAGGCGTACTGTGAAGAGACTGACGAGTGGGACCGTTACGTCCGGGTACACACGGCAGCCAATCCCCCGGCGACGAACGTCAAGCCAGAGACGATCGGCCTGCCACGCGTGCCGAGCACGTGGGAAGAGATCACGGGCGTGCGCGAGTGGCCAACCGGGATCGCGCTGTGGAAGCTGATCCGGGAAGAGATGGGAGAGCACGGCATCCTGGGCATGCCCAGTGGGGCGTCGACGCTGCTCGTCCGCAACGCCGACGAGGTCTATGAATTCCACGACGACCCACGTCCCTTTTACGAGCGACGGGAGCGCATGCTGGCCTTGGTGGACGAGCGCATGGAGCGGATCGCCGGGCTCGACGTCAAGCCCGATTTCCTCCTTTGCGGGTCTTCAGGCTCCCTGATCTTCCAGTCGCCGGCAACGTTTCGGGAGCTGGCGCTGCCGGTGCTCAAGCACGTGACCGAGCGCGCGCACGAGCTGGGCATCCCCACACACGTGCACTCTTGTGGGCCGGAGAAGGAGCTGGTGCGGATGGCCGCAGAGGAGACAATGCTCACGATCATCGACCCGCTCGAGACGCCGCCGATGGGCGACTGCGACCTGGCGCAACTCAAGCGGCTGTATGGGGACCGGATCGTGCTGAAAGGCAACCTGCACACAACGCGGGTGATGCTACACGGCTCGGTGGACGATGTCGTCGCAGCATCGAAGCAGGCGATCGACGATGCTGCGGCAGGCGGTGGGTTCGTACTCTCTACCGGGGACCAGTGCGGCAGGGACACGCCGGATGAGAACATCTGGGCCATGATCGAGACGGCGCGGACCTATGGGCGGTACTGAGACGATGTGATGTGCTCCCGCCAAAGGAGGACGAGCGTGCAAAGGCGAGCAGAGGTCGAGCGGTGGATACCCGATCGAGATGCTGACTATGACGTGATCGTGGCAGGCGGCGGGCCAGCCGGGATCGGCGCGGCGCTGGGCGCAGCGACGCAGGGCGCGAGCACGCTCTTGCTGGAAGCGCGGAGCCTCCTCGGGGGCGTGGCTGGGGTGGCGATGTGGATGCCCGTGAACCGCCTGCTGCTCGGTGGCGGGCAGCGCGGCGGGGTGCACGACCTGTTCGTGGACAAGGTCCGCACCTATGGCGACATCGCCTACGTCGAGGGCCGCAGCGACAGCATCAACGGTGACGGCCTTGACATTCACCCCGACTACCTGCAGCTCGCCCTCTTTGAGCTGCTCGAGGAGCAGGGCTGTCACTACCGGCTGTACAGCCCGGTAACCGACGTGATGATGGAAGGCGATGCCGTGCGCGGCGTGGTGACGGAAGGGAAAGCAGGGAAGCAGACCTTCCATGCCGATGTCGTGGTCGACGCGACGGGCGACGGCGACGTCGCCCACCGTGCTGGGGCGGAGGTGGTTGAGGGCCGCGAGGAGGATGGGCGCCATATGCCCGTCTCGCTAGTCTTTGCCCTTGCCAACGTAGACGTCGAGCGTGCTCTTGCCTTCAAGCATGAGCAGCGGAAAGCGTTCGATGCAGCAATCGAGGAAGCTGCAAGGGAAGGCTATGCGACCGCAGCCTGGTACAGCTTTGACCGGACTACGATCCCCGGCGTGATCAATGTCAACAATGGCGCTTACGTCGATATCGGCAACATCGATGCCACGCAAGCAGCCGACCTGACCGTGGCGCAGCGCATGGGCATCCAGGTGGCGATCGATTTCGTGCAGCTGGCTCGCGACAAGCAGCTGCCGGGCCTCGAGGCGTGTCACCTGGTACGCACAGGCGCGTACCTCGGCGTGCGCGACACACGGCGCCTCGTCGGCGAGTACGTCCTCACGGTCGAGGACGCACGTACGGGGCCCGAATTCGACGACGTGGTGGCGCGCAAGTACGGCGCCATCGACGCCAACCAGCTCTACATCGGCGAGATGCACTCTGGCTTTGCCTATCCCTATCGCTCGCTGCTGCCCAGACGGGTGGAGAACCTGCTCGTCGCCGGGCGATGCGGCTCGGCGACCTTTCTCGGGCATGCGGCGGGCAAAAGCATGGGCAACATGATGGCCCTGGGCCAGGCCGCCGGTGTCGCGGCGGCGCTGAGCAGCGCACAGGGCGTGACGCCGCGCCAGCTTGACGTGGGCCAGCTCCAGCAGGTGCTGCGCGCCATGGGAGCCCAGCTCTGAGCACGCGGAGAGCGCGGCTGGCTGTACAGTGTGTAGGAGTCACTCATGGATTGGCAAGAGTTCAGGAGCCGCCTGGAAGCACATCCGCAGTTCGGGGATCTGGGCCGTTGGCAGATCCAGGCCGTGACGTCCGGCATGACGAGCCCGCATACCTACCGCCTCCGGCTTGGCGAGCAGGACTATTTCGTCAAGGAGATCAAGGAGAACGAGGCGCGGATCCTGCGGCTTCTGGCCCGCCTTCAACTGTCGATCGCGCCGCGGGTCGTCGTGCCCGAACTGCTGCAGGACCACATCCTGGTGGCCGAGTACGTCCAGGGGGCACCGATCGAGAGCAAGCGGCTGCCGCGGGACCTGATCGAACGCTATACCGACATGCAGAATGCGCTCAACGACCGCCAGACGCTGCTGGGCGCTGAGGTATTCGAGGGCTGCACGTTCACGACGGAGGACGACGGCTTTTACCGAAGCAGCATCTTGCGCTGCCTGGATCAGGGCTATGAGAACCTGCTCTCCTTGCGGCGGCACGACCTTGTTGTGGTGGAGGCGTTCATTGAGGTCGCCGACCATATCCGGGCGGATCGCGACGCGATCACCGATGCCTTCTCGGGCATGCCCTTTGCCTGGCTGCATCACGACTTTCGCGAGGACCAGATCATGGGCGATCCACCCAAGCTCGTTGACTGGGGATCGTCCTACGGGCACGGCCCGTTCCTGTTCGATCTGGCCCCGTTCCTGTTTGGCGACGCCGAGGGGCTAGAGACATTCGTCGCTTGCTCTGACATCTGCCGGCGTGCAAGTCGTAGCTCGATCCAGCGCTGGCTGCATGCTGCGACCTGCGCGGCGTTCGCCGGGTTCATACTCTGGCGGCTGGATGATTTCGGTTACGTCGATGGACGCCAGGGCCGCGAAGCGTGCCGGGCGCTGCTCGAGTACGAGTATCCGGCGTTCGCGCCCTTGATGCGCGGGCCAGTCCCTTGAGGGAGGTGCCATTCGCAGGCAGGAGAGATACCGATATGGGTGATGACGTGCGGCCCAACCTGCTCTACATCCATTCGGACCAGCACAGCCCGCTGGTCCTCGGCTGCTACGGTGACCCCGTCGTGCGCACGCCCAACCTGGATCGGCTGGCTCGGGAGGGCGTCCTGTTCGAGAGTGCATACTGTCCCTCGCCGATCTGCGTGCCGTCGCGCATGTCGGCACTGACAGGCCGGCACCCGCACCAGAATCAGGTCTGGACGAACGAGCACATCCTCGACTCCGGCATCCCGACCCTGGCCCACGCCTTGGGCGCGGCCGGATATCGGCCCGTGATCGCCGGCCGGATGCACGCCCTGGGGCCGGACCAGCTGCACGGCTATGTCGAACGCCTGGTTGGCGATCACGGATCGAATTACATTGGCGGGGTGCCGGTCGACCGCGGCACTCTCAGCGGCACGGCCGGTCCGGATCACATCAGCCTAGAGCGATCCGGGATCGGGCAGAGCGCCTACCAGGTGCACGACGAGTACGTTGCCGCCGCGGCAGTCGACTATCTCAACCGGTATGCCGTGGCGCGTCGCGCTGGGCACGAGCAGGGCCCCTTTTGCCTGACGGTGGGCTTGATGCTGCCGCATCCCCCCTACGTAGCGCGACGCCAGGACTATGAGGTATACCAGGGGCGCGTTGGGCTCCCCAATCACCCAGAGCCGCCGGCGGAGGAGCACCCGTTTCTGGCCTGGTGGCGGCGCGAGACGAGGGCCGAGTTTACTACGGAGCAGGAGGCCATCCGCGCCCGGACAGCCTACTGGGCATTGGTCGCGCGCGTCGACGCGCTGGTAGGACAGATCCTGGCTGCGCTCGAGCGGCACCACCAGGCTGACAATACCCTGATCGTCTATACCTCAGACCACGGCGATATGCTCGGAGAGCACGGCCTGTGGTGGAAGCATACCTTCTACGAAGCCTCTGCACGCGTGCCCCTGATCATGTCCTGGCCGGGGCGGCTACCTCGTGGCGCGTGCTGCGAGCGCGTGGTGAGCGCGGTCGACCTGAACGCGACGCTGCTCGACGCGTGCGGCGCACCTGCACTGCCGAACGCTGCTGGAAGAAGCTTTCTCGCCCAGGCGACAGGAGCGGACGCGCCCGGCGCGTGGGAGGATGTAGCCTTTTGCGATTACTGCTCGGACGAATATGCCCCGCCCGGCGGTTGCTACCAACGCATGATCCGCGCCGGGCGCTGGAAACTGGCCTACTATCACGGGCAAGAGCCGCAGCTCTTTGACCTGCAGGAGGATCCGGATGAACGGCACGACCGCGCTCAAGATCCAGCCTGCCGCGGGGTGCGCGAAGCGCTGACCGAGCGCGTATTAGACGGTTGGGACCCAGAGTGGGTTCGGGATGCCATGGCGGCCAAGCGCGCAGACAACGAGGTTCTGCGCGCCTGGGCACGGGAGGTACAGCCCCCCGACTCGTACCGGTGGCCGCTCAAGCCAAAGATGAACCGGCTTGAGCGGGACGGCTAGCGGGAAGCGCTGCCTATGGCTCGTATTCGGGACGCTTGGGCGCAAAGCACTCGATCACCTCGGCGTCCTCCAGCACTTGAGCGCCGTGTGGCTCGTCGGGTCCAAAGGCATAGCCCGATCCTGCTTCGGCGAGAAAGGTAGAGCCGTCTTCCCGGGAAAAGCGCACACGGCCGCGAATGACGTATCCGTTCTGGACGGCGGGGTGGTGGTGCAGTGGGATCTGTGCGCCAGCCTTCATCTCGAAGTGGCAGAGCATGGTCTGGTCGTTGTAGGCCATGGTAGTGCGGTAGATGCCGGGTGGGTTCTCGACCGTGGGCCGATCCTGGCGGGTAACGGGGTTCGGGTCCTGTCCAGCACTGGGCATGGTTTGCCTCCTTCGAAATAGGCGCCGCAGGGTGCGCGACTCATAGATGCGAACATTCTGCACAGGCGGGCATGCTAGTGCAAAGGTGGATAGATGTCAAGCAGTCATGTGGTCGCTCGATCGTTCAGTCGCTCAGTAGTACGATCGAGCCCGTGATGGGAAACCAATGACGGGAGGTGATATGCTGAGAGAGCGCGTCGATCTCTGTGGGCTGTGGCGAGCGCAGCCCGATCCAGCCGGCGAGGGAGAGGGCGCGGGCTATGCGGGCGTGGGCTATGATGAGCGCTTCTGGCGCGAAGTTCGCCTGCCTGGGGCCTTTGATGACCTGCATCCAGAGCTGGGAGGCTACGAGGGCGCAGTGTGGTTCAGGCGGCACGTGGTCGTGCCCACGAGCTGGCAGGGCAAGCGGGTGGTGCTGCGTTGTGAGGGCGCCAACTATCATGCGACGTTTTGGGTGAACGGCGTCCTCGTTGGCCAACACGAGGATGGCTTTTTGCCTTTTGTGTTCCCGGTCGACGATCGTCTGAACTATGGTGTGCGGAACACGATTGTCGCTCGCGTCGACAATGAGCGGCGTGCCGGAGAGGTGCCGGGGCTGGAGCGCGGTTGGCGGACGTTCGGCGGCATCTTGCGCGAGGTCGAGCTGCTCGCTACGGATCCCCTTTACCTGGAGCGCGTCACGGTCGAGGCGGTGCCCACAGTGGACGGTGGATGGCTACGGATTACTGCGGCGCTCCACAACGGACGCACGTCTGAGGAGCAGGTCAGCTGCTCGGTCCCGATACGCGAGAGCGGATCCGCGCCCCTGGCCGTTTTCCAGGCAGAGGCGGCACGGGTTGAGTCGGGCGAGACGGCCGAGCTGCAGCTGCAGGGATTTGTTGAGGGCGTGGAGCCCTGGAGCCCGGCGACGCCGCATCTCTACCAAGCTGTGCTCGAGGCCCGCGTCGGCAGTCACGTGGTCGACCGGCAAACGCTCCGCATCGGGTTTCGCAAGATCGACGCCCGCGACGGGCAGGTGCTGCTGAACGGAGAACCGGTCTTCCTCACCGGGTTCAACCGCCACGAGGACTCGTACGAGCGCGGACCGGCGCCCGACCTGGAGGCGGTGCGCCGCGACCTGACCGAGATCGTGGCGGCAGGCGCGAACTTTATCCGGTTGTGCCACTATCCGCACCATCCGGCTGAGCTTGCCCTGTGTGACGAAGTGGGCCTCCTGGCTATGGGCGAGATCCCGCTCTATTGGTGGGCAGGCAACGAGGAGGGGGAGGCGGCCTGCCGGCAAAAGCTTGCAGCGGCCAAGCGCCAGCTCCGGGCGATGATCGAGCGCGATCGCAACCATCCCTCGCTCGTCTTTTGGTCGGTCAGCAACGAGACCCGCGAGGACCGTGCCGAGGTGGCGGCGGGCAACCGCGAGTTGGTCGAGCTGGCCCAGGCGCTTGACCCGACGCGCCTGGCGGTGCACGTCAGCAACCATTGGCGTGAGGAGGGAGATTTCGCGGCGGACGACGTGATCTGCGTCAACGGCTACCCGAGCTTTGACGCCCATCGGCGGGTTGGCGTCGAGGCGTACGAGCTGGCAGCATCGACGCGGTTTTGGCGCGATGGTCTGTCAGCGCTGCACGAGCGCTACCCGGACAGGCCGATCCTGGTCTCCGAGTTTGGCCATCCGGCGTTCCAGGGGGTGCGGGGCAACACGTACGGCGAGGATACGCAGGCCGCGGCGATCGCGGCCGAGTTCGCCGGCATGGATGCGCCCTATGTCTGTGGCGCGACGATCTGGTGCTGGGCCGACCATCCGTGGCCGGCAACTACCTTTGCCTACTGCAACTACCTGGCGACGAGCCCGTATGGTGTGCTGACTCGAGACCGGCACAGGCTGCAGGCCTACCAGACCATTCGCCGGCTGTTCCGGCAGCGGCAGGGGCAGGGCGAGGAGCGGAGGCCGACCGGCCCACGGCCCGACAGGGCGGGATACTCGCTGCACATGGTCCGGCCCAACCTGGACGACATCCCCGGAGCGCCCTTTCCGAAGGGCTTTGGCATCCGTCCGATGCGCCTCGGCGAAGGGGCAATGTGGGTCGACATCGAGCGAGATGCAGAGCCTTACTATCCGATCGCAGACGACCTGTTCGTCCGCGAGTTTGGCCGCGACCCGCAGGCAACGCAGTGGCGCAGCTTCCTGGTCATCGACCAAAAGGGTGTTGCCGTAGGCACGGTCAGTGCCTGGTACAACCGGGCCTATCACGGGCGCGACTATGGGGTGATCCACTGGATCGCGATCCGGCCTGCCTACCAGGGCCTGGGGCTGGGCAAGGCAGCGCTCGCCCATGCGCTGCATCAGTTGGCCAAGTGGCACGATCGATGCTATCTGATCACGCAGTCACGGCGCCTGCCCGCGATCCATATGTACCTCAACTTTGGGTTCCTGCCCGACCTCTCCGTGCCGGGCGCGGCCGTCGGCTGGCGCGAGGTCAAGGCCGAGCTGCAGCACCCGACGCTGGCGGCGCTCGACCTCTGAAGCTGCCGGCCTAGGGTACTGTGGCACACCGCGTGTTCCAGGCTGAAAAGCGCTGAAGCGCTGAAGCGCTCACTACGAACCCCGGCAGTTGCCTTTGCCCGAAATGGAGTGGAACTAGATCTGCCTGTGTTCGCTTGTTGTCGCTAAGCTGGATTCGCGTAGAACGTGGTCACCGAGCGGGGAGGCGCGTCGTACGCGATTGCATGGTCCTCCGCGGCCATCGTGCCCAGCGCTGCATATCGCTCGTCCTCGCTCGTGTGGTACGCCGTAAAGCTGCGGGCATCGCTGCCCGACACCTCGATCTGCAGCGGCCTGCGCTCCCCCGACATGTTGAGGACGACGAACGCATCCGGGTGCTTGGTCCCATTGCTGGCAAAGGCAATCAGGCCGATCAGGGTGTCGTTGGACGCGACGTGTGCCACCGCCATCCCTGGCTGGCCTGCACGACAGACCTGCTTGTAGTAATGGTAGCCAGGCTGTACCTCGTACCCGGCCTCTGAAACCTTGAACGCGCAGCCGGGGTTGGGATCGCCGCCCACCCACTTGCCTGCTTGCTGGATGCAGGCCCAGGGGATGATCGCGTTCACCTTGGTCATATAGATCAGGTTGCGCAGTTCGTTCACGAAAAAGACGTCCATGTTGCTCCAACTCGTGGAGGTGACCCAACTGTGGAGGTCGGGGCGGCGCGCGCGCAAGATGTCGTTGCCCAGGCTCCGCCAGTCGCCGTACCAGCGGCTTTCCGGACCGGCACCTTTGAAGCCGTGCGATGTGATCAAGCCAATGCTCGAGACGGCTTGCTCGTCGTAGGCGATAGCCGAGGCATAGCCCCACTCGCTGAAACGGTACCAGTTGGTCGTCTCGCCCGGCGCCATGCCCACGTCGCCCATCCCCTGCGCGTCGAGCATAGCCGGCATAAAGCGGATGAAATCGGCAACCTGCTCTGGCGGCCAGTAGAGATTGTAGTCGTGGTTCGCCCCGCCTGCCGTGCTGCCATCGAGCGGCCAGCGCTCCCAGTCCTCGCCTTCGTTGTGCAGCGAGATGTACTTGACCGGCACGTTCTCCACCTCGCGCAGGTACTTGGCCCACGCGATCATGTACTTGGCGCACTCGTGTTTGAGTGCCGGGTCGAGGTCGCGGCCACGCACAAACCGCTGGCGCGTCATCCAGGGTGGGGGACCATAGAGGGTGACCACGACCTCCAGCTCGTCTCCGCGCGCGCGTGTCCGCTGCAAGCCCTCTGCGACAAAGTAGCGCATCCAGCGGGTGGTCCGCTCGTGGTCGTAGCCCTCGGGGTCAATCACGTTTGGGTCCCAGTCGTAACCCTCCCCGGGCTCTGCCTGGTGGAAGGGATCGAGGAACATCTTGACCACGCCGGGCCGCAGGCCGTCTGGGCCAAAGATCATATCGAGGATAGCCTGCCGGTCACCCTCGGAGAGCAGGCTAAAGCCGCCATACTCTTGCGGCTCTACCTGATAGTCGCGCGTCTGCGAGGCCTCGACATAGTTGACGCCAAAACCATCCCACTCGCGAAGCGATGTGGAGAAATCGACCTGTGTGCGTCTCATCGCCTTTTCCTTTCCTGCCTGCTCGGACGGCGGCGGCTCTGCTAGCCGCACGTTTCCTGGCAGCGGCGGACCTGCCTGCGGGAAGACGCTCCCTACACGGCTGGCAGGGAGCAACCGCAGTGCCCCGCACATTGTAGCACGATCTGCACTCACGCCAAGCGGTTCATGGTTGGTTGCTGGATGCTTCGTCGAACCTGTTGACAGCCCGGCGCAACCATAGTATGCTTGGCCAACTGCGTCGAGGCGCCTATGCGGTGGAGGAGGTGGCGATGCTTGCAGCTGTGCTGCACGACTTTGGGCAGTTGGTGCTGGAAGACGTGCCAGAGCCTGATCCTGGGCTGGGTGAGGTGGTGGTGCAAATCGAGTCGTGCGGGATCTGCGCCACCGATTACAAGGCGATCATGGGGATCCGGCGCAACGTGACCTTTCCCTTTGTTCCCGGGCACGAGCCGAGCGGCATTGTGGCCAAGGTGGGGCCCGGCATGGTGCACTTTCGGGAGGG
>Ga0315537_1003262_pt1 | contig 12124 bp, 9 predicted proteins | sample SalMarSW160270MG_FD_203091 | JGI IMG/M metagenome (GOLD analysis project Ga0315537, IMG submission 203091) | Salt marsh sediment microbial communities from the Plum Island Ecosystem LTER, Massachusetts, United States - Salt Marsh Sediment SW1602-70 ... | reverse complement strand
ATAATTACGATTATCGTAATAATTTCAACTTTATTAACCTTGACAGTATATGAATTTGTTGATAAAGTTTCCGCAAGCTATGTTTTCGCTTGCAGTAGCGTTACGGGATTAGGCTCTGTTTAAACAAAGGAGGTAAAAAACATGATCTCAGAACAAGAATTGTCCAAGTTATCATATCCAGGTGCGCCCAAGATTGTTACTAAGATCCCCGGTCCCAAGAGCCAGAGGATAATTGCTGACGTGCCAAAGTACGAGTCACTGACTCGACCTGGAGGTGCCGCTCCCCCAGTTTATGATGAGGGCATGGGTGCCACGGTAAAGGATGCCGATGGTAATATTTACATTGATATTGTAGCCGGGGTTGCCGTAAACGCTGTGGGGCGAAGGCATCCCCGGGTAGTTCAAGCCATAAATGCACAGCTGGGGAAGTTAATGCACGCCGGAGAAGCAGTGAGCACCCGACGTGCCGAACTGGCCAAAAAGATATCCGGCATCATGCCTGATGGCCTGCGCGGTAATTGCGTCAGTTACTTTGCCCAGAGCGGCAGCGGCGCAGTGGAGACAGCGATAAAATTTGCTCGTCATTTGACCGGCAGGTCGCAGATCGTCGCCTTTCATGGTGCCTACCATGGTGTGTGGTGTGGTTCAGGAGCGCTAACCACCGGTGACCACTACCACCACGGTTTTGGACCTCTCATGCCCTATGTCATACATCTGCCCTATGCCGATTGCTATCGCTGCTGCTTTGGCTTGGAGTATCCCAGCTGTGACCTGCAGTGTGCTAAATATGTTGACTACGTGCTCAATACCCCTTATACTGCGGCTGATGACGTAGCCGCCCTCATTGTCGAGCCGCAACAGGGAGAGGGTGGCTATGTAGTTCCACCACCGGGTTATATGGAGATATTGAAGAAAGCCTGCGAAAAGCATGGCGCTCTATTCATTGCCGATGAGGTTCAGGCAGGGGCGGGACGCAGCGGTAAAATGTGGTCTATCGAATATAGCGATGTCGCACCCGACATGCTGACGTGGGGTAAGGGCATGGGTGGCGACCTGCCCATGGCCGGCCTTACCTTTAGAGCCGATTTTGCCGATAAACTGGTGGAGGCTTCCCAGCCTGGCACCTTTGCTGGCAACGCCCTATCATCGGCAGTCTGTATGACCAATATTGACATACTGACCGATAAGAACTATGAGTTGATGGATAGGGCAGCCAAGTTAGGCGAAGAGGTAAAAGCTAGGCTCTGGGAAGGGGCTAAGGAAACTAAAATCATTGGCGATGTCCGTGGCCGGGGTTTATTCATTGGCGTTGAGCTGGTCAAAGATAAAGAAACTAAGGAGCCGCTTGATTTTAGCACTGGTATGATTGGCAAGATTCTGCCTGGGCTTCTTAATCGTGGTGTGATAGCCGTCCCCTGCGGACGTTATCACAATGTGGTGCGTTTTATGCCGCCTTTAACCATAACAAAAGAATACCTAGAAAAAGCGACTGATATTTTGCTGGGAGTCTGTAAAGAATTTTGAGTCTTAATTCATCGCCGAAAGGAGGTTGCTATGCCAGGTGGTTATACCGGCAGGATACTATTTGCTGACCTGACAACGGGAACTATAAAAAAGGAAGCACCATCAGATAGCGTTTATCGCGATTTCATCGGGGGCACGGGGCTGGGTATCAGGATGCTTTATGAGCACATGAAACCAAAGGCAGACCCACTTGGACCGGAAAACGTCTTGGGTTTTGTCACTGGCCCCCTAACTGCCACCCCAACACCGGGTAGCGGTAGGTTCACGGTAGTCACCAAGTCTCCCCTGACTGGCGCTTGGGCTGATGCTAATGCCGGCGGCTTCTGGGGCCCCGAGTTGAAATGGGCTGGCTATGACGGCGTTTTTATCTCGGGGGCTTCCCCGAAACCTGTTTATCTATTTATCTCGGGAGATAAAGCCGAGATTAGAGATGCCTCACACCTGTGGGGCAAGGACGCTAATGAAACTGATGACATACTTCAGCGGGAGCTGGGTAAGCCTCAGGCGAGGGTTGCCTGTATCGGGCCAGCGGGCGAAGCCTGTTCCCTGATATCGGGAATAGTGAACGAGAGAGGGAGAATCGCCGCTCGCTCGGGTGTGGGCGCCGTGATGGGCTCCAAGCGATTGAAAGCGGTGGTGGTGAGGGGTGATAAGAAAAAAATAGCGGTAGCTGAACCGGAAAAGCTTAAGTCGGTAAGGGAGGTTTTTACTAAGAAGTTAAAAAATAGCCAGTTCCATCAGGGTCTGACTGCTGCCGGGACCGGAGGTGGTACCAGTTTTTTGCTATCCATTGGTGATTGCCCCACCAAAAACTGGAATGCTACTGGCACAGAGTCGATGCCGACTGCCGCTAATCTGGACTCAGCCAATATGGACAAATATAAACTGAAGAGCTATGGTTGCCACACCTGTCCGGTGAGATGCGGTGCCATCATTCAGACCAAAGAAGGTCCATTTGCTACCAATGGCGAGGTGCACCGGCCCGAATATGAAACGCTGGCAGCGCTCGGTACGCTCTGTCTGAATGATAGTGTCGAATCAGTCATCAGGGCTAACGAGATATGCAACCTATACGGATTGGATACCATGGCAGTAGGTAATGTGATTGCTTTTGCCATGGAATGCTATGAAAACGGCCTGATTGACAAAAGAGATAGCGATGGCATTGAGCTTACCTGGGGCAATGCTGAAGCGGTGGTGTCCTTAGCGGAGAAGATAGCCAAGCGAGAAGGGTTCGGTGCGGTGCTGGCTGATGGCGTTGAGAAGGCTGCGGAACGCATCGGTAAGGGGGCGGAGAAATATGCCATTCATGTGCACGGCCACAGACTACCTTACCATGATCCACGCAATAGTCCCAGTAAAGGTACTATTTATATGGCGGATGCTCAACCTGCTGCCCATATGGATACCGAAGGTACCGCTTTGCTGGAGCAGGGTATAGCTTTGGGCTCCGACCCACTCCTTCAACCAATAAAGCTAGAGGCCTACGGCGATTACGGTAGTAAGGGGCCAATGTATGCTACCGGCGCTGCCTATTATCAGTTGCTCAGTTCCGCTGGACTGTGCAGTTTATACACGGTTGCCTTCGCTGTTCCAGTGGTTGAGTTGATAGCTCCGGTGACAGGGTGGGACTTTAGCTGGGAAGAAGGGTTGAAGGCAGGACGCCGAATTCTGACTTTGAGACAGGCTTTCAACTCCCGTGAAGGTTTGTCGCCGGCGGAGTTCAAGCTTCCGGAGAGAGTTACGGTTCCACAAGCGGTGGGCCCGGCGGCTGGAGCTAAGGTTAATTTTAACGCATTGAAGAAAGGCTACTTCGAGGCCATGGGTTGGGACATTAAAAGCGGAAAACCGTACCGCCAAACACTAATTGAGATGGGGCTGGATCAACTGGCTAGCGACCTGTAAACACGGTAATAAAAGGGCAGTAATAGTACATACCTAAATACCTAGTACGAGAGAGAAGCGAAGTAACACTCAAGCCTAGGGTGTAGAAGAGATATAGCCAGGCTTACTCGCGGTGGGTTAGCGCTGACCAATGCTGATAATAGAAATGCTAGCCAGAAATACGCGAATTTATCCTTCTGAGACAACAATTAGTGAAATAAAGCTAAATGAAGAAATAAAAAAGTAATCACACGGAGTTATTTACAACATTTTATAGCAAGTACCTAGAATGCGAAGCTAAGTATATATTTCGATGAAATCGGTCACTCACGCAAAAAAGGGGAACTGAGGGTGGCGTAGTGATGGGTACCCAATAAATTAAGGAAGTAGTGGTAATGGTGAAAAAAATCATATCGGATTTACTGGCTGCTGATCTGGTCATTATAAACGGCAAAATAGTCACTGTTGATAAAAAATTCTCCATTGCGCAGGCGGTTGCTACTAAGGATGGCAAGATTATCGCGGTAGGGAAAAATGAGGACATCAAGGAATTAGCTGGTAAGAATACAAAAGTTTTAGACCTTAAAGGTAAAACGGTACTTCCTGGAATAAACGACTCTCATATTCACGCTGTTGCCTACTGGGGTACAAGGCCTCCTCTGGCGGTTGACATAGGGTTTCCAACCGTCAGATCGATTAGCGATATCGTCAAGGCGGTTGGTGAAAAGGTCAAGACACTTCAACCCGGCGAATGGATTCAGGGATGGGGATGGGACGAAGGTTATTTACAGGAATGCCTAAAGGACCCGGCAAGGCATCCTACAAAATGGGACTTAGACCCCGTATCCCCGGATAACCCTGTCTGCCTTAACGACTTCTCGGGGCATGTTATCTGGGTCAACAGTAAAGCTCTTGAGCTGGCGGGGGTAACCAAGGAAACGCCTATTCCTTCGGGAGGCGATATTACCAAAGACCCGGCTACGGGAGAGCCCACGGGCCTTTTTAAGGAACTAGCAGCAGAGGGTCTGGTGATGAGGGTTATTCCTCCTTTGACCAGGGAGCAAAAGAGAGAAGCGGTTCTTACGGCCATGAAGGAGCTCAATTCAATAGGGATAACTAGCATCACTGAAGGAGCGCTGGGTCCCGGTGGCGGCGACTTCCAGGGAGGGCTACTCGGCTCCGAGTGCATCAGTGTCTACAATGACCTTTACGATGAGGGCAAGCTGACGGTAAGGGTCGGCATTATGCTGCTTTTTGGGGAGTACGGAGCCCTTTCTTTGAAAGACTTGCAGAAAGGCATATCTTATCTAGGAATACATACCGGCTTCGGCAGTGAATGGCTCAGGATAGCCGGGGTGAAGATGTTTGCTGACGGCATCCCCCCGTCTAAGACGGCCTGGATGCATGAGGAATATGTTAGCGGAGGCAACGGGAGGCTGGTGCTTCCGGGGGAAACGGATGAGGAGCGCTATAATGAGCTAATAAATATGATTCTTTGTGCCCATAAACATGGATTTCAGGTTGGTATCCATGCTACCGGTGGTAGGGCGGTTGATGCCTGTGTGGATGGTTACGTAAAAGCGATGGAGGAATACCCTTGGGACGCCCGTCACTATGTAATCCATAGCGACTTTACCACACCTGAATGCGCCAAGCGTATGGCTAAGTATAACATAGGTGTTGCTGTGCAATCGGGGATAAAGTGGACGATTTCAGACTTTATGGATAGCCTTGTCGGTGAGCAAATGTCGGCACGCCAATGGCCTCTAAGAACACTCCTTGACGCTGGAGTTCATGTGTCCGCAGGCTCCGATGCCCCGGTAAGTTATCCAAACTGGAAACTAGGAGTTGAAGCCGCTGTTTTAAGGGAATCTAAAGCCACCGGCAAGGTAAGCGGACCAGAGCAATGTATTTCTCGGGAAGAGGCTATCCATGCTTATACTATGGGGGGCGCCTGGCAAGACCACATGGAGAATATTAAAGGTTCTATTGAGATAGGCAAATTAGCTGATCTCTGTGTTCTTGACGAAGATATTTTAACCGTTGATCCTCACCAGATTAAGGATATACGTAATGTGATGACTATTGTTGGTGGCAAAATCGTCTATGATGCCGGGTGATGCAGAGCTGTGAAACGTGTGAAGTGTTACCAAAAAGGGAGGTGTTGTCTATAGAGTGAAAAATCTCAGCCTAAAGAAGCGTTATTTTGCGAAAGGAGAAGCAAAATGAATCATAAGAAGAAAATTAACCTGCTCGTGGTAGGTTGTTTACTAGTGGCATTGATTGCTGCGGTCTTCACCGTCGGCTGCCCCACGCCACCAGAAACAACAACGCCACCCGCAACAACGACACCGCCACCAACGAAAACAACGACACCACCAGCTGAAGAGCATCTAAAGGTCGGGGTTGTTATGCCGATTTCTGGACCTATCAGCACTGTCGGCATGGCCTGGGTACGGGGCTTTGAGCTGTATTTTGACAAGCTCAATGCGAATGGCGGCGTGCAGATTGGCAATACTACCTATTTTCTTGATTGTGTCTCTGAGGATAATAAGGTGAACCCGGAAGCAGCCGGCACTGCCGCTCAGAAGCTTGTTTTCCAGGATGGAGCAAAGTTTGTGTTTGGCTGTATTCTGGAGCAGAACACACAGGCGGTTTACGACATCTGTGTGGCTAACGACGTACTGCACCTAATTACCTGGGTCAATGTTCCCTTTCACCCGGCGGATATAAGCCCGGATAAACCGCTTTGTACTCGACCCATGATATCGCCTCAAGATTCACACAGGCCTGTTCTTGAGTACCTGTTGGAAAAGTACCCAGATGTAAAAACCTTGGCCCTCTCTGTTCCTGACATTGCCGTGGGGACGCTGGACGAAGACTGCAGGACTATAGCCACGGAGCTTGGCATTGAAGTTTTGGGTACGGAGATATGGGAGTTTGGCACAGTAGATTTCGTTCCCCTCTATACCAAGATTTTAGCCTATGACGCTGATGCCATAATCGCCCTGTCCAGTGCGCAGGCTCATTACCAGTTGATGTCAGCACGACAGCTGGGCTTTACCGGACCATTTGTCTCCACCTCACCATTAGGCCCCGATGTCTTTCTTGCAGTTGCTGGCCCTGAGGCTTGCACTGATGTAATCTGTGCTGGTTGGAACCCTGCGACTGCCACAGGCGCATTGAAAGATGTTGTGGACGGGTGGCAGGCAAAGTATGGTGGTGAGCCATTCATATCTGATGCATCGTTCGCCTGGGACGAGGGCTGGATACTAGTCCAAGCCATGCAAGAAGCCCAAAGCGTTGATCCGTCGACGGTTCTAGCCACGCTTGACACCATGACCACGCCGGGGAGCCTCCAGACCGGCTTCGGCCCAGCTCATATGGGAGGGCTAGAGACTTACGGAGCCAACCGGGTGCTGGTGAGACCTATTCCCGTCAGCCTTCTCATGGATGGCGCCGTGGTAGAGACGGTGTTTATGCCAATTGAAGTAAAGTAACCCGTGTTGCCCTGCGTGCGAGCTGGGAGTGGTGAGCCAGGTGTTCGCTCCTGCCTCCTAAGATGAAGGGGGCGGGGTTAGCCCGTCAGGAGATTTGTATCCTGTCATCCGGGTAATGGCACTTTGGCTGGATATTTACGTGCTAAACAGAGCGGAAAGGAAGCTTTATATTGGACTTACCAGCCCAAGTGTGGATGCAGGCTATAGTTAATGGGTTTGCCCTAGGCTGGTTATATGTCTTGATGGCCCTGGGCTTGACCCTCATACTGAGTATCATGGGCATCCTGCAGCTTGCTCACGGCGAGGTGTACATGATAGGTGCCTATGTTACTTACTATTGCTGTGTGTCTTTTGGGGTCAACCTTTATGCGTCTATGTTCATCAGTATGGCCGTAATGGCAGGCTTCGGCCTTTTTCTGGAAAGGTTCCTTTTCCGCCCCGTTCGGGCCCAGATATTAGCCCCTATCGTTATCAGCCTTGGTCTAACTCTAATCCTGATGAGCACTGCCGTGGTAGGCTTCGGCCTTTATGAGCGGAGCATCCCGAGATTGGCACAAGGCAGCTTTGTGTTTCTAGGTAGTGCCGTTCCTAAAGATAGAATCATAGCTGTAGGCTTCGCTGTAGGGCTGCTTTTGTTGTTATACCTCTTCCTTAAAAAATCTAAATATGGGCAGGCGATGGTCGCCAGTGCCCAGAGCTGGGAAGGCGCTATTCTGCGAGGAATAAGCCCCAACATGATGTCGTCCATGGCTATGGCAATCGGCTGTGCTCTGGCAGCTGCCGGCGGCACATTAGCGGGGTCCATATTAATGCTCACCCCATCTATGGGTACTCTTCCCCTTGTGAAGGGTCTGGTTATCATAGTCTTGGGAGGTATGGGTAGCTTTTTGGGTGCCGCCGTAGGAGGAGTATTTCTTGGTCTTGTCGATGGCATTATTCCCGTCGCCTTTAGCCCGGGTTTAACCTCATTAGCACCCTTGGTTGTCGTGATCCTTATCTTGTTAGCAAGGCCTCAGGGGTTATTTGGACATGAGTAGGAAGCTGCTGATTAACCTCGTCATTATTGTAGTTTTAGCCGCTGTTCTGATCATTTTACCCATAGCCCTCAACAACGTTTACTGGACATCTATCTTGGTTATAATGGGGGTGAACATCCTCCTAGTTAGCAGCCTGCGTACAATTAAACTGGTGGGGCATATCTCATTAGGTCATGTTGGGTTCTCATTAATCGGAGCCTACGGCTCAGCCCTCCTGGTGATGAAGTTAGGCCTATCCTTCTGGGCAGCCATATTTCTTGGCGGGTTAATGGCCGCTGTCGTTGCGTTAGCTTTGGCCTACCCGTTCCTTAAAGTAAAGGGCATATACTTCGCCCTCCTGACTCTTTTAACCGCTGAGACCTTCAGGTTAATTGTGTGGTACTGGCCAAGCTTAACCGGCGGATTTTGGGGTTTGTTAAAAATTCCTTCTCCCAATCCAATACCCATTCCGTTGATAGGTACCATAAACTTTGCTAACATCAACAACTACTACTACCTGACCGCGTTCATAGTGTCTTTATCTCTTTTCGTGCTATACCGGCTGGAGCGTTCCCATTTGGGTTTCAAGTGGATAGCCATACAGGACACCGAAGTTCTTGCCCAGTCGGTGGGAATAAACGTCAAGTGGCACAAGATGCTTAACTTCGCTATTGCCTGTTTCTTCGCCGGCATCGCCGGCGCGCTATATGCCCACTACCAGCATTCGCTAAGCCCCGATGCCACCTCCAGGTTCGGAGTGCTGATGTCCATCTACCTTGTAGTATACATGGTAGTCGGTGGGGAATCTAAGTTCGCTGGTCCAATCATCGGCACAGTCGTCCTGACGGTAATTTCAGAGTTTGGTCGAGCACTGGGAGAATACCAGCCCATGATGATTGGAGCCATAGCGGTTTTTGTCATGCTCCTTATGCCTGAGGGGCTCATCGGTTTGCCAAACCGGGGTAAGCTTTTGTACAGAAAGTTATTGAATCAGACCCAGAGGATGCGGCGTTCATGATAGTCAGTGCCGAAAAGGCAGGTAAGAAAGTAGAGGAGGCCGCTATTGGCATTGCTAGAAATCCATAATCTGAGCAAACGCTTCGGAGGTTTGACAGCCGTCAGTGAGCTAGATTTAGACGTTGGTCAGGGGGAGATATTTGGGCTCATTGGACCTAATGGTGCCGGCAAGACCACCGTTCTAAATATGGTTGGGGGTACCTTTTTCCCTACTAGGGGTAAAATAATTTTTAAAGACGAAGACATAACTAGATTTCCACCTTACCGCAGGGCCCGAAGAGGAATAACCCGGGTTTTTCAGAGGGATGTTCTTTTCCGCAGCCTAACGGTACTAGAAAATGTGCTGGCTGGTCTCTATATGAGTTCTAGCACGGGTTTTACCGAAATATTTTTTAAAAGGCTTTCCATTCATGGCCAAGAAAAAGCCCTCTACGAAAAGGCCGTAGAGATATTGCAGTTTGTCAAGCTGGATCAACTAGCAGATGAAATGGCAATAAATCTACCTCACGGAAACCAACGTGCCTTATGCTTGGCTATAGCCCTGGCTACTCAAGCGCAACTCCTCCTCCTGGACGAGCCACTTACTGGTATGAATCAAGAGGAGATTAAAGCGATGATGCATATGATAAGGACACTCAGAGATGAAAAGGGAATCACCAGCGTTGTGGTAGAGCACAACATGAGAGCAGTTGTAGGACTCTGTGACCGGGCTGCTGTTCTTGATTATGGTAGAAAGATCGCTGAGGGCTCACCGAAGGAGGTAGTTAATAATCCAGCTGTGATCGAAGCTTACCTTGGAAAAGAAGACGATGCTGTTTGAAATTAAGAATTTAAAGGTTAGCTACGGAGGGGCAGAGGCACTGAAGGGTATTTCCCTGGAGGTGGAAGAGGGTGAGATAGTGACGCTTATTGGCAGCAACGGGGCGGGCAAGACAACAACTTTAAGAACCATATCCGGACTAACAACTCCTACCGCTGGGGAAGTATGGTTTGAAGGTAAAAGAATCGACCGGATATCACCTCGAGACGTGGTCAGGCTAGGCATAATTCACGTCCCACAAGGAAGAGAGCTCTTCCCCTACATGTCTGTATCAGAAAACCTGAGGCTGGGAGCATTTTTAAGGAAAGACAGAAATAAAATCAATAATGACTTGACAAACCTGCAAGAACACTTCCCGAGACTTAGGGATAGGATGCAGCAACAGGCGGGAACGTTGAGTGGCGGAGAGCAGCAAATGCTAGCCATCGCCTGTGGTTTAATGGGTAATCCAAGATTGTTTCTCCTTGACGAACCCTCTTCCGGGCTTTCCCCAATCATGGTTAAAGAAATAAGTAAAATCATCTCTGACATTAATCAAAGAGGCACGAGTATTCTTTTAGTAGAGCAGAATGCCCGATTAGCCCTCGGACTTGCTCACAGAGGCTACGTGTTAGAGACAGGAACTATCGTGATACAGGGAAACGCGAAGGAACTAATACGCAGCGAACATGTAAAAAAGGCTTACCTAGGTGGATAGCAAATGAATATCTCTGAGATGTTAACCAGAAATAAGCGAATGTATCCCAATGATACCGCGCTTATTGAACTGAGGCCGAGCCAGAGCCTAAGATAAGGAAATCACCTGGAAGGTCTTTGACGAGAGGGCAAATAGGATAGCTAATGCCCTCATTGATAGGGGGGTTAGCAAGGGCGATAAGGTTATACACCTGATGATGAACTCCATCAACTGGCTGGAAGCCTATTTCGGCATCATCAGAACCGGGGCATGGGCAGTCCCCCTTAACTTTAGGTTCACCAGTAGCGACATTAAATACTGCGCTGATATAGCTGAAGCCAAGGTGATGATTTTGGGTGAAGAATTTACCGAAAGGGTAAAGGCTATTCGCACCCAACTACCCACGATAAAGAAATACATATTTGTCGGTCAAAATCTGCCTGAAGCTATGGAGAGCTTTGAAGACATAATCAGTAGAGCCTCCTCGCAACCGGTAGATAAAGGCCTAGATGCCAAAGATGAGTGCGGACTTTACTTCACCTCAGGTACCACCGGGGCACCCAAGCCGATACTGCTCACCCATAAGAACATGGAATGCGCCGCCATCACCGAGAACCGCCATCACTACCAAACACACGATGATAACTTTATCCTTATTCCCCCTTTATATCACACCGGGGCCAAGATGCACTGGTTTGGTAGCCTGATTGTAGGCGGTCGGGCTACGATGCTGACTGAAATAAGCCCCCAATATATTTTCGAAGCTGTCCATAAAGAGAGAGGGACAATAGTCTGGCTACTGGTGCCCTGGGCTCAGGACATCCTTGGCGCACTGGACAGGGGAGAACTAATAAAAGAAGACTATGACCTAAGCTGTTGGCGCCTTATGCACATTGGGGCTCAACCGGTACCTCCTAGCTTGGTTAAGCACTGGAAACAATACTTTCCCGATATGCAGTATGACACCAACTACGGACTGAGTGAATCCACCGGGCCGGGATGCGTCCATTTAGGCATAGAAAATGAGCATAAGGTGGGAGCTGTCGGCAAGGCGGGCTTTAACTGGGAGGCTCGCATCGTCAATGATAAAGGTGAGGATGCTGCTCCAGGAGAGATTGGCGAGTTGCTGGTCAGGGGCAACGGGGTTATGAAGGAATACTATAAGAACCCGGAAAAGACAGCAGAGACTATCAAAGAAGGCTGGCTATATACCGGTGATATGGCCAGAGAGGATAGCGAGGGGTTTATCTACATTGTTGATAGAAAAAAGGACCTGGTCATTACCGGCGGCGAGAATATCTTCCCTGTGGAGGTGGAAGACATTATCCACAAACACCCCAAGATTTATGATGCCGCGGTAATAGGCATTCCAGATGAGAGGCTAGGCGAGATAGCTCTAGCCGTGATCGACCCCAAGCCAGGGGAGACACTGACTGAAGAAGAGATAAATCAGTTCTGCGAACAGCATTTACCCCGCTACAAGAGACCAAGGCGTATCGTATTTGATAGGGTGCCGCGAAATCCCACCGGTAAGATAGAAAAGCCAAAATTAAGAGAGAAATACGCTCATTTAGGAGGCTAATCTTGAAAGAACTCACCATAAGCTCCGACGCACCCGGCCAGCGGCTTTTTGTCCTGGGCAATGAGGCCATAGCCAGGGGGGCGATTGAGGCGGGGGTTCAGATTG